>FWPU01013529.1_pt1 | contig 10228 bp, 10 predicted proteins | sample 2228361 | NCBI WGS metagenome assembly FWPU01 (sample SAMEA103939777, study PRJEB20133) | metagenome | reverse complement strand
CGACACCGAACTATTCTTGAGCGCAGCCAGCGGCTGGGAGATCGCAATCAAGAGCCACTTGGGCAAGCTCAGATTGCCGACTGATCTGGAGAGTTTTGTCGCGGAACAACTGCGCATCAATGCCATTCAAGTGTTGCCTATCCAGATGAGCCATGCGCTGCGCGTGTTTAGGCTTCCGAATCATCATCGCGATTCGTTCGATCGAATGCTGGTGGCCCAGAGTCAGCTAGAACAGCTGCCAATCCTGACCGGCGATCCCCAAATTGCTCAATACGCTGTCACAACCATTTGGTGAAAAGCCACCTGCTATCTCCTGGCCTGCATCCTTCCTGCCCCACATACCCGGCCTGACGCTAAAGGGATCGCTCTGCATGAGATCGTGGCCGGCCTTGGGCCGATGATTTCAATCATCGGCTGGCACACCCCAAGTGCGTTAAAACGCACTCCACGGCGCGGATGCATCCGGCTTGAATCCGTTTTCAACAGATTTCCTGCCCCGGCGAGGCATCGGCGGTTAGCTCTCCTGTGCCAACAGGTTTCGGACTTCCAGCGCGCTGGCACAGCCCAGGGCTGTTTCAGCCAACTGCCGACAGTGGGAAAGGGCCCAGCGACGGATCACCTGTTTCACCAGGGGGATGGCCGGCAGGGGCATGCTGAGTTCCGACACGCCCAGGCCCAGCAGCAGGGGAACGGCAGCGGGGTCACCGGCGATCTCCCCGCACACGGAGACGGGCTTCCCAGCCCCGTGTGCCGCCTGGCAGGTGAGGTGGATCAGCTGCAGCACCGCAGGGTGCAGGGGATCCGCCAGTTGGGCTACCCGGCTGTTGGTGCGGTCGCTGGCCAGGACGTACTGGCTGAGGTCGTTGGTGCCGATGCTGAAAAAATCCACCAGGGGCGCCAGTGCGCCGGCCAGGAGGGCGGCCGAAGGCACTTCAATCATGATGCCCAGCTTGATCCGGGGGGATTCTCCGGTTGGGGGCGCCAGGATGGATCGGGCGGCCTCCACTTCATCCACGGTGGAGACCATGGGCAGCATGAAGCGGATCTCCTTGTCGCCAGCCTGGCTTACCCCCAGGCTGGCTGCCGCCTGTTGTAGCGCTAACCACTGGTCCTGCAACAGCTCCGGCCGGGCCAGCAGCAGGCGGATTCCCCGCAGCCCCAGGAAAGGGTTGTTCTCTGGGCCCAGGGGAACAAACTCCACCGGCTTATCGCCACCGGCATCCAATGCCCGCACGGTCAGCAGATGGCGGACCTGCTTCAGGAAGCAGATGTAGGTCTCTCGCTGTTCTTCCACCGTGGGTGGCGTGGCGCGGCTGCGGAAGAGATACTCGGTGCGCAGCAGGCCGACGCCATCCGCGCCCACCTCCCGGCTTTTGCGCACATCCTCTGGCGAGTTGGCGTTGGCGTAAACAGGCACGGACACGCCGTCCAGGGTGATGGCGGGCTCGGCCGCGTGGGCCATGGCCTCCGCCTGCTGGATGAGCAGATCCTGGCGGATCCGGTGGTAGCGCTGGTACAGCTCCTCTTTTGGCTCCAACAACAACTGGCCCCGGTTGCCGTCTATAATGGCCGGCTGCCCGTCCCCCTGTTCCATCAACGACGGACCCAGGATGCAGACCATGGGGATGCCCAGGCTGCGGGCCAGGATGGCGGAATGGGCGGTGGGGGCGCTGTTGGCCAGGGCGATCCCCTGGATTTGGGTGGGCGCCAGTTGGGCAATTTCAGATGGGGTCAGGTCGTCTGCCACGAGGATGGTGTGGGGGGGAAGCTCCGGCAGGCGTATCTGGCTGGCCGGGGCCCCCAGGTGCGCCAGCAGCCGCCGCCCCAGGTCCAGGATGTCGGCCGAGCGGCTGGCGAAGTATTTGTCCTCGAAGGTCCGGAACTGTTCGGCGAATTCGCTGATCACCCGATAGGTGGCCGCAATGGCCGTGTGGCCATCCTTGAGGATGGCCTCCTCGATGGCTTCCAGCAGGGTTCGGTCCTGGAGGATGACCCGGTGGGCGCTGAAGATTTCGGCGAAGGGCGCGCCAGACTCCTGGCCCAGTGCCTCCAGTTCGGCATCGACCCGGCCGTGGGCGTCCAGGAAATTTTGCCACTCCTGGGCAGGGTCCTGGGTGCTGACAGGGGGGATCCGCTCAGGCGAGAAGGAGTCAGGACGGTAGATGATCAGCTGGCCGATGCCGATGCCAGGTGCTGCCGGCAGTCCCTGGAGAATCTTGGTCATAGGCCAGGCACCACAGGCGGCGTTTCCAGCAAACTGCGGAGGGCGTGGAGGGCTTCCTGGGCATCGGGTCCCTGGGCGTGGAACTGAATGGTGTGCCCCTGGCGTGCCTGCAGGCGCATGAGTTGCAGGATGCTCTTTACATCCACCACGGGCGATTGGCGCGTGAGGTTCTGGGCCGTGATGGTGGCGCGATATTGGTTGGCCACGTGCACCATGTCCTTGCCCATGCGCAAGTGCAGGCCCAGCGGGTGGGTGATGGTAACTTGGGTGTAGAGCGGTTCCGAATGATTCATCCTGTCGCCGTTCAAATATCTTACCGGGGCACTTTGGGAAACTGGCACGCTTCCTCGGCCGCCCGGTTGACCTCGGCCAGGCTCCGTCCGAAGCTGGCCTCCACTGCGGCAACCACTGCACCTTCCACCAGGGGGGCGTTGCTGATCAGGCACCCCGAGCGTTTCTCTTCGGGCAGCAGTTCCAGCGCCATTTCGGCGCCGAGGACGGCGCTGCCCAGGTCCACCAGGATCAGCACCCCGTCGGGCGTCCAGAGCTCCTCCAGCGCGGCCAGGATTTGGGAGGCGTCGGTGCCCAGGATTGGCTTGCCCGCTTCGTCCACAATGCCGCCCACGGCTCCAATGCGGAGTTCGCCCTGCGCCATCTGAGCCGCCAGTTCTTTGACGCCTTCGGCGATCTCGTGGCAGTGTGAGACGATGAGCAGGCTAATCACAGCGTCCCCTCTGCGGCCAACTCACGGCAGACCAGGTCTCCCTGTCATCCCGCCGGCTTCTCATGTTTCCACCCAATCAAAAGTCCGGGTGACGGCCTTCTTCCAGCCCGCGTAGCCGGCTTCCCGCTCTGCCTCCCCGATCTGGGGCTGCCAGCGGCGGTCGACGTGCCATTTGGCCCGCAGGCTCTCCAGGTCCGGCCAGAAGCCCACGGCCAGCCCGGCCGCGTAGGCGGCCCCCAGGCTGGTGGTCTCGGCTACCCGGGGGCGGAGCACCTCGGTGCCCAGGATGTCGGCCTGGAGCTGCATGAGGAAGTTGTTGACCGTGGCGCCGCCGTCCACCCGGAGGGAGCGGAGGGGAACGCCACTGTCCGCGTTCATGGCCTCCAGCACTTCCCGGGTCTGGTAGCAGATGGATTCCAGGGCGGCCCGCACAATGTGGGCCCGGTTCACGTAACGGGTCAGGCCGACGATGACACCCCGGGCATCGCTGCGCCAGTAGGGCGCGAAGAGGCCACTGAAGGCCGGCACCAGATAACAGCCGCCGTTGTCCGGGACACTCTGGGCGATGGCCTCGGTCTCCGCGGCGTCTTTGATGAGCTGGAGGTTGTCCCGCAGCCACTGCACCGTGGCGCCGGCCATGGCGATGGAGCCTTCCAGGGCGTAGACAGCCGGCCCGTTCCCCATCTGATAGCAGACGGTGGTCAGTAGGCCGTTCTGGCTGCGGACGATGTCGGTACCCGTGTTCAGCAGCATGAAGCAGCCGGTGCCGTAGGTATTCTTGGCTTCACCCGGGTTGAAACAGGTCTGCCCGACGGTGGCGGCCTGCTGGTCGCCCAGGTCGCCGCAGAGGGGTACCTCGCCCTGGAAAGGGCCATCCTGCCGGGTGTGCCCGTAGAGATCGGGATCGCTGCTGGGCCGGATCTCCGGCAACATGGCCCGGGGAATGCCCAGGATGGCCAGCAGCTCCTCGTCCCAATCCAGGGTCTCCAGATCCATGAGCATGGTCCGGCTGGCGTTGGTGACGTCGGTGATGTGCCGGCCGCCGGTCAGGTTCCACAGGAGCCAGGTGTCCACCGTGCCGAAGAGGAGGTCTCCCTGGTCTGCCGCCTCCCGGGCGCCGGGGACGTTGTCCAGGATCCAGCGGATCTTAGGGCCGGCGAAGTAGGTGGCCACCGGCAGCCCGGTCTTGCGGTAGATGAAGTCCCTGTGGCCGGCTTCCTGGAGCGCCCGGCAGATGGCCGCGGTACGGGTATCCTGCCAGACGATGGCATTATACACCGGTTTGCCGGTGTGTCGATCCCACACGATGGTGGTTTCCCGCTGGTTGGTGATGCCCACGGCGGCCAGGTCGTCTGCCCGGACCTGGGCCTTGGCCAGGGTGGCGCCGATCACCTGGCGGGTCCGCTCCCAGATCTCCTGGGGATCGTGTTCCACCCAGCCGCTTTGGGGGAAGATCTGGGTGTGTTCCCGCTGGTCGAAGGCGACGATGGCACCGTCCTGGTCGAAGAGCATGAAGCGGGTGCTGGTGGTGCCGGAATCGATTGCGCCGATGTAGTGGGCCATTATGCTTACTCCTGCCCCAATGTTTCTGCTGCGGTTTCGAACAGGTAGTAGGCGCTGGTGGCGCCTGGATCTTGATGGCCGATGGAGCGGGGGCCCAGGTAGCTGGCCCGCCCCTTGCTGGCCTGGAGGGCGATGGTGTGTTTCATGCCGGCTTCGGCTGCTGCCCGGGCCAGGGCCAGGGCAGCGGCCACACTCTTGCCGGCCTGGGCCGCCTGCTCCAGGGCCTCCACCGCGGGGTAGATGGTATCGACCATGGTTTTTTCGTCGAGTTGCGCCTTGCCCCGTTGCTGGACGCCTTCCAGCCCGTGGCGGAACATCTGGGCCAGCTGCAAGAGGGTGACGCTTTGGGCGCCGTTGTTCGTCCCTCGGGCGGCCCGCAGGAAAAAGGCCCCATACAGGGGCCCGGCGGCGCCACCGACGCTGCTGATCAGCGTCATGGCCACTGTGCGGAAGAGGGTGCTGACATCGGGACAGGGCGCATTTTCGTCGGTAATGCGCTGGCGCACCTTGTCCATGCCCCGGCGCATGTTGGTGCCATGATCGGCATCGCCGATGGCGGCGTCCAGTTCGGTCAGGTAAAGTTCCTGTTGAACGATCCGATCGGTAAAGGCGAGTAACCAACGGCGGAGCTGCGCCAGCGTGATTTCCTGGCTCATGGGAATCCTTTCACCTCACCAGCAGAGGGCCGGGGTGCGCACCGGTGCGTCCCACAGCTCGAGCAGTTCAGGGTCGAGACGCAACAGGGTGATCAGGCACCCTGCCATGTCCAGGCTTGTGATATAGTTGCCCACCAGTTGCCGTTCCACCCGGACGCCCAGCTGGGTGAGCAACTGGTGCAGGTAGCGGAAGACGATGAACAGTTCCTGCTGGGGGGTGCTGCCCAGGCCACTCACCATGGCAAGCACCCTGTCGCCTGCCTTCAGCTCCAGGTCCTCGATGATGGGTTGGGCGACGATGTTCACTACTTCGGCCGCGTGGACCAGAGGCGCCCGGCGGCGACCCGGCTCTCCGTGGATGCCGACCCCCACCTCCATCTGGCTGTCGGGCAGGTAAAAGGTCGGCCGGCCCACGCTGGGGGAGGTGCAGCTACTGAGGGCAACCCCCATGCTGCGGGCCTGGACGCTGGCACGCCGGGCCACCTGCACGATGTTGTCCAGATCCCGGCCCTGTTCGGCGGCCGCCCCCGCGATCTTTTCCACCAGGACCGCGGCGCCCATCCCCCGGCGGTTGGCTTTCTCTTCCACGGCTACGTCGTCATTGACCAGGACCGAAGCCACCTGGAAGCCCTCCTCGGCGGCCATTTCCATGGCCAGCTCGGTATTCAGGACGCCGCCGGTGTAATTTTTGACCACGTAGAGGGCCCCTACACCACCATACACCTGCTTCAGGGCGGCCAGGTATTGGTCTGGCGTGGGGCTGGTAAAAATGGCCCCCGGGCAGGCCGCGTCCAACATGCCCCGGCCCACATAGCCAATGTTCAGGGGTTCATGGCCGCTCCCGCTGCCGCTGATGATGGATACTTTCCCCTGGACCGGCGCGTCGATGCGGTAGACAAAGTGGGGATCGTAGTGGACCCGGATCAGGTGGGGAAAGGCCAGCTCGTAGCCCTGGAGGCATTCCAGCACCGCGTCTGCCGGGTTGTTGATCAACTTTTGCATAGGAATGCGTTGCGCGTCATGACTACCACACTCTGGCGTAAATACCACGGCAGAAATTCCGGGTGCCCTTTGGGCGCGCTACCTCTGGTGGAACCTATCAGCGAATTTCTGCCGGGATTTACTACCTCAGGTAGGCGTGTGCGCCGTCGGGCCGTTGTGCCAGCGGCAGCCCATGGGCGGTGGGTTCTGGGCACACCCGCCGGCGTGGCGGTCAGGCCTGTCGCCGGGGGGCGGGCCGGTCAGCCCCGCCACGCCGCCTGCGCGGGGGAAATGCAGGGTGGCGGCGGATGGCCAACAGGCCGGGGAAGCTACACACCTGGACGCCGTACGGCTGTCGACGCACACACCGGGCAGAGCGTCGTTCCGCCCTGTATTCTACCGGCTTTCCCCCAAATTTTCAATCTGTCTGGGTAGGGGATGGGGCCCCGGGGAAGAGCCAGGTGCGCAGCAGGGCTTTGGCCTGGCGGGCGGCCTGACCCCGGTGGCTGATGCGGTTCTTCTCCGCAGGGGGAAGCTCGGCCATGGTGGCTCCGTGGGAGGGCAGGTAGAAGATGGGATCGTAGCCGAAGCCATGCTCGCCGCGGGGGCGGTCGGTGATACGCCCCTCGACTGTGCCTTCGGCCGTCAGCAGGGCGCCATCTGGCCGGGCGATGGCGATCACGCAGCGGAAGCGGGCGGTCCACTGTTCTGGTGGAAAGGCCTGGAGCTCTGCCAGCAGGCGGCGGTGGCGTTCCTCGTCGCTGGCCTGGGGGCCGGCATAGCGGGCGGAGTAGACCCCGGGCCGCCCGCCCAGCGCGTCCACCTCCAGGCCGCTGTCATCGGCCCAGGCCCAGTGGCCGCTGTGCTTCGCATAGGCACGAGCCTTCAGTACGGCATTTTCGGCAAAGGTGGTGCCGGTCTCCGGCACTTCCAGCGCGATGCCGGCCTCGGCCAGGGAAAGGACGGTCAGCGGTAGGTCGGCCAGCAGGGCACGGTACTCCCGGATTTTGCCGGGGTTGTGGGTGGCCAGGAGGAGGGTGGGCATGGGTGTTCGTCTTCCTGATGGATCTTGCCAGGCGTCGAAAATTTCTGATGACCTGATCGTATGCTAACATATAGGGCCGGATAGCCGAAACCAAACCGGCCACCATGGTGGCGATGTTGGGGGGATCGAGCATGCCTGAGTCCTACCATCCATTACGTATTTTTTCCGGCTCTGCCCATCCAGAGCTGGCCCAGGAGATCGCCTGCCTGTTGGATGTCAGCCTGGGCAAATCCACCACCCGTCACCTGCCGGACAGTGAGATCCACGTGATGGTGGATGAAGTGGTGCGCGACCAGGACATTTTCATCGTGCAGCCCTGTTCCGCACCGGTGAACGACAACCTGATGGAGCTCCTGCTCTATCTGGACGCCTTCCGCCGGGCCAGTGCCCACAGCGTCAGCGTGGTGATCCCTTACTTCCCCTACGCCCGCCAGGAGCGCATGGCCAAGGGGCGGGAGGCCATCAGCGCCCGGGTGGTGGCCAATATGCTGGAACAGCAGGGGGCCCGCCGGGTTATCTTTGTGGACATCCATAGTCGGGCCATCCAGGGCTTTTTTAACATTCCGGTGGATCCCCTCAGCGCTTTGCCCCTGTTGGCCGACTACTTCCGTAAGCCCGAGTTCGCCGACGCGGCCATCGTCAGCCCGGACGTGGGGCGGGCCAGCATGGCCGGCAAGTACGCTGAGATGTTGAACCTGCCCCTGGTGGTGATGCACAAACGGCGCACCAGCTTCAGCGCCACCGAGACCACCCACGTGGTGGGCGATATTGAAGGCCGGCGACCCATCGTGATCGACGACATCATGGCCGGCGGCAGCGTCCTGCGCCAGGTGGACGCCCTCTACGAGAATGGCGCCCAGGGCAAGGCGTACTTCGCGGTCACCCATCCGGTGCTGTTGCCCACGGCCCTCCAGCGGCTGGATGCTGACGACCGCATCGAGAAGCTGGTCGTCACCAACACCATCCCGGTTCCCCCCGAAAAACGTCATCCCAAAATCGAGGTGCTCTCCATCGCGCCCCTGCTGGCGGACATCATCCAGCGCATCTACCGCGGGCAGAGCATCTCCGAGAAGCTCACGCTTCTGTAGCCGTCGTCCGTGGCCCTCCCGTGGACCTTGCCGGGTCCAGGGCCGGTGTGGAGCTATTTTCAGGAGGTATCCGGTGTTCGGTCGAGTGCAACGTCCAGAACCTGACGCCATCGAGGTCATCATCGGCCCGCGGGCGTCCTTCAGCGGCAACCTGCGCAGCGATACCAGTGTGCGGGTGGATGGCGCCATTGAAGGGGGCCGCATCGAGACGCCGGCCAATGTGATCCTGACCGAGACAGCGCGGGTCCAGTGTGACATCACCGCCAAGACGGTCAGCATCCGGGGCGTCTACCGGGGTGTCATCCGGGCCGACCGGGTGGAGCTGCTGGAGGGCAGCCAGGTCTACGGGGCCCTGCATGTCAACAGTTTCTTCATGGACGAGGGTGTGCTCCTGCGGGCGGAGCTGAACATTGAAGGGACCCCGCCGGCGGAGACGCCGATACTCCCCCAGTCGGGCGGGGCGGCCATCCCGGTGGTGCGCCCGGCCGGCGAGGAGACCCCGTCCTCGTCATGAGTGCTCCTGCGCAAGACAATGCGCAAGACAATCGGTATGAGCTCATTGCAGAAACCACAAATTTCACAGATGAACCCAGATTTTGGCACGTAGGGCGTGGTGCGTGAGGCCCATCTGCCACTCCCGCTCTATGGGGCGGCACGTTACCTGACGCACCAAGTGCCACCATATACTACATACTACAGCATCATAAAACTCTTTCACAGGGAAGCCATAGATGTTGCTGTGAAATTTGCCCCATCTGTATCTGTCGATAAAAAAACAAAGCACCTGGATAAAACACCTGATATTATGCGAAGGAATGTAACCATGCAGGAACGAGTTGGAGCGGTCACTTTGAAGGGGACTCCCCTGACCGTGTTGGGGACACCGGTGCAGGTAGGGGAGCAGGCACCTGAAGTCACCCTGGCTACGGGCATGACCGCTAGTGCCCGGCTGCTGGCTGACAGTGCTGGCAAGATTCGGCTGGTGAGCGTGGTGCCCAGTATCGACACCGGCATCTGTGATGCCCAGACCCGGCGCATGAATGAAGAGGCGGCCCGGCTGGGTGAGCAGGTGGTGGTGCTGACGGTTAGTGCCGATCTGCCCATGGCCCAGAGTCGATGGTGCGGCGCTGCTGGTGTAGAGCGCGTCCGCATGCTGTCCGACCACAAGGAGATGGCCTTCGGCCAGGCCTATGGCACCTGGGTCAAGGAGCTGCGCCTGAATCAGCGGGCCATCTTCATCATCGATGCCCAGAACACGGTGCGCTACGCCGAGTATGTGCCGGAGATCGCCCAACATCCGGACTACGACGGAGCACTGCGGGCGTTGCAGGCGCTGCTTTAAGCCAGACTGCCAACCCTCTTCCCGGATGGTGGGTTCCGTTTCAACCAACTCTGACCAGCCAACAAGGAGCCACGCGCCATGATCTGGCTGTTTACACCGGCTGCCGCCCTCATCGGCTACCTGCTGGGGTCGATCCCGGTGGGGCTGTTGGTCTGTGGGCTCTATGGAGTGGACATCCGCCAGGTGGGCAGCGGCCGCATCGGCGGCACCAATGCCTGGCGTGCCGCCGGGCTCAAGGCGGCTATCCCCACCATCCTAGGGGATGCGGTCAAAGGCGCGGTGGCCATCGGTCTGGCCACCTGGCTCTTCCGGAGCCTCTTCCCCGAGCCGGCCACTATGGCGCCGAACCTGGCCATCCAGCGGCTGATGGCCCTGCACCTGGCCCAGGCCCTGGCTGGCGGGCTGGCCGTGGTCGGCCACAACTGGTCCATCTTCCTGGGCTTCAAGGGGGGAGCCGGTGGCATCACCACCGCCGCCACCACCATGGCCCTCTACCCGCCTGTGGGAGGCATGGTCTGGCTCATCGGTGGCTTTCTCATCTGGTGGAGCCGGATCGCCGCCATCGGTACCTTTGCCGTGGGGGTGAGCAGTTTTGCCATCTTCCT
>FWPU01012035.1_pt1 | contig 10228 bp, 8 predicted proteins | sample 2228361 | NCBI WGS metagenome assembly FWPU01 (sample SAMEA103939777, study PRJEB20133) | metagenome | reverse complement strand
CATGACGGAGGAAACCACCATGTCGATGATCAAAAAGGGCAGGTAGATCTGGAAACCGATCAGGAAGGCCGTCTTCAGCTCACTCAGCATGAAGGCCGGAATCAAGGCTTGGATGGGGACCTCCGCATAGGTTTGCGGCTCTTTTTCCAATTGCATGTGCCGCAGAAACAGCCATACGTCCTCGCTATTGCCGCAGCGCTCGATTTGCAGGGCCATGAACTGCCGGATCGGCCGCTTGCCGTTTTCCCATGCCTCCTCCAATGAAATTTGCCGATTCTGATAAGGCACGATCGCCTCGTCGTAGACTTGTTTCCAGACCGGGGTCATAACAAACAAGGTGATGAACAGCGCCAAGCCGGTGATCACCTGACTGGGCGGCAAGTTCTGGGTGCCCAAAGCCTGGCGCAGCAGACCCAGCACCACCACGACCCGAATGAAGGAAGTGGTCATCAAGATGACGGCGGGGGCGAGGCTCAGCACCGTCAGCAGAAGCATCACTTGGAGGGTGGAGGAAAGCCCTTCGGGACTGGTCCAGCGTTCCGGTCCCGTCGTCACGGCGTCCGGCACGGAGAGCTGGAGCGGCCGATTGGATCCGCCGGATTGGGCCATGGCGGGCACGCTCGGCATCCATAACGCCAAGAAACAGCCCCACATCCCGATCTGCCGAAGCAGAAAGCGGCGAACTTTGCCCCACCGGCTGCCGTGCCGCTCACCGCGCGCCGCGCTGACATCCGAGTTCGGCATCCCTGCCATGATGCGATTCATCTCGTAGGCACCGGCCTAGGGGCCCTCGATCTCAGCAGCCGGCGTAAGGCTGTCGCCGAGACCTCTTGCCCTAATCCGCGCTGTCACCCCACATGCTTCGGTAAAGCCTCTCCGGCGGCGTATTGAGCAAAAACCTTGCGAAAGGCGTGAGAAGCGCTCGCGGGCGAGTTTCGGCGCCAAATCGTCAACAGTTCGTCCACCTCTTCCGGGTCCGTCAACTCCGCCAACGTTTCGGCTCCGTCCACGCTGACGCACGCCAGCACCAGCTTTCTTCCGAAGCGCAGGACGCAAAGCCTTTGCCGACCGTTCAAGGGAACTTGGCCCAAGATTTCCACCAATTCGCTGGGAAGGCCGGCGGCTCCCTTCCCGGAAGCCCGCCGCATCAGCCAGGCGAAAATCAGAAAGATTCCCAACACCACGGCCAGGGCGCTTAAGGTTGTAGCAATCGGCCCCCATCCCGACGGTACAACGCTTCCGCTCTGCTCTTGATCGGCGCCGGAACGCGGCAGACGCAAGACGCTCTCTTGGGATGCCGGGGCATTTTTGCCGTCGGTCGTTCCGGTGTGATTCGCACCGTTACCGGAAAGAGGAACCGACGACCTGGCCGCAGATCCTTCCGGCGCGACCGTTTCCGTACTCAGAAAGGCCGCCGGTCGTTCCGGTCGATCAGCCGGCGTATTCCCGCTGCCGTAAGCCGAAGGCTGTCCGAACGCCCACGAGGCATTCCCCAAAGACCGCCCGCTTCCGCCTTCGACGGTACCATTTCCCGGGGCCAAACGCGGATCCCACGAGCTCGCGTTCCCGCCTGCATCATGCGACGGCCCGACAGGTTGGGTTGAAGCGGCCGGTGCTGTCGGCCACGTTGGCACTTGCCCCCAAGCCGGCTGGGCGAGAAGAATAGCCGCGAGGCACGCAACAACCGCAGGGCGAAATTTCCCGCCGGCCTTGCCGATCGGGAAGCACGCCCGACGGCAGTCCGCGCCTGAAAAAAGCGTCGTGCTCGCTCGCCTCTTGGATAACCGCATCCGTGCCATCCTGTTATCGGAAGTCGCCGCTGCCGCCCCGGCCCATCACGGCGGATTCTCCGGCCTCGGCCGGCCCCTGCGCCCGCATGGTCGGGGCAAGCATCGCGCGTTCACGTCTCGGCCACGGGTTCCTGCCCCGCGACCAACTCCGCGACTCGCACGCAGAAGCTGTCGTTCAACACCAGGACCTCGCCCCGTGCCACCAAGCGACCGTTGATGTAGACATCCACCGGATCGCCGGCCAACTTATCCAGGGGGACCACGGCCCCGCGCCGCAACCTCAAGACGTCTTCGAGATACATCCGCGTTCGCCCCAGTTCGATTTTGACATCCAGCTCGACCTCCTTGATCAAATCCAAGGTGGCCGTCTCGGTGGAGGGCGGCGCCCCCGAAAACTCGGGGAGCTGGAACGCCATCACTCCCGGGGGCAGCGTCGCATCCGCACTATTCAACGAGGCGATCGCTTGCTCCGCCTGACGCAAGAGATACTCCAAATCTTCCTGGGGAATGTCCGCATCGGAGGCGGTCGGTGCCGGATCGGGCGACGGTTGCTTCGCAGTCTTGGTGGGCGGTGCGGCACGAGCCGTCTTTTGCAACAGCTTCTCGATTTCGCTCTGGTCGAGTACTTTCTCCGCGTCCTGCTCTTGAGCACCGGCCGGGATCCCCGCTGGCTGCGCCGATAACGCGGCCTTCGCCGCGTTGAATAGGGATTCGATATCGCTCTGATCGAGCGGGGCGTCCGCACTCCCCGCCTGCCCTTCGCCACCCCCTGCGGGCGGGGTCTGCTGTTTGGCCTGAGCCAAGAGCTTTTCGATTTCCGATTGATTCAGAAGATCGTCGCCTGACATGAGAATCCATTCCCATTCCAAGGCCAACCGGTCGCATGGCGACGCTACGCCCGTCCAGCGCCGCCCTTCGGCACCGTCATTCGGCTACCGGACGCCCTGTGATCACCGGCGAACCGAGACACTTCCTTGCACGCCGGCCACTACTGCTCGATGAACGAGAACTCGCTAAACACCACGGTCCGGAGGTAGGGCTTTCCCAGCGCATGGTTAGTTTTCTCTAAAATCTTCCTTTTGATCAACCCCAAACCGGCGTCGGTAAGGTCCGTCAGCTCGGCGCTGCGGACGATGACCAGGATTTGATCCCGGAGGCGATTCACGTTCTTGTTCCATTGGTCCATGAACTCCTCCGACTGCTTAGACCCGACGGTCCCCCAAAGGTGGAAGTCGATTCGCAAGGTCGTTTGCGTAGCGGGCTGGAAAGAAGTCACGCTGAAGTTCCCCAGATCGACCTCCACTTCTTCCCCCGTCCCCGGAACTCCCAGATTGGCGGTGGGATCCATTTTCGTTTCCGGCACGTCCACGGCCTTGCTTTGCGCCGCGACCTGCGTTTCCGTCACGTTCGCCAACTGCTCGGGATCCACCGTTCCCGCCGAGCTCGAGCCGGGCAGCAGAAAGTACGCGGCAATGGCTTCCGCAGCGACCAAACCCATCACGAAGGCCGCCAGTTTGAGCTTGCCCAACAGGTTTCCTTGGGACTTCGGCGGGGAAGCTTCCTTGGGAACCTGCTTTTCGTCGACCTCTTGGTTGTTCTTCTTGGGAGCCTCTTGTTTCGCCATAGTTCGCCCTTCGATAAGACGCCCCGGAACCGCACCCAAGGCAGGGCGGCGGCTCCGAACCAGGAAGAGTTCTCGCTACCTAATGAGAGTATAGGTCACGTCGCGGCACGGTGACCGTGAGGGAGTGGGAAACTGAGGACGCAACAGAAAGGCCGATCTCGCGGATGAAACCGCCCCCCCCTCAGGATGGGCCAGATAGAGACGAAGCATTGATCTGCAACGGGAATGCTACGGGGTCACCGGCACGGAGAATCGCCGCAGCTTTTCCTCTCCGGTGCCGCGAAATTCGTCCGTCAACTCGTTGAGCATGGAGATTTCGACGCGGGCGTTCATCTTCCGTTTTTCCGGGGCCGGATCAATCGACAGCGGCTCATTCGGCCCCACCACCGCTATTCGGATCCGCCGTGGGTCGATCCCCGCCTCGGTCAACTTTTCCATGACCTTGAGGCATTCAGCGTAGGCCAGGTCCCAGTGATTCCGATAGGGCGAATCCGGCGGGAGCGGCCGCGAAGATGTGTGGCCCCGAATCTCGATTTTCTGCGGTTTACCGGCTAGAACGTTCGCGATCTTGGCAATCGTCTCGTCAAAAGAAGCCGTCGGTTGGCTGGTTCCCTCTTCGAAAAAAATCACGCCGCCGGTCGTGGCATCATCGCTGGGACGAATCGCACGGACTCGACTCTCCCGTCCTTCCGGTCCCTTGATCTTGCTCGCTCCGTCGAGCGTCCGGGCCAACTTTTCCCTGCCCTGGCTGACCGACTTCAAAGGCGTGGCGGTGGTGGGCTTGTAATACATCGCGATCTCATCGAGAGAGACATACTTCCCGAATCGCTTTCGCAGGGCGTCGGCGAGGACCTCGAATTGCTCCTCCTTTTTCACTTCGCTCATGGCGGCCAACATGATGAAGAATGTGAGTAGCAGCGACATCATGTCGCCGTAGGTCAAGACCCATTCCGGTGCTCCGCCGCCGCCCGACTGCTCTTGCGACAATTTACCCATCGCGGAAACTTCCTCTGCCCGGCATGAACCGGCTTTAGCCTGGAATCTCACCCATCGTCGGCGGCCGGCGGCTCGCAGAGGAACCGTTCGTCACGCCGCCTTCGCACCGTCGGCCTGTTTTCTGAGCTTGGGTGGAACGAAGGTCCGTAGCTTCTGTTCGATGACGCGGGGGTTTTCGCCCGCCTGGATGGCCATGATGCCCCGGACCGCGATCTCCATGCGGATTTGTTCCTGACGCGAGAGAAAGCCGAGCTTTTCGGCCATGGGAATGGCGATCAAATTGGCCACGATCGCACCGTAAAGCGTCGTCAACAGGGCTACCGCCATACCCGGCCCAATCGCGTTGGGGTCGCTCATGTTGCCCAACATGATGATCAAACCCACCAATGTGCCGATCATGCCGAAAGCCGGTGCGAATTTGCCGATCTGATCGAGAATCAGTTTGCCGCTTTGGTGCCGTGCGGCGACGGCATCCATTTCCGTGCGGAGGATGTCCTCCATGACCTCCGGACGCGTTCCGTCCACCGCCATTTGAACACCGAGGATGATGAAGGGATCGGAAATCTCTTGGAGTCGGTTCTCCAAGGCCAATAGCCCGTCGCGGCGGGCCGTCTCGGCCAGGGAAACGATCTGCTCGATCAATTTCGAGACGTCATCCTGCTTGTTGAGGAAGACCTTCTTCGCCACGCCGAATAACTTCAGCACGTCTTTGAGCGGCATGGCGATCATCACGGCCGCGATCGCTCCCCCGATGACCATCATTACGGAGGGATAGTCGATGAACGCCTGGAAAGAGGCGCCCGGAGCGATGCCGATGGAAATGATGATCAGCAATACGCCGCCGATCAGTCCGATTACGGAGGCGATGTCCATATCTCACGCCTTTTCCTCAGCGCCGGTCTCTTTGGGAAAGGAAGACGTTTGCGGGGGCGGGATCCAGTGTTTGGCGCGTTGATAGGTAACGGCGCGCCGCACGACCTCGTCCATCGGTTCCCGCACGACCACGCGCTCGCCCGTCGTCAACGTGATGTACGTATCCGGCAGTTCCTCCACGTAGCAGATCAACTCCGCATTCAGGACGAAGGGTTCGCCGCTCAATCGCGTCAGGCGTATCATGATTCCTCCGCCGAAATGACGCCGTCGATCGAAAAAGCCGGATCGTGTGCGCAACCGGCCGTACCGCGCGAGCGCGGCCGGCCGGATTCCCCTTGGCAAAACATAGCTTACGCCCGGCGGCAATCAACGCCGCAAGGACAACAATTCGTCCAACATCTGCTGGGCGGTGGAAATCACCCGGGTATTGCCTCGATACATCGACGAGGCCAGGATCAAATCGATCAGGCTGGCCCCGATGTCGGTGTTCGACAACTCCACCGCCCCGGCGACCAAGGTACCGATTCCCTGTTCGCCGGGATTACCGATGACGGGCAAGCCCGAGTTGACCCCTTCCGCAAACAAATTTTGACCGCGCTGCACCAAGCCGGTGGGGTTGGCGAATCGCGCCAGCACGACCTGCCCCAAGTCGCGCGTCACCCCATTGGAAAACACGCCGCGAATCAGGCCGTCCTCGCCGATGATGAAACTCGTCAAAACACCGGGCGCGGAGCCGTCCTGCCGCGAAACCATGAGCGTACTTCTATCCGCCGCCAAGCCGGAGATCTTGGAGAAGTCCATTTGGAACTCCAGCGGCGAACGGGCGGATACGTGCCGCCGCTCGATGGAAATGCGATTATTGGTCGCAGAGATGAAATTCCCCTCGCCGTCGAAGTAAATCAGGCCCGTACCGACTGAAATCTCGCTGCCCGATATCGGATCGTTGTCCGGCGAATCGGCGAACCAGCGATAGACGGTGGAGGTGCTGTCACGGCTTTCCAGCACCGCCGTCAGCCGCACGCGAAGCGGAATGCCCAAGGAGTCGTAGACCAAGAAGTCGGTCACAGCACTCTCGCCCACCGCCTCTTGTAGGGTGGTCCACGGCATGTTCACCGTGCTGGTGGTACCGTCGCTCCGCCGCAGCAGCATGCCCGACAGGCCGATATCGATGGCGTTATCGACGCCGTTATTCGCCGTCAAAACGATGCGTCCGTCCGTGCTGACCAATCCCCCCGGGCTGGTGGCCGGTTCGTCCGGCGGATCCGGCGGCGGCGACTTGGGAATCGGATTGGAGGGATCGTCCGTCGGCACCTGGATGCCCATGGCATTGACCATGAAGTCGATCAAGTCCTGGACCGTGGAGGTGGAGGTGATGACGAACTCTTTCTCCGCAAGAGCACGGCCGCCTTTTCGCCCGGTAAACTCCAGGACCCCCTCCTGAAAGACCGGCTCGTAGCTGGAACCGTCCCGCCGTAACACATTGACCAGCAAGGTGGAGGGAATGATCTTGGGACCGTCCATGTCCAGCGTCGGCTGAGTGGCCAACTCCGCGTCGGACATATTATCCACCACAACCACGCTCGCATCCGTCACGCCGCTGATGGCGGTCACCAAGTGGTACTGCGTATCCGTGGGATTGTACCGATAGATGTAGCGGTTATCCCATTCCGCGGCGTCGCCGGTCGGAATGTTGGTCAGCACGACGCGGCCGTTGATCACGTTGATGGGATCGGTAATCGGACTGGGCCGGCTGATCCGCCCGTCTTTTTCGAAAGCCACGTAGTACGAGTAATTCCCGCTGAGCAACGTCGTATCCAGAGCGGGCCCCAAACCGGCATCCGCCGTGGTGTCGGTATAGCTCGCCGTTCCCATGGCGACTTCATCGACGTATTGAAAGTCACCGCCGCTCCCCGCTACGCGCCGATAGATTCGGATGTGCGAATACGTGCCGCTGCCGTCGGAGGGGAGGTTCCCCAGTACGATCGAATCCTCTCCCGCCCCGACGGTGTACGTCCGCGTGCTGGAATACACTCCCTCACTGAAAGCGGGCGGATCCGAAGGGGGAGGCGGCGAATACGCCCCCGTGGCGTATACCAGGCGGTATTCGTACGTGGTACCGGGTACCAGCCCGCCTCCGGAGGCGGCGCCGCTGAGGAGCATCCCGCCGACGCTCGGCTCGGAAGCATACGCCACGCTCGCTTTGGTAGTCGGCCGGCTGTAGCGTCCGTCGCCCAACACACCCGTTTGGATGCGCGCCGCGGTGGTGGCCAAATCCCCCGTCGGCGACAGCGTGCCCTGCAAGTACACGTTTTCCGTGGCCTTGGCCACGGCTTCGGACCCCAACGGAATCGTGATGGACGAAAGGTCCGTGCGCTGAACCTCGAAATTGTCGTCGATCCCGTAACCCAACACGCGATTGCCGGCGATCGTGACCAGTTCGTTGGCCGAATTCAATTTGAAGATGCCGTTGCGGGTGTACAGCCGTTCATTCTGCTGACCTTCCACGATGAAGAAACCGTCTCCTTGAATCGCCATATCCGTGGGATTGGAGCTGATTTCAATCGTGCCTTGATTGAAATTGGGAGTGATGTCGGCCACCATGGTTCCCAGACCGATTTGCCTGGGATTGGTACCGCCCATGTCTTCCGTGGGCATGGCTCCCAAAGCGAGTGTTTGCAGAAACTGCGTGGCGAACGCGACGTTGGAGGCCTTGAAACCCACCGTGTTCGAGTTCGCCAAGTTATTGCCGACCACGTCGATCGTGGTTTCCGACGCCGTCAGGCCCGTCAAGGCCGTCGTTAAGGCCGATGCCAAACCCATATTCGTTCCTCCGTTTCCGTTGGTTTCCCCCTGGAATCCATCACACCGCCCGGCATGATTTCAACGCATGCACCGTCCTTTCGTCAGCCGCAGCCGCGGCGAACGGTGCGTTTCCGTACTCACAGCCCGAGCAACTCAGCCAATGTTGCATCGGATTGCCGGGCAATCACCTCACTTACGTTCTTCGAAGGCACCTTCTTATCACCGATGTGCAAATAAACCTCGTTCTTGTCCACACTGACGCGTTCCACTCGCCCTTCCACGGCATCGCCGGATTCCGTCAATCCGCGAATCGTCTTGTCGATCAGTCCTGCGGCCGCCGTGAGGTTCTGCGATCGCCCCATGTTCTCCAGCGTGGAGACCAAACGCAGGTTGGACTCGATTTCGCGAATCTGGCTGACCTGCTGCAAGAGTTGGGCGTTATCCATGGGATTGAGCGGGTCCTGATTTTGCAGCTCCGCGATCATCATCGACAAGAAGGAATTCAGGTCGAGATTGCGAAAGGCGTCGTTCCCATTCGGGTTTTGGGCTCCGAGCTGTCCCTTGACGTTCACGGCCGACGTTTGCATCTGTCTACTCCCAATCTCCGTCGTAAGACGGTTGCTTACGGTTTTACCGGTCATCAAATGACGGTTGCTTACGGTTTTACCGGTCATCAAATGAGGACGTCGATTCCATTCGCGGTCCGCACTCCGACCGCAGTTCCGTCCGCGCGGCCCGGCGGCTCGACGGCCGACACCCGCCGACGGGAAGACCCCATTTCGTGATGCCGCCTTCCCTGCCCGTCCGAGGGCGGTTGAAAGGCCTGCTGCGATGCGTCTTGTCCGCCTTGCCCCATCAAGTCCAACTCGAACCGCTCCACGCGGATGCCGTGATCCGCCAATCGCTGCCGCAAGAGCGGAAGATGTTCGGCCAACAGGTCGCGAGCCGCAGCCGATTCCGCCTCCATGCGCGCCGACATGACGCCGTCGGCAATCTTCAGTTCAACTCTGAGCGAGCCTAATTCGGGCGGATGCAGCCGCAACCGGACATGGCCGCCCCGCTCGTTGGCCGCGCGAAAAGCCTGAGACACCCGCTGCACGAAACGTGCGCGATCCGCCGCGTCAATATTCGTCTGAGAGCCCTCGCCGTTCCGCCCCGGCGATGTGGCCTGCGTCTCGGAAGCCGTCGCTCCGGATTCCGTCCTCGTCGTTCCCGTCGCCGCCATCACCGGATCGGACCTCGCTGCATTCGATTCCGGGGCTGCAACCGCGGGTGCCGCGTTCGTACTCCCGGACGCGGCGGGTGAAGCCGCGTTCTCTCCCAAAACCGGCGCGACGCTTTGCGCGGCCGCCGGCTTGTCGGCAGGCCCCGGCGGCGTCCCCTGCACGATTCCCGCCGGCTGAAACCGGTTGCCGCCGTCCTCGTTTTTCACTTCGCCTTTTTGAACTTGTCGCTTTCCTCGGCTTCGAGCTTGCTCCCTGCCGCGTGCTTCTTCGGCCGTGCCGCGCTCATTCCTTCCAAGCTGGGATACGGCGTCACCTCTCGCTTCCAGAACCGGAGCCGACGGCGCTTCGACCTTTTTTCCTGGGTCTTCCGTGACCGGAGCATCGGGGTGTGTTGCTTCGACCACAGGGTTGTTCCGATTCGCCGGAGGTCGATCGGGCCCATCGCCTTTGAGCTTCCGCCAGTCCGCCGAATCCCTCGCACCGCCCGCGGCTTGACGCACGTCAGCCGTCCCCATCGAGGCGATCCGGCTCGCAACTCCGGCTTGCGCGGTCGCCTGTCCCTGGAAGCCGTCGCCCTTCGTTTCGACCGCCATCACGGGATCGGCATCCTGCCTCGGCAATGACTCCGCTTCAAGCCCGCTTCCACCGTGGGAGGCGGACCGGGTCGGGGCTTCGACGGCATGGGGCGCTTCCGGTGAACGTCTCGCCTCTCCGGTCGCCGGCGGTTCCTCACGATCAACCGGGTCCTGACCGGGCATCTCTCTCAGCGATTCCGAATCCTCTCCCCCCTGTTTCGCGTCCATGGAGACGGCTTGGCCGCCAACCTCGGAATCGCCTCCCGACGGTCTCGATGATGGTTCGGCGCGGACGGCCTCCGCCTCTTCCTCGTTCTCAGATTCGTCTTCGCCTTCCGCCTC
>FWPU01013526.1_pt1 | contig 10229 bp, 9 predicted proteins | sample 2228361 | NCBI WGS metagenome assembly FWPU01 (sample SAMEA103939777, study PRJEB20133) | metagenome | reverse complement strand
ACAACTCATATAAATATTTATATTGACTATTTTTAAGATTATTATGGTTTGAAATTAAAATAATTTTCCTTATTTTTTCAGGAAATTTAAGTCTATTAAGAAATCAATAAATTTTATATAGATCATATCTAAAAATTTTTTTATTTGATTACCATATTTTTTTAAAAATTTTGAATCTGAATCATATGAAAAACTTAAAGGATTATCTATACAAAAAAGAATCAGAGAAACTTATCCATTTTAATAAAACTTATATTTCGAGAGAAGAATTAGAAGCAGTTCTTGAAAGTCTTTTAGAAGATAAAATTACCAATGAAGCCATTCTGGAAAAATTTGAAAAAAATTTTTGTGAAGTTCTTGACTTTAAAAAAGCCATAGCTGTAAACTCCCGAACAAGTGCATACCATTTAGTTTTCCTTTCTTTAGATATTCATTCTGAAAATACAGTCTGGATGTCTAGCCTGTCCAGTATTCATATCCTGGATGCAGCAAGATATATGGGAATCAATATTCGCTTAATCGATAATGGTAAGAATTCCTTTCATCCTGATTTAGAACAATTAAACAACTTAGTTGAAAAGGAAATGAAAGAAAATGATATTTTTATCGCAGATTATGTATATGGTTCCTATTTTTCTTTTCCTTTTGAAAAGCTAAAAGAAAAAAATATAAAAATTATTGAAGATATAACGGGTATCCTCGGTTATCAAATTAATCAAAACGATAATTTTTTACATTCTATTGGAAAGTACAGTGAAATTCAGATTTGTGGACTGGATGCAGAAGATATCATAACAACTGGAAAAGGGGCTATGATTTTAACAAATTCTACAAAGATATATAAAAATATTACAGAAAAATGTTATGGGAAACAAAGAAATATTGAAAAGATAGCATATGATTATCTTTTAGAAGATTTTCAATGTGCAATGGGAATTCATCAACTCAACAAGATTGGTCAAATGCTAAATCGAAGAAAAAAAATTGGTCAAAAATATTTAGAAGGTCTAAAAAATACGAATCATGCTACATATTTTGATAATTTAGTATTTGATAATTATCATAAATTCCCTATAGTTTTTCAGAGACCTCAAGAAGAAGTGATAAGGCATTATAAATCTTTAAAAATTGAAGTCTCTTTAATTCCTTTACCTTTACATAAATATTTGAATTTATCACCCCTGGATTTTCCAAATGCAGAGAGGTTGTTTAAAAAATCTATTACTTTACCTGTGTATCCCATTTTAACTGCTGGGAATGTTGAAAGAATTATTAATTCTACTCGATATTTAATTTAAAATTTTATAAAGACAATATTATCACTGTTAAGATCGGATTTTTGTTTTATATTTTGAATTAATTTTTACTTTTTGGTTAATAATTTTGAGTCTTTACCAAGAAATAGGAAACTTCGCGAAGGATCCATTTTCAAATACCGGATGGGGATCTGGTTTATAATTTGAATTAAAATATGTTCAATGGATTCACTGCCTATATAAACTTGATTCTGAAAGAATAAAACGGGCAGTTCCAGGTCTTCATTGTATGTGATTACTAAATTCGGATCCTGAATTAGTTCATTAAATAATACTTTGACATTTCCGTGATATTCCCTATTTTTAATAGAATATGTATAATGAATCTCAAGCCAGACCTCAAGCTTTTTGTACCCTTTGATAAAATAAGGTTTTATTCTTTCGACTTGGGCTACTGCAAATTTACTTTTAACTTTGTCAAAGAATAATAAATAGAATTTGTAAATAATAAATCCTATGAATATAATTGCTATAAAGCAAAAAACTGCTATTAAAAAAAAACTCATATCTAAATTTGTGTTTTTTCCATCTGGATTTCTTCTTCAATGAAATCAGAATTTTTGATTTTCTTAAGCTTATATTTTTTTGCCTCTTTTTCTTTTTTCTCCTTTTCTTTTTTTTCTCTTTCAAATTGAATTTGTTTAAAGATTTCTGAATATTCTTTCCATTCTTTTTCGTAAAATTCAAGTTTATCATTTTTGTAAGTAGTATTAATAATGGTGGGTTCTTTATAGGCTCCTTCAAGAAACCGATTAGCCATATAGTCTTCAACTTCTTTTTGAATTAATCTTCTTAAAGGTCTTGCTCCAAATTTATCGTCAAAACCTTTTTCAGAGAAATAATTTCGCGAGCTTTCATCAATTATAATTTTGATTTTTTTATCAAATAAGTAATCATTCATTCTTTTAATCATAATATCAACGATTTGTTTTATGTGATCTTTTGTTAAAGAATGGAATACAATAACTTCATCGATTCTATTTAAAAACTCGGGATTAAAGTGTTTTTTGAGGGTTTCCATTGCTTTTTCTTTTTTATTTTCATATCTTCTCTCTTCGGATTCACTAAAACCTACTTTTCCTGATTTTTGTAAATCTCGAGCTCCTATATTGGAGGTCATAATTATTATGGTATCGCGAAAATCTACTCTTCTACCGTGAGTGTCTGTTAAATTTCCTTCTTCTAAAATTTGTAAAAGTACATTAAATACGTCAGGATGTGCTTTTTCTATCTCATCAAATAAAATTACAGAATAAGGATTTCTTCTAACAAATTCAGTTAATTGACCTGCATCATCATAACCTACATAACCTGGAGGAGAACCAATTAATTTAGCAACCGAATGAGGTTCCATAAATTCAGACATATCCAATCGATGTAATTTATCTTCTTTACCAAATAAAAATTCAGCAAGAGCACGAGCCACTTCTGTTTTCCCGACTCCGGTGGGCCCTAAAAAGATAAATGATCCAGATGGTTTTCTTGGGTCTTTAAATCCTGTTCTTGATCTTCTTACTGCACGAGAAATGAGTTTAATTGCATCTTCTTGTCCTATCACTCTTTTAGCTAGTTCTGCTTCCATTCTCAGTAATTTTTCTGCTTCGGTTTCTTCAATTTTTTCTAAAGGTATACCTGTCCACATACTGACTACTGCATATATATCAGATTCTTCAATCTGGATAGAATAGTTAGAAAGACTTTCCTGCCATTTTTGTGTAAGTTCTTCTAACAGGAGCCGTTTTTGACTTATTTCGTCTCTAACCTGAGCTGCTGCCTCATATTCCTGAGATTTTACCAAATCATCTTTCTTCTTTGTTAAAATTTTAATTTCTTCTTCAATTTCGAGAATTTCATCAGGACGTCTCGAATTTTGTAATCTAGCCCTTGCTCCTGCTTCATCTATTATATCAATAGCTTTATCAGGTAGAAACCTATCATTAATATATCTTGATGAAAGTTTAACAGCCATTTCAATGGCTTCATCTGTGTATATTACCTTATGGTGTTTTTCATATGCTATTTTTAATCCTTTAAGGATTAAAATTGCATCATCAATAGATGGTTCTTTTACGTGAATTGGCTGGAATCTTCTTTCTAAAGCGGAGTCTTTTTCTATGTATTTTCTATATTCTGTTAGAGTGGTGGCACCAATGCATTGAATCTCACCTCTTGCAAGAGCAGGTTTTAACATATTGGCTGCATCAATTGCTCCTTCTGCTGCACCTGCACCGATTAAAGTGTGTAGTTCATCTATAAATACAATAACATTTTTTGCATTTTGTATTTCTCTTAAGATTTTCTTTAAACGCTCTTCAAATTCTCCTCTATATTTTGTTCCCGCCACTAGTGAAGCTAAATCCAGTGCAACAACTCTTTTATCCAGTAATAATTCAGGAACTTCATTATTAGCAATTCTTATAGCGAGACCTTCTACAATGGCTGTTTTGCCTACACCTGCTTCTCCAATTAACACAGGATTGTTTTTTGTTTTTCTACATAAGACCTGAGTTAATCGAGTAATTTCTGTATCTCTTCCAATAACAGGATCTAATTTTTTATCAAAGGCTAATTGTGTTAAATCACGCGCAAATTCATCCAGTGTAGGTGTTTTATTTCTTTCTACATTTTGCCTTGGATTTCCGCTATAAGAACTAGAACTACCGCTCGGGGCTGCACTTGATGCAATTCCAAGGATTCTTAAAATTTCACCTTTGATTACTGAATAATTAATTTGAAATTGTGCCAGGGTAGAACCTGCAATATTATTACTCTCTCTGAGAAGAGCAAGTAAAATGTGTTCAGTTCCTACATAGTTATGCTTTAATCTTCTTGCTTCTTCTTTTGCATAGTCAATAATTTTTTGATATTTGTCAGGGTTGGGCGATAATTCTAACATTAAAGATCCTGTTCCCTGTTTAGCTCTTCTTTCAATTTCTTTTTTGAGTTCTTTTAAGTCTACCTGTAAGTTTTTTAAAATTTTTATGGCAACTGAATCTTCTTCCCGCAAAAGTCCCAAAAGAATGTGTTCGGGACCAATGATATCATGCCCTAATCTTTTTGCTTCTTGTTGAGCATATTCATTTAATACTTTTTTGGCTCTTTTAGTAAAATCATACATAATAATCTCCTATGATGACTCATATTTTATGAGAAATATATAATAAATTATAAAAATTGCAATTCATTTTCTACTCAATATTAAAAATACTATTAAACTCTTTCAACCATAATATCAATCTTTTTTCTAAATCATATTTAAATTTTTTTTGATCTATATAGGGTAAATCAAATCCTACTATCAATGAATCTTCGATGGAAGAAAATTCACCATCGCTACCCCTTAGAGTATATTGTTTTAGACGATTTAAAATCCAATTTTTCTGTAAAAAATTTAGCAGTTTAAGCTTTCTAGTTTCTGTTTCAAACGGAATTTTTATATAAATTCTGATTCCACTTCCTGTATTGGAAGGACATTGATTTAAAAAACCAAATTGGGGATGAATCTGCCATAAAAATATTTGATCGCATAACCAGAAAAACTCAAAAATTTTGATAATAAAATTAGATAAATCAGGTATCAAATTATCTTTGTCCTTATTGTAAAGGAATTGTAAAAAATCCATTCGAAAATGATCTTCTTCACAGGGATAAATTCTTATCAATGCTGGGTATGAAAATTTAGTTTTTGCAAATAACTTATTTAAGTTTATATATTTCTTTTGTTCTGAAAAAGTGAAATAATTATGATTTTCTATTATCTCAAAATAGGAATTTAGAAGATGATTAAATTCTTTATGATTCAAAATCCAGTAAGAAAGTAATGCCATTTCAGACTTTGTAAGTTGATATTTTATATTTTTTAGACTTCTTGAATATCTGATTCTAATACTCATCACATTATTTGTTTTTAATGCTTCTACTTTCTGTTTTGAAATATCGTCAATGAAATTAAGAGAATTTATAGAAATAGGATAATCTTTAAAAATTACTCGATTTTTTCTAAATTCAGGATAATTTAAATAACGTAAAATTTGTGTTTGAAATGCCTCTTTTTCTAAGATATAAATATCATCAAGTTCTGAGCTTTCAAGTAATTTTTGAAAATAAGGTTGAAAGTGAAAATAACATTCTTCACAATTCGCTCTTTTATTTCGTTTGATTTCTTTTAATGAAAAACCACAATGACAGAATGGCTGCTCCATTTATTTTTTTATTTCTTCCAGCCATTTATTATATGATATCAATTTACCTTCTTCCAGACGATAACGATGAAGCACCTGTGAAGCTAAATTCTGATCATGGGTTACAAGAATCATTGTGAATTGATATTGTGAATGAATTTGCCATAAAAGTTCAATCATTTTTTTTGAATTAAATGAATCTAAATTACCTGTAGGTTCATCAGCCAGAATGAGTTCTTTACTTCCCACGAGAGCTCTGGCAAAAGCAGTCCTTGCCATTTCGCCTCCTGAAATTTGAGAAGGATAGTGATTTAACCGATGCGATAATCCCATTGCTTCTAAAAGTTCTTGGGCTTTCTCTTTATTTTCTTTATTGAATTTATTGGAAATCTTTAAAGGGATAATTACATTTTCCCATACTGTAAAATCAGGTAAGAGATAATAATGCTGAAATATAAATCCAATTTTTCCAGCACGAAGGGAATCTAATAAATTTTGATCTTGATAATCTATTTTTTGATTCTTAAGATATAATTCACCATTTGTAGGTTTATCAATAAAGCCAATTATATTTAATAGCGTACTTTTTCCAGAGCCACTAACACCTTCTATGGAAACGATGGTCCCTTTCTGGATCTTTAAATTTACTCCCTGAAGAACTTTTATTTCTTCCCCTTCTGATATGTAAGTTTTATGAATATTTTGTAGTTCTAAAAATAAGGAATCCATAATTTAATCATTTCGTATTGTTTGTACTGGCTCGATGGTAGCTGCCTTCCTTGCTGGAAAATATCCGGCAAGACCACTTAATATCATTGTTACTATCACAACGGATACAACAAAACCTAAATCTGTATGAATGGGTAAATGATCAAAATAGTAAATATTCCTCGGAATAAGGTGTATAGTATGACACTGGTGAAAAATTAAAAGACACATATAATTTAATAAATCCTCAATGAATTTTATAATAGTTTCTAAATTTTTGGCAACAAAAATACCTGTTGTTCCACCAATCAAACAGGAAATAAATCCAATGAATAAAGAATATGAGACAAAAATTCTCAAAATGGATATAGTGGATAGTCCCATAGCTCTGAGCATTCCTATACTTTTTCTTTTAGATTGAACCATTAGATGAGAAGTCACCCATATACCTGCTATTCCTGCAAGAATTAAAAGACCAAGAATCATCATCATCAAAGTTTTTTCCAGTTGAAGTGCTGCTAAAAAATTTCCTCTTTCATCTTTGATGGTTGTAATAGAATAATTATATGGATTATCCGGTAACTTCTCTCGAATTGTATATTTATATTCGTCTATATTAGATAAATCATTTAATTGAACTACGATAGAAGTAGAACGATTTGGTAAATCCAGCACTTTTTGGGCAGTTTTTAAGGACATATAAATAAGATTTAAGTCAAATTCATAAAATCCAGTTCTGAAAAAGCCTCCGATGATAAAATCTGCTCTTTGAATTTGCATACCCCTTGTCAGGATTCCACCTCTGGGTAAAAAGAGAGTAATACTATCTCCCACCTGCCATCCATATGATCTTGCCATTTCTTTTCCTACTATTACTATATTCTTTTTATTTATCTGTTCAATGAGACTTTTATCAAAGTGAACCAGCTGAGGAAGATTAAAAAAAGCAAAATTTTTTAATTCCTCTTCCTGTATTTCTATGCCTCTTATGGACTTTCCTTCAAATTTTCCGTTAAACTCTAATAAAGCATTTACAAAAATCGAGGGAAATACAGATTTGATTATTGAGAGATTGAGGCTTTCCCTGCGTATGGAATTAACAATTTCTTTATAATTTAGAAAGCTACTATTCCATTCTGCTGGCATAATGATAATATGATAACCAGAATTGGATAAAGATTTTCTAACTTCTGACTGGAAGCCATTAAAAACTGATAAAACAACTATCATTATAAAAACCATTAAACTCATAAATAATACAGAAAGTCTTGTGCCCATATTAAAAAGGGTAAGTTTACTCTGTCCTCTCAGAAAACGAAAAGCAATAAAAATTTCTAAGGGAATAACTCTTATATTCACTATTTAACATAAAAAAAATAATGACTTTATAGTAAAGATTTTTCTTACACATGGCTGATAAACTTTTTTATAAATAAATCAGGGAAAAAATGTACTTTTCAAGGATTCTTAGCTTTATTAAATTTTATGATATATTAATAATATTTAATAAATTTAAATATAAAAATAAATTTATAAATATTTATTAATGAAAGAAACATCCAGATCTTTTTTCTTAGGAGTATGAAGTTTCACGAAAAATTTTGGAATAATTATAAAAAGGAAATGGAAAAGAAAAATATTTGTTATCAATTCCATGAGGGGAAAATTTTTTGTTCTATGCCCAGTAGATTGATTATTTTTCCTGATATAAAATCTAAAAGATCCTCAATAGTTTCAGGTTTATGATAAAATCCAGGAGATGCAGGTAAAATAATACCACCTGACATTACTAAGGCTTCCATATTTTTTATATGAATTAAATTATAAGGAGTTTCTCTTGGAACCAATATGAGTTTTCTTTTTTCTTTCAAGCAGACATCTGCTGATCTTTCAATAAGATTACTACTATATCCATTTGCTATGGCACTTAAAGTTTTCATTGAGCAGGGTATTACTACCATACCATCGTGAACATAGGATCCACTTGCGGATTTTCCGGCTAAATTTTTGTTATTTTCAATATTAAATTTATGAAGTATCTGACCTTGATATTCTTTTAAAGCAAATTCAATTAAATCACTGGGTTTATTGATTGAAATATCCATTTCTTTTAATAAAACTACCTTAGCAGAATCAGAAAGAATGAGTATTGATTCTCCTGGAATAAACCTCATCAAATTTTTTATAAAATTAATGGCGTAAACAATACCACTTGCACCGGTTATCCCGATTACAAATTTATATTTGGATTTCATATCAGTTTAAATTTTTATCATGAACCGATATCTGATTTTGAATGGATTTTATAATTAAATTCTTTTGTTTAAGAATTTTTAATGTTTCTTTCCATCGCTTTTCGAATGAAAAATATTCCCAGAGTTTTTGCTTTTCAGACAGAGGAATTTTTAAGTATTTAAGGGTAAGATGACATAATAAAATTAAATTATCTTTGTTAAGATTATGGGAAAGTTCTATATTTTGTGAATCCAGATACATTTTTGCTTCTTTAAGAAAAGTTTCTTTTTCTTTGTCGGTAATGTTTTCTACCTGAGTATTATCGTCTATAGTCAAAATATTTCCATAATAGAAGTGTTCGGAGGATTCATAATAATAAAGCAATTTAATTTTTTTTATTCCAATTACATCAATCAGTATATGAAAATCTGAGTCCGAAAAAAAAATATTTTGACTATGATAAACCTTTGCCAGGGTTCCAAATTCATAAGGTATGGGGAGTTCTGCATAAGCTTCAAATCCTTCCTGAATACAAAAAATCCCAAGGTATCTATTATTTTTCATTACCTCTTCGTAAAGTTTTTTATATCTATCTTCAAAAATGTTAATTTCAATGCTGGTGCCACTAAATAACACCGTATTCAGAGGAAAGATGGGAATATACTGTTCAATATAATTCATAAATTAATAAAATATTAATCTATCCAATAGTAAACCAAAAAAAAGAATGGTACTAATTATTGAATTTACATTAAAAAAGGCAATGGGTATATTTTCTATTCTTCCTCCTCTTACTAAGTAATGTTCATAAAAAAGTAAAATTCCTACTATAAGGATTGTAGCTAAAAAGATTAGATTTAAATTTTCCTCGAAAAAAATCAATATTAAAAATAAATAGGAAATTAAATGAGTAATTCGAGAAATCCATAAGGCTTTTTTTAAGCCAAATCTTTGGGGAATAGAATTTAAATTTTCTTTTTTATCAAATTCAATATCCATACAGGCATAAAGAATATCAAAACCAGCAATATAAAACATTAAAACACTTGAAAAAAGTAAAGATTCAAATTCTACTCGATTCATTAAAGCAATCCATACAGCTGAGGGAGCCAGACCAATAGCAAATCCTAAAACATAATGAGATGAAAAAGTAAAACGTTTGGTATAAGAATATCCAAAAGTTATAAATATTACAAAAGGAGATAAATAACCAGCTAAGGGATTTATCATAAAAGCAGAGATTACAAATATAATTATAAATAATAAAATAAAAATTTTAACGCTTCTCTTAGAAATTTGTTTTGTTGGAATCTCTCTACTGGCTGTTCTGGGATTCTTTGCATCGAACTCTGCATCAACTAAACGATTGAATCCCATAGCTGCACTTCTTAAACTAATCATACATACAAAAATTTCCAGAATTTTAGTTGTTAATTCCGTTATATTCCAGTTCAGTATTTTTGTTTTTAAATAATATTTATAAATAATTTCTATTAAGGCAATTCCCGCGAAAGGTAATGCAAAAATTGTATGTGAGAATTTAATCATTTTTAGATATTTTGTTGTAAATTTGATGATCTTCATAAGATAAAACTAAAAAGCTTTTAAAAATTTCAATTTTTTTTTTGTAGTAATTCACGTCTATTTAAAAATAATGTAATTATTATGAGAAAATTATTATTATTCATATTTTTAATCACTTCTAACTGTTTTACTTATGAAGAAAAAATTTATATTAATCGATTAGGAAGTGGAAAAGTTTTTTTAAACTATAGTGTTCCGGTATTTA
>FWPU01013525.1_pt1 | contig 10230 bp, 9 predicted proteins | sample 2228361 | NCBI WGS metagenome assembly FWPU01 (sample SAMEA103939777, study PRJEB20133) | metagenome | reverse complement strand
GCCGCCCTGCGTGAGCGCGCCGCCTCCGGGGGCAGCGTCAGCGCGCTGATGCTCCACCTCCTTGAGACGGGGCAGGTGGACGGCGCCCTGGTGTGTCAGACCGTTATCCGGGATGGCAGGCCCCGGCCAGAGTTCCGCATTGTGAAGACCAGAGAGGAACTGATCGCGGCGCAGGGGAGCAAATACACGGCGGTGCATTTCGCCAGCGACGCTCTGCCGCTGATCAAGGCGTTCGACGGGCGGCTGGCCGTGGTCGCCCTGCCATGTGATGCCAAAATCCTGGCTCACCGCCGGGCGAAGGACGGGACACTCGACAGCAAAATTGGGTTCGTTTTTGCGCTTTTCTGTGGCCACAACTCCGAGCCGGAACTAGTGGATGTGATTGTCCGGAAGCTCGGCGATGATCATGGGGCACTCACGGACTACGTCTACCGCGCGGGCCACTGGCGCGGCTATCTGGCTGCCACGTTTGAAGACGGTGTCCGGGTCGAGAAACCCTTTGCGTATTTTTCGGACTACCAGAACCTGTATTTCTACGCGCAGCCCAAGTGTCACTACTGCTACGATCACACCGGCTACTTCTGCGACATCTCTGCCGGGGACATCTGGTCGCCGCGGATGCGGCAGCACCCGATCAAACACACGGCGCTGATCACCCGCACCGAGGCCGGGCAGCAGCTCGTTGAGAGCGCCCTGCGGGCGGGCAGCATCATCGGGCAGGAAGAACCGATTGAGGAAGTGGCAGACGGGCAGGCGCGCACGATGCCGTTTCACTACAACGTCACCTCGCGCGCCCGCGTCGGCAGGTTGTTTGGCTACCGCATCACGGAGCAAACCGAGAAGCGCGTGCGGCTCGTGGACTACGCGCTGGCGGCGCTGGTGATGCTCAACGAACGGTTCTCCCGCACCCGGTTGGGGCGCTGGCTGCTGCCCCGGCTGCCCCGGCCGTTCATCCGCCTGTACCTGCTTTTGTTCAAGGGACTGGAAAGCCTGTAGATGCCCGCCAGACCAATCGTCGCCGTGATCGGCGGCACCATCTGGGGCAACCGGGGTGCCGAGGCCATGCTGGTCACCACCATTGGCAAGGTCCGCGCTATGCGGCCCGGTGCGTCCATCATTGTGTTCTCCTACTACCCCGACCGGGATCGGCAGCTCGTGCGCGATGAGAACATCACCATCCTCAGCAACCGACCCGCCAGCCTGGTTATGCGCCATCTCCCCTCAGCCCTGCTCTGCGGGCTGCTCCGGCGGGTGGGCATCAGCCTACCGGACGGCCTGCTGTCCCGGCCAGTGCGTGCCCTTAGACAGTGCCACGTGCTGCTGGATATCAGCGGTATCTCCTTTGCCGATGGCCGCGAGAAGACGCTGCCGTTCAACATCCTGAATATCTGGCCGGCTATGCTCCTCGGCGTGCCGGTCGTCAAGCTGGCCCAGGCGCTCGGCCCCTTCAACAACCCCGTTAACCGAGCCGCCGCCCGGCTGTTCCTGCCGCGATGCCAGCGGATTTTTGCGCGCGGAGCCGCGAGCGCGGCGCACCTGAAGGCGCTGCCGCTGCCGCCGGACCGGTGGGAGCAGGCCCCGGATGTGGCGTTTCTGTACGACCCCGGCTTCAGCCTCTCGGTCGAAAACCAAGACAGGGTCTCGGCGCTTGAGGCGGAGCTGGCCCGGCTGGCGCAGTCCGGCTGCCCGATCGTGGGGCTGGTGCCCAGTTCGCTGGTGTACGGGGAATCCACCCGGCGCGGCCACGACTACGTAGGGCAGTTCGTGCGTTTGATCGATGAACTGGGACCCTCCCACCATTTTGTGGCGCTGCCCAACGCAACCCGTGAGGCGGCGGGCGGAGCCTTCAATAACGATCTGGTTGTGATCGATGCGCTTGAGCGCCGGGCAGCCGAGTCACTCCCGCCGGAAGCCCGCGACCGCCTGCACGTTGTCAGCTACGATATCAACACAGCAGCCAGCCGCCAGCTTCTGGCCCGGTGCGATGTGGTAGTGACCTCACGCTTTCATGGCATGGTCTCCAGCCTGTCGCTTGGCATCCCGACGGTGGTTGTCGGCTGGGGGCACAAGTATGAGGAGGTCCTGGCTGCCTTTGGCCTGGAGCGGTTTGCGGTGGATTTCAACAACCCCAGCCTAGACATCCCGGCGCTTGTGCGGGATGTTCAGGCTCAGAGGGACAGCGTCCGGGAGCGACTCCACGCAGGGCTGGCTGCCGTGCAGGCTCAGGCCGCCCGCCAGTTCGATTACGTCGAGAAGCTGCTGCCTTGACCGAGCACAGAAAGACGCTGCTGAACATGGCCAAGTGGGCCTGGCTCATTCTTGTGCTGGGCGGCGTGGCGGCCTATGTTGCGCGGAACTTCGGCTCTATGGTGATCTACTTGCGGGCCGTCTCGGCGGTCCGGCTCGCGCTGTCCGGGCTGTGCCTTGTCGCGGGGAAGCTGCTGCTCGTTGAGCTGTCGCGCCGGTCGGTGCAGATGGTCCGGCCCAAACCGGGGTACCGGCGCATGTTTCACATCAACTCGATCAGCCAGCTGGCCAAATACCTGCCGGGTGGAATCTGGCATTTTGTAGGCCGGGCGGGCTTCTATGCGGCTGACGGCCTGTCTGCCAGGGACATCGCACAGGCGATGGTCATCGAGAATGTCTGGCTGGTTGGATCGGCGTTTCTAGCAGGTGCGGCGTTTCTTCTGCCGGTTTTTGTCACCGGGCGTGCCGGGGTTGCGGTGATAGCGGGCATCGGTGTGATCTGGCTGGCGCTGCTGTATCTCAGCACCCGCCCTTACCGGCTGGGGGCTGGATGGCGGTTTATCCTCAGCACATCTGCCCTTCAGGCCGCGGTGTGGTTTCTGCTCGGCCTTAGTCTGTGGGTCATGATTACGCCGCTGAGCGGCCTCCGCATCCTCCCCCTTGCGGTGGGCGCATTTGGCGCAAGCTGGGCTGCTGGCTACGTAGCGGTTTTTGCGCCGAGTGGGATCGGCATCCGGGAGGCGGCGATGGTGGCGATCCTGGGAGCGGTGCTGCCCGCACAGGCAGGCGTCGTATACGCCACGCTCAACCGGCTGGTATGGGTGCTCACCGAGCTGCTCCTTGGCCTGGCGGCCAAAGCGCTGGAGGTCGTGGGCGCAGCGCCACCAGCAAGCCCGATCCCCGACTCGACTAATGCTCCTGCCGGTATTGAATCTTCTTCAGACGGTATAACAACTCCTCGTTCATCCGCCGATTGATGGCCAGAAGCTCGCCCAGCAGGCCGAGCAGCAGCACCAGCGCCCCGGCGATCAGCGCAACCGACCCCACGATAATCGACTGGACATTTGCCCCCCGCGTGGATAGCCCTCGGAGCATCAGGACAAGGAACCGGCCCCATAGGATAAGGCCCATCGCAAAGAAGGGCACACTGGCGTAGGAGAAGGTGCGGAGTGGCTCGTAGAGCAGGAACAGCCGCAGGATGGTCCCCGCCGAGCGCCAGATGTAGCCCAAAATGCTCCTGAACAGGCGCGACTCGCGGGTGTGTGGGTTGGTCGTGATGGGAACATACGTGATGGTCAGGTGCTTCTTGCCCGCCTGGATCACGGTTTCGAGCGTGTAGATGAACCCGGTGAAAACGTGGGTTTGCAGCGCCGCCTCGCGCGAGTAAGCGCGGAAGCCGCTGGGAGCATCCGGGATATTCGTGCCCGAAACATACCGCACGACGGCACTGCCGGCCTTCTGGAGCAGCTTCTTAGCCGCCGAGAAGTGGGGAATGGTGTCTGTCTGGCGGTCGCCAACCACGATGTCGGCCTGACCGAGCAGAACCGGACGGACAAGGTCGGGGATGGCCGCACCCGGATATTGGTTGTCGCCGTCCGTGTTCACGATGATGTCGGCGCCACGCTCCAGCGCCGCTTCCAGCCCCGTCTTGAATGCCGCTGCCAGTCCCTTATTGGTGGGGTGGGAGACAATATGGTGCACCCCGTGCTGGCGGGCCACCTCGACCGTGCGGTCTGTGCTGCCGTCGTCGATCACCAGTGTCTCGATCTGGTCGATCTGCGGGATATGGCGGGGCAGGTCCCGGAGGGTAGCGGGAAGCGTTTCTTCCTCGTTGAAACATGGAATCTGGATGATCAGCTTCATAGCCCCTATCCTCAACTAGTCTATGGTGCTGATCGATTATGTTACGCTGCCCTCCATCCCGTCAAGTGGCCCAGCGTAGGCCGGGCGCGGGGCGTGGACTTCAATCTCCGCTTTCCTCCTCCAGCACGTCGAGCAACACCCGCGCGGCCCGCTCAATAAGCGCTGAGCATGGCCAGTGCCCCTTCGAGCCGAAGCCGCTGTCGCGCAGGTCCTGGCAGCGGGTCATACCGAACTCCTCGATGAACTTCTCCCGGTAGCGGGCTGAGAGGCGGTAAGCAGGCTGGTCGCTTGCCCCGGGGTCGGCTCGCCCGTAGCGGGCACCAATGACCAGCAGGCCGCCGCTCAGCCCGCCGCACAATTCTTCGCGTGTGCCGCCCACCCCGCCCCCCAGGCCGGTCGCCAAACGCACCAGCCAGGGATCAAACCCCTCAACCATGTGCTCACCCACGGCGAGCAGGATCGCCTCGGATCAGTGGTAGCCCTGGTCAACCAGACGGCCGGCTCGCTGTGCAACTGCCTCATGATCCGGTGGGTGCGGCACGGCAGCCTCCTTGCCGTTTGGGGACGACGCCGCCCCCGGACAGCGCTTACAGTGTGTCCAGGTAACGGTCGATCTCCCACTGTGAGACCTGGATGCGGTACTCGTCCCATTCGGCTCGCTTGGCACGCAGGTACCAGGGCGTGATGTGCTCGCCCAGAGCATCCTTAACCACCGGGTCGGCTTCCAGCGCGTCCAACGCCTCCCCTAGCGTACCCGGCAGGGTGTCGATGCCCCGCGCCTTGAGGTCTTCGTCGGTGAAATGGTACAGGTCCTCGTTGACCGGCTCAGGGGCCTGCCTCTCGTTTTCGATGCCGTCCAGCCCGGCCTCCAGCATGGTGGCAAAGGCCAGGTAGGGGTTGCAGCTTGGGTCGGGGAAGCGCAGTTCGACGCGGGTGGACTTCTCGCGGCCCTCCGAGTAGCGCGGGATACGGATCAGCGCCGAGCGGTTGATCTGCGCCCAGGAGATGTAGACTGGCGCCTCGTAACCGGGCGTCAGACGCTTGTAGGAGTTGACCGTCGGTGCCACGATGGCGGCCAGCGCCCGCGCGTGGGCGAGCTGCCCGGCGATAAAGTGGTAGGCCGTTTTCGACAGCTTGTACGTGTCATTCGCGTCGAAGAACGCATTCTCGCCGGTGCGGGCGTCCATCAGACTCTGATGGGTATGCATCCCTGAGCCGTTGATGCCGAAGATGGGCTTGGGCATGAAGGTGGCGTACACCCCCCATGCGGCAGCAACGGCCTTCACGGTGTACTTGAAGCTGACGGCGTTGTCGGCGGCGGTGAGCGCCTCGGCGTACTCGAAGTCGATCTCGTGCTGGCCGGTGGCAACCTCGTGGTGGCTGGCCTCGACCCGCATACCCATCTCTTCCAGGGCGAGGACGATGTCGGCCCGGATCGACTGTGCCTCGTCCTTAGGCGAGAAGTCAAAGTAGCCGCCCACGTCATGCGGGATGGGCCGGATAGGGCCGTCGCCGTTGCGCTTAAAGAGGAAGAACTCCAATTCCGGCCCGCAGTGGTAGGTGTAGCCCAGCCGAGCGGCGTGCTCGATGGCCCGGCGCAGAACGGAGCGCGGGTCGCCCAGGAACGGTTCACCGTCCGGACGCTTGATGTCGCAGATCAGGCGTGCCCGCCGCCGCTCAGGCGAAGTCCAGGGCAGCACGCGATAAGTGGGCGGGTCGGGCATCAGGAACATGTCGCTCTCCTGGATGCGGGCGAAGCCTTGGATGCTGGAGCCGTCGAACCAGACACCACGCTCCAACGCCTCCTCAAGCTGGGCAACCGGGATCGTGACACTCTTGATCGTGCCGACGATGTCGGTGAACTGAAGATCAACAAACCGCACACCGTCGGACTCCGCCTGCTTAGCTATCTCGTGCATGATCTCCTCCTGTGAAACTGCGGTTGGCGGGTCTACGCCCTCCCCATCGCGACCAGGCAGCGGGCAGCGACCATGCCCGGTGTCGCCTGTTCGCTCACCCGGCGGGCATTGGCGAAAAGTCTACCCAACAGCGCCCATTTGTCAAGTGATGGGGAAGGACGCCTTCGCCTCACCTTGGTCTTTCCCGTCTCCCCCCTCTAGCAAGGCCCCCGGCCATACGGTATAATCGCCGCCACTGTGCAGGGTGATAAGGCGGAGAAGGTGAGGCGATGGAAATCACGTGGTACGGGCTGAGCTGCTTCCGGATAATGGAACGTGGCGTGGCAAGCATCGTCACTGACCCCTTCGATGAGAGCGTGGGCTACGGCACGCCCAACCTCCGCGCTGACATCGTCACGGTCAGCCATGACGCGCCCGGCCACAACGCAACGGACCTCGTCAAGCGGGTGAATTACGTGCTCGACCGGCCGGGTGAGTACGAGATCGGGGGGGTGTTCATCACCGGCATTCAGACCTACGATCCTCAGGCAAGCCCGCGGGAAGTCCGGCGTAACATCGTCTTTGTCTTCAACTTCGACAGCGTGAACATTGCCCATCTGGGCGACCTGAGCCACGTGCCGAGCCAGACGCAGATCGAGCAGTTGGGGCCGATCGACGTGCTGCTCGTGCCCGTCGGTGGGGGCGGCGCGCTCACCAGCGCCCAGGCCGCCGAGGTCATCAGCCTGATCGAGCCGTCAATTGTCGTGCCCATGCATTTCAAGACGCCTGAGTGTCGGCTTAACTTGGATTCGCTGGACAAGTTTCTGAAAGAAATGGGAGTCTCAGCCATCGAGGAACAGGATTCGCTCAGGGTGGCAGGGAACACCCTGAGCGAGGAGACTCGGATCGTGGTGTTGAGACCAGCGCAGTAAGGGCGCCTGAGCGGGCGGCGGCCAACCACCGTAACTGACCAGGGGCAGGGAGTGTCATGATGGTGAAGCTCTTGATGAGTTGGGACATCCGGGATGGGCGCGACGCTGAGTACTTCGAGTTTGTGGTCCGCGAGTGGGTGCCCGGCATCACCCGGCTGGGTCTCCAGCCCACCGAGGCATGGTTCACGATCTACGGTGAGCGCCCCCAGGTGCTGACCGGCGGCATCGCCGAAGACTATGCCTCGATGCAGCGCATCCTGAACAGCGAGGAATGGGAGGCGTTGCACAACAGCCTGATGGATTACGTCACCAACTACCGGCAGAAGGTCGTCCGGGCGACCGGTACACTCCAGATTTTCTAGCAGGCCGCAGGAGCCGGAGCGAATAGAGACGGCTCACCACGCCAGTGCCGCCGGGGATGTTGGCGTGCACGTTTCCCGTCGGCTGAGTGATCTCACCCCTAGCCCTTCTCATCCTATCCGCAGGGGGAAGCGGGCCGTTTTGCGCCCGGTTTGTCTGCGTTATACTACCCCCGCTCGCATGATCTGGCTGGCACAGGTGAGCGTGTGACGCAATTCACTCCCTCCCGCGCCGCACAACCGCGGCTGGCTTCCCGCCGGGCCTTGCTGCGTCTGGTGCTCAGTCTGGGCGGTATGGTGATTATCGAGGGCTGCCGCCGCGCCGTCCCTGCCCCGTCCCGTCCGCCGCCTGCTTCGCCCACGCCTGCCCCGCCGCCCACCAGCCGCCCGTCCCGCACGCCCACCCCCACGCTCACTGCTACCCCCGCACCGCCTGATCCCGTCCTCCCGGCTGCCGGACGGGGAGCCGCTCCCCGTGTGCGCCTCCCCGCCCGCGCCGAGATGGTGCGCGGCGCGCTCGGCCCTGCGCTCGACGTCTGGCCGGTCGCCTGGCCGCGCAGCGTCGAGACCCGCCTCGATGCGCTTCGGGCGGGCTATGACCTGCTCTTCGAGGGCGAAGACGACGTGCTGCTAGCCTTTGTCCGCGAGGTCTACTTCCTGAGCGAGGCGCAACACCGCTATCCCTCTGTGCTGGGCAGTGCCACGCCCATCACCCGCGTGGATCTGGCTCCCGACGGGCGGCTGGCGGCAGCCGTGCCCTACTTCGCGGGCGGCACTGACCCGGACAGCGGGGTCTACCTGCTGCGCGATGAGTCGGGCCGGGCGATCACACCTCCCGCTACCCCCGTGCTCGTGGGCGGCATCCCGTCCGCCGGGTACCGCATCGCGGTTGACGCGCGTGGCGTCGAGTTGTACGACCCCGGCGCAGGGCGCGGACTGGCTATCGAGCGGCTGGTGGGCGTTGAGGAGCGACTGCGCGTGCACCTGCGCCTGTTCCTGGACGCCGACCCGCCCGGCTACCTGCCGTCGTCTGGTCGGGCACGTGCCGTGCGCTTTCCCCGGCTGGAGGAGGTGGGTGTGGGGATCGCGTGCTTCGGCATCCGGACGCTTGGCGAGGTGGAGCGGCTCAAGGCTGTGCTGGAGCTGTTCGTCGATACGCCGTTGTGGGAGGCTTTCGCCCCCCTTATGGTGCCCAACCTTAGTCTGACCGACAGGCTCGGCAGCAGTCTGGCCTACATGGCTACTACCTCCTCTTACGCGCTGACGGTCCTCAGCCGCACCCACCTGTTCAGCGAGGCGGTGCCCGTGCTGGCCTGCGGCTTGCTCGCCCACGAGCCTTTTCACAACCTCCGGCACCAGCACGGCCTGAGCCAGGCGTGCAACCCGCAGGACTCGGTGGCCCAGGAGATCGGCACGGTGGGCGGCATTCCAGTCGGGCTGGCCGGGCTTCAGCCCAGGCAGGCCGCCGCCCTGCTCGTGGAGCAGGCCCAGAAGCCCGTTCCCGAGCTGGGAGCCTATCACTTTGAATGGTACGCCATGCAATGGGCGATCAACCGGTTGGGGCAGGGTAGCCGCGAGCGCCTGGCGCTGATCGAAGGTTTTATTGACGGCAGCGTCCCCTTCGTGACGTGCCTGGAGAACCGGCCCGGCTCAGCCGGGACGGGTCTCCGCCCTCCCCCCGGCTTGTTCCAAGGGACGGAATCGGTTATATACTGGGGGCGTCGTGCCTGATGTCCGCTGTGCGCCGGGGGGTGTGCTGTGTCCAGCCGTTTTGCCATCGACAAGACCCTGACCACAGATGAGGTGCGCTTCCACTACCGGGATTGGGGTGGGCACGGCTGGCCGCTGCTTCTGCTGCACGGCCTGTCGAGCACCAGCCATATCTGGGACCTGGTGGCACCGCTCCTTGTGGACGAGGCCCGCGTCGTCGCGCCCGATCTGCGCGGCCACGGCCAGACGGACAAGCCGGACGGCGACTACAGCCTGGAGGCGGTGGGCGGGGATGTGTTTGACCTGATCGCCGGGCTGGGGATGGAGCGCCCCGTGCTCGTCGGCCATAGTTGGGGGGCGCTGGTGGGGCTGTGGGTGGCCGCCAAAGACCCTCTGGCCGTTGGCGGGCTGATCATGATTGACGGCGGCATCGTCGATCTGGGTGACCTGTCATGGGACGAGACACTGGCGCGCCTTGAGCCGCCCGATATCGACGGCCTGCCCGTCGAACAGTTCCGCGCCCGGTTGATGGCGGGCGCGCCCCGGGGGTTGATCTCCCCGGCGGTCGAGGCGGCGGTTCTCGCCAATTTTGAGATCGACGCTGAGGATCGCATCCGCCGCCGCCTGCCGCGACACCTCCACCTGCGCATCCTGCGGGCGATGTGGGAGACGCGCCTTGAGCCGCTCTACCGGGCGGTTGAGTGCCCGGTGCTCATGCTGCCCTGCCGCCGCGAGAGCGATGACCCAGAGTTCCGGCGGCGTAAGGAGCGCGGCATCGAGCAGGCCCGGCAGGCCCTGGCTGATGGTGAGGTCGTCTGGCTGGAGAACACCGTCCATGACGCCCCGCTCCAGCGCCCGCACCGCCTGTCTACTGAGATCAAGCGCTTCTTGCAGGAGCGAGTATAATTGCCGCGCGGTGGCCCGTCCGATGGGGGGAGCCTGTCACGCCCGTTCTCTGAGAACGGCATATATGTGACGGTAGGTGAGTGTTGTGAGATGGAAAGCAAACATCAAGGGATCGCTTAGCGTTCCCCTGCTCCTGGCTGCTGCTCTGCTGGCGGCGGGCTGTATGCCGCTGCCCCCAGCAGGCACGCTGTCCACGCCATCAGCCACTCCAGCGATCATAGCCCCAACTGCTGCCCCCACCGATGCGCCCGGTCCGGAACCCTCTCCCTTTCCTGCCGCCAGCCTGACCCCCACCCCTGCCCCAACCCCGACGGC
>FWPU01005985.1_pt1 | contig 10231 bp, 6 predicted proteins | sample 2228361 | NCBI WGS metagenome assembly FWPU01 (sample SAMEA103939777, study PRJEB20133) | metagenome | reverse complement strand
CGCCGGCGTCTATCCCCGCCCGCTGGTCGGCATCAGCGCCCGTCAGCTCCACCACGCGGCCCTTGCCAGCCGCCTGGGGAGGGCTGGCCGAGATGCGCCACACGCCCCTGACTTCCCTCCAGCCGCTGCCATCTGGCGCCTCGTCGGGGGCATGGTCGGCCAGGCGCGTCCTGTCCCGGCCCTTGAAGGTGTCCAGGACCAGCGAGGCGCCTTCGGGGTCACCCGACACGACAGCAGGCCGAGGGCCGCCCCCGGGCCACGGCAAGGCCCATGCCAGGGCGAGCAGCGCCCCGGCGACGGTCAGGGAGAGCAGAAGGCGCAGGCCTGCTCCGCGCACTTGCCGGATGCTCTGGCGCATCGCTGAAGACCTCCGCTGGCGTGATGGCTATGTGTATAGCACATTCGTCGCCAGGAGCGCCAGGGGCGTGCAAATACGAAGGAGGGCGCCCGGGCCAGGAGCCTGGCCCGGGTGCCCTCCTGTGCCACAAGGAGGCGCGTGTGCCGGGCAGGCCGGCGTCGCGTGGCCGGCCGCCCTTTCACCCCTCCCCTCAGTTGCCCTTACCCTGCTCCGCCACCGTCACGGGCACGCCCAGCGTCTCGCCCCTCCATTCTGGCCGATAGTAGGAGTAGGCCTGAGAGGCAACGCCTCTGGCCTGGACCGGGTACAGCGCCCGGGCCTGGAACTGGAAGGCCAGCGACTCGCCCGGCCCCATGTCCTCGATGTAGAAGATGACCTTGCGCCCGGCCACGTCGAAGCGCTTGACCTTGGCCTCGTCCTCCAGGACCGCCTCGATGGACCCGGTGACCGGCGCGAAGCCCGTGGGCACCGCGATGTCCAGCACCACCATGCCCGCCTCCATCGGCTCCGGCGGGTTGAAGCCGACCTCTACCTTCAGGGTGATGAGGTCGTCCACCTCCACGCTGTCGGTGTCGTACTCCACGCTGATGTCGAAGATGCTCTGGGTGGCCTCCCGGGCGCGGGGCAGGTTGTAGCGCAACACGGCCTGGAGGACCACGTCGCCCTTGCCCTCGGCCTGGACGCTCACCCCGCCGCCCACTGGGGCCTGGATGACCTGGAGCACGTCGGCGTTGTCGGGCGTGACCCTGACCTCCTTGCTCCAGCCGTCGCCCTCCAGCGTCAGCGTCATGTCCACGTCGCTCCTGGAGCTGGTGGCGTAGGTGGTCAGGGCCTGGAGGCCCACCACCGTGTCCTGGGTGGAGCCGAAGCCGCCGAAGGCGTTGCGCTGGGACGCCAGCCAGCGCGAGGCGCGGGAGGCGTTCAGCCTGTCGCCGTGCTCCAGCAGGGCCAGTGTGGCGTAGCCGGTGGTCTCCACGGCGGCGCTGCGGCCCGGCTGCATGTCGTAGGGCATAGGCGGGCCGGAGCGCTGCGGCTCCAGGATTACAGGCCCATCGCCCCAGTACAGGCCCTCGTCGCTCTCCTTCGCCATGCCCATGAGCTTCTCGTAGGCGTCGTCGGCCCTGGGGCTGTCGGCCAGCTCCAGGGCGTAGGCCACGATAGCCATGGTATAGGCGTCCTCGATGTCGTCCAGTTGGCCCTCCAGGTAGTCCACGGCCCTCTCGGCGGCGTCCGTCTCGCCGTCCTCCATCAGCGCCACGGCCACGAAGGCGGTCAGGGCGTTCTTGCCCTGCAGGCCGCCCAGCAGCTCCTGGTGGTGCAGGAAGCCCACCGGCTCAAAGGAACCGTCCCGAAGCTGGTGGTCTGTTATCCAGTCGGCAGCGTCATCCAGCACGGCCTGGTCAATGAACATCAGGCCCCTGGCCTGGGCGAAGGTCTTGAGGACGAAGGCGGTGAGCCACAGGCTGCCCTCCTCGTCGCTGTCGCCGAAGGCCGAGAAGCTGCCGTCGGCGCGGCGGTAGGTCAGCTCCCGCTGGTAGCCGGTCATCATCAGCAGCTCGGCCCTGGCCATGACCTCGGGCTTGAGCTGGTTGGTCTCCTTCAGGTAGCGGGCTATGAAGACGTTGGGCGCGAACAGGACCATGTTCTGCTCGCCGCAGCCGAAGGGCATCTGGAGCAGCCCCTCCAGGCCCTCGATGGTCTGGGTGAGGTAGCTGCCCGTCACGGCGATGAAGGCCCGCGCCGAGCCTTCGATGATGTCGGCTGGCACGCCCAGGTCGAACTGGTGGGACTTGCCGGCGGCCAGCACCAGGTTCTGCACCGCCTCACGCTGCACGCCCTCCGGCTCCACCAGCAGGTCCTTGATGACGGCGTCGGCGGCCTCGTGGCTGCGGGCGGTGACCTTGAGCGGCCTGCTGCCCAGCTCCCTGGGCCGGATGCGGAACTCCACGCCGCCGATGTCGCTGGCCCCCACCGTGACAGACTGGGCAGGCTCGTCCAGCAGGTCGAACCAGTCGGCCTCCTCCAGCTCCACGAAGATTTCCTGGGGGCTGTCCAGGTAGTTGTACAGGGCCACTCTGACCGGGAACTCCTCGCCCCGTATGGCCGAGTAGGGCAGGTCCACTTGCAGGAAGAAGGGCTGGAAGACCCTGAGCTGGCCCTCGGCGACGCCCAGGCCATGCTCCCTGGAGATGCCCACGGCGCGGAGCATCCAGGTGGTGATGCTGTCGGGGGCCTCCACCGGCACCGTCTTCGTGCCGTCGGCGTCGGTGTCCGCGTCCAGCCACAGCCAGGTCTCGGGGAAGAACTGGCGGACGCGCTGCACCTCGGCCAGCCCCTCGGGGACCTGGCCGGCGGCCATTGTGGGCGCTGGCGCGGGGGTGGCCATCGGGGGCGCGGCGGCCGGCGCGGCGACGGCGTCGGCCAGCGCCCGCTCCATGAAGAGAACTCTCCTGTCCCCCAGCTTCTCGCCCTCGGGCACCGTCTTGTTGGTCATGACCACCAGGCCGGCGTCCTGGAAGGTCTCCCTGGCGCCGCGCGTGGTGATGGGGCCGAAGAAGCTGGCCTCGTGCAGCTCCACCTGGGGCTGCTGGTACAGCCGCTCCAGCTCGTCGAAGACCTGCTGGAGGTTGAGGCGGTTTTCGGCCAGGATGAAGACCGACCTGTCCACGGCCACCAGGCCGACCCTGGCCGGCCCCTGCGTCTGGAGCTGGATGTCCACGCCGTCGCCGGGCCTGACCTGCTCCTGGCTGAAGGCGACCTCCACCTGGTGGGGGTAGTCGGCCTCGACCTCAAAGGGCAGGAAGTCTGCCGCGACCTCACTGCTGGGCAGCACCTGGTACACCAGCAGGCGCGACGACGGCGCCATCAGGTGCGTCACCGTAATGGCTATGTCCGGCGACCGCGAGACCTGGGAGAAGATGACCCGGCCCCGCGAGATGACCTCGTAGTAGAAGCTGGATGCCTCCCGGGTGGAGTGGACGTGGAACCTGATCGTACCGCCAACCCTGGGGGTGCCCCCGCTCACCTGCTCCAGGTGGATGAAGTTGCCCGAAGGCGAATAGCCGGCCTGGAGCGCCAGCGTGGCGTAGGCCTGGGACTCCTCGCCCTCGACGCGGCTGGTGGCCGTGGCCTCCAGGTTCAGGGAGACGCTGTCCTTTGGGGGCGTGGTCCTGGCGATGGCCTTGCCCTGCTCCGTGGCGACCCGTACAGTCTCCTGCTCCAGGCTATCGAAGTCCCTGTCCATGTAGGAGAGGTTGAGCTGCACCTGGGCATCCACCGGCTGCCCGTCGGGCGTCTCGGTGACCACCAGGAAGGAGAAGGGCAGCCCGGGCTTGAAGGCGTTGCTCTCGGGTATGACCTGGAGGCTGATGGGAGTGGACGCTACCGTCAGCAGGTGGGTGCTCTTCTCCTCATAGCCGGTGGCCTTCTCCCTTACCGTGACCTCCAGGGTCACGTTGCCCATGCCGCGGGCGCCGGGCACGCCGGCCACGTAACTGACCGGCGGAAGCTCGAACTCTACCTGGCCATCCAGGTCCCTGGTGAGCCGGGCGTACTCCTCCCACTGGCCCACGTAGCGCGAGGCGACAATTTCCACCTCGCCCACCACGGGCTTGCCGAAGGTGTACTCGGCCGCCACCTTGCCCCTGATAGGCTCGCTGGCCAGCACCCAGTCCTTCTCGGTGCCGACGTCCACCTCGTACTTGGGCAGCACGTACTCCTCCACCCGCACGTCCACCTCGGCCACGCGGTCGCCCAGCCTGGCTGTGACCTTCCAGGTGCCCAGGTTAGGCTCGGTGGACAGGGGCATGTCCAGGGACGTCATGCCATAGTCGTCGGTGGAGACGTCCTTCTTGAAGACCCTGGTGCCCTTGGCGTCCTGGACCTCCACGGTGACCTCGGCCGGCCAGGGCTTCAGGTCAATATCCAGGGTGATGACGCGGATGTGGATGGTCTGGCCGGGCTTGTAGATGGGCTTGTCTGTTTCCACGAAGACCAGGGTGCCAGCTTCCACTCTGAGCTTTGCCCTGTCGGTGAAGCCGGGGCCGCTGACCTCCAGCTCAAAGTCGCCGCGGGCCATGCGAGGCACCTGGAGGGGGACGCTGGAGGTGCCCCTGACGATGGAGTAGGACTCGGACACCCGCTGGCCGTCCTTGAGCAGCGCCAGGCGCACGGGGCCGGCGGCGGGCGCGTTGCCGCTGAGCAGCGAGAGGGAGACGTTTTCGGTGTGGCCGGCGCGCAGCACGCTGGGCGCCAGCGCCACGTAGCTGTCAGGCTGCGGATAGCTGGACGGCTCAGGCCCCGGCGTAGCGGGCTGTGAGACATCCACGTGCTTCGTGATAGGTGGCATGCACGCAGCCATGAATACGAGTACCAGGGACGCGAGGGTAAGCAGCCTGGCAGGTGTGGACATAGGCCTTCCTCCCGCTGTGTTTTGATATCAAGACGCGCCCGGGGTGCAAAAAGTTCCCGCCGGGTGCATGGAAGGGGGCCGTAGATGAGCCGACGCTGTGCCCACAGCCTGCTGGGGTGAGGTCTGCCACGCCTGTACCCGGCGGCGGAGGCCTGTGCGGTACTCTTGAGGCAAACGTGGCTTGCCCCGGCCGATGGCGGGGCCGGGTGGCGCGTCCTAGTCCGGGACCATATTGCCGCTGGCGTCGCACCTCACGCGAGGCCCATCCAGGGAGCGGGCGCGATAGACGCTCCCCAGGCAGTTGAGTCCCGCTCCCTCGTCCGGCCCATCAAAGAAGACGATGCCCATGTAGCCGTCCGGGCCGACCTCGACGATGTCCTTCCAGGTGATGAAGAAGAACCACTTTCCCACGTTGTAGCCCGAGGCGTTGTCCTCCAGCCAGTCCAGCACGGCAACGAGGTAGTCGCTCATCCTCTCCCAGTGGTAGTCGCCTACGGGGGCCAGCTTATCGGGGAAGCGCTCCCATTCCCAGTCGTCGTAGCCAACGTGGATGGCTATCTCCGTGATCCAGATGGGCGTGTCCTCGTACTCTGGGATGCTGTCCAGGTACTCCCGCATGCCCTGGACCTGCATGACCGCGATCTCCCAGTGCTGGAAGCTGCCCCCCCTGGACTGGTAGAAGGCGGGCCTGGCAGGGTCGTTGTTGGGCGTATTGTTCCAGTCAATGGGGTACACATCTATGGCCCAGACGTCCACCGGCGGCTTTTCGCCGTACCTGGCCTCGTAGGCCTGGATGAAGTCCTCCAGCCAGTCCCTGCCAAAGTAGTAGCCGCCGCATCCCACGCAGGTGAAGTCCCAGTTAAGGACGCTGGTGCCAATGATGCGGGCCGATGGGTCAGCAAGCTTGATCTGGCTGGCGAAGTAGTGGAACACGGGCGCGAAGCGTGTCCCGGTTATATAGGAGTAACGGTTGGCCTCGCCGAAGATGTACCAATAGGAGCCTGGCGCCGCCAGCGCCCTCTGCCTGACCTGCGCCCGCGTCAGGAAGCCCCTGGCGGCAATCTCAGCGTCGGTACGGGACTCGATGGTCTCGGCCCAGCCGGAGTTCCAGACGTCGGGAGTCGTGGGCACCGGGATGAAGGGCACCTTGGACGCGCCTTCTGGCACCGTGGACGCCTCGGGCGTGAAGTCCAGGTACCACTTCACCCCCAGCCGGCTCAGGAAGTAGCGTGTCTCAGCCTCAGACTGCGTGTGCAGGACCACGCCAAAGCGCGCGTCGCCCTCGATGGGCAGGGGCGTGGGGGTAGGCGTAGGGGTGGGGGTGGGCGTTGCGGTGGGCGTCGGCGTGGGCGTCCTGGTGGGCGTTGGCGTGGGCGTACTGCGCGGCGTGTCCTCCCTGGCGGGGGTTGCCGAGGCCGTGGCCGTCGGCGACGGCGTGTGCGAGGGCGAAGGCGTTGGCGTCGCCGTGGGGCTGGTCTGGGGCACCAGGGTGGCGGTGGGCGTCGGCGTGGGCGTCCTGGTGGGCGTCGGAGTGACCGTCGGCGACGGCGCGGGCGTGGGCGTCGGCGTGGCCGTCGGCGATGCAGGGTATGAGGTCGGCGTGGGCGAGGGTGTAACGGGCGTCGCCGTCATGGTGCTGGTAGGTGAAGGCGCAGGCATGCCCGTCGGGGAGAAAGCAGGCGTCGCCGTGGCTACAGGCGGCACGGGTGTCGCCTGGCGGCGGTCGGAGGCCACAATGGCGAAGAGGGACAGCCCAGGCGATGAGGCCAGGTACCTGATGGCGTCACGCGTGGCGCCGACGACGCTGGTGGGAAGTCGCTCCCATTCGCCTTCATACCTGGAGAGGACTATATCCTCGATGGTGTAGCCTCTGGCCTCCATCCACGCCCTGCTGACATTGAAGTGGAGGGCAGCGGACGTTGCGGCACCGTCATCCAGCCCCTCATGGCCGACCTGCAGGTACTGGTACACCTCGCCGCCCGATGGGAGCGCCAGGCCCGCTGGCGTCCCGGACAGGCTGCTCACCTCCACCCTCACCTTGCTTTCCAGCGCCCAGCTAGCCGGTATGGAGAGGGAGTCCAGGGGGATCTCCTGGTTTTTCAGCGTGACCTTGAGGTCGCCCCGGGGTGGCACATCCAGCCAGTGTGCCTCGAAGGCGACGATCTTCATGCCCTCTGGCGGCGGTAGCGTGGGCACCGGGGACGGACCGTTGCAGGCCACGGCCAGCAGCGTCAGCACTGCCAGCACAATTATCTGCTTTACCACGCTACCTCCAGGCAGGCCCAGGCACGCCGGCCGGCGGCATGCCTGTATGGGGCTGTGGACTACAGGGGGCAGAAGCTGCATGCGGACCAGCGCTGGCAGAATAATGCAAAGGCTGTGCTGGCATCAAGGACGACAGTCAGGACCAAGGTTGTGAGTCTAATAGATTACCTACACGCCGCCCAGACCCCGTGAAACCAGCGTCCCCTGGTACCTTCGGCCCAGGGACTGCCTGGCCCCGGCCCACCATTGCAAGGCGAGCGTAGCATTGCGGGTGGGGTACATGTCCATTAGAATATGGTCCTGACGACCTACCGCAAAGAGAGCCGTCCTTTGAAGACTACTGTTGTCGGCAACTACCCCAAGACCGGCCCAGGCACCAGAGCCCCCAACCTGAGGACTGCCATATCCAGGGCCGACCAGGGCCGCATCACCCGCGAGGAGCTTCACCGGATAGAGGACGAGGTGACCAGGGAGGCGCTGGAGGAGCAGGCGCGGGCGGGCGTGGACCTGGTCACGGACGGCCACATCCGCCGGGAGGACGAGCAGACCTACTTCGCCTCCAGGATCGGCGGCTTCACCATCAACGGGCTTATCCGCTACTTTGACACCAACACCTACTACCGCCAGCCGGTGGCCGAGGGCAAGCTGGAGTGGCAAGGCCCCATAAGCGTCGCCGACTACAAGTTCGCCGCGGCCAGTAGCCCCAGGCCGGTGAAGGCCGCCATGCCGGGGCCGTACACGCTGGCCAGGTTGTCCCGCTGGCCCGGCTACTCCTCGCTGCGGGACGTGGTGCTGGACCTGGCCCGCGTGCTGAACCAGGAGGCCAGGGCGCTGGCCGACGCCGGCGCGCCAGTCGTCCAGTTCGACGAGCCTGCCCTGGTGAGGAACAAGGCCGACTTTTCCCTATTTGAGGAGGCAGCGGCCATACTGGTGCGGGACGTCAACACCATCACGGCCCTGTACACCTACTTCGGTGACATCTCGGGCATATCCGACAGGTTCCTTGGCCTGCCCTTCGATATCCTTGGCCTGGACTTCGTCGTGGGCGGCGCCAACTTTCGGTCCCTTGCAGGCTTTCCCGAGACCAAGTGGTTGGGGCTTGGCATCATAGACGCGCGCAATACCCGGATGGAGACCGTGGAAGAGATCGTGGGCCATATCAGGCGAGTGGGCCAGTGGGTGCCGCCTGAGCGCATATACGTGAACCCCAACTGCGGCCTGGAGTTCCTGCCCAGAGATAACGCCTACAGGAAGCTGGTCCGCATGGTGGAGGGCGTCGCCAGGGCCAGGGAGGTGCTGAAGTGAGCCGAGGACTTCTGACCACCGCAGTGGGCAGCTACCCCAAGCCAGACTACATCCTCAAGGCGCGCGCCGCGGTTGCCAGGGGCGAGATGGACAGGGACGAGCTGCGGAAGCTGGAAGAGAAGGCCACCGCCCACTGGATAGGCGTCCAGGAAGAGCTGGGCATGGACCTCCTGGTGGACGGCGAGATGTACCGGGGCGACATGGTGACCTACTTCTCCGAGGAGATGGAGGGCTTCGAAATCAGCGGCCTGGTCCGGTCCTACGGCAACCGCTACTACCGCAAGCCCATCGCCGTCAAGCCCGTGGGGAGGAAGTCGGACATCACCGTGGGCTGGTGGAAGTACGCCCAGGGCCTCACCAGCAAGCCGGTCAAGGGAATGCTCACCGGCCCCTACACTATCGTGGACTGGTCCTTCAACGAGTACTACCCCTCCCGGGAGGCCTTCGTCATGGACGTGGCCCGCGCCATCCACGAGGAGGCGCTGGCCCTGGAAAGGGCCGGGGCCAGGTACATCCAGATAGACGAGCCGGCCATATCCGTCCGGCCCGAGGAGATGGAGCTAGCTTCCAGGGCGCTGGGCATCGTCACCAGGGGCCTGAGCGCCTTCACCGTGACCCACATCTGCTACGGCGACTTCGCCGCGGTGTTCGACGACCTGCTCACGCTGCCGGTGGATATGCTGGACCTGGAGATGGCCAACAGCAACTACCGGCTGCTGGAGCTTTTCAGACAGCACCCGTCAGACAAGTACATCTCCATGGGCGTGGTGGACTCCCATAGCCACGTCATCGAGAGCGTGGAGGCGATAAAAGACGGCATCCTGCGTGGGCTGGAGGTCATTGCTCCAGAGAGGCTCTACATTGACCCCGACTGCGGCCTCAAGACCCGCCTGGAGGACGAGGCCGTGGGCAAGCTCAGGAACATGGTCATCGCCACCCGCGAGGTAAAGGCGGAGCTGGGCATAGACTGACAGGCCCGTTCCCAGGTGCTAGAGGCTTGCCCTATCATACACTGGGCCGGTCAGCCTGGAGCGCTCGCCCCGCGCGGCTGAGGGCTGCCCTGTCAGGCGCTCAAATCAAGACCAGAGGTATGAGACATGGCGCAACAGCAAATACGCACCTCGACTGTCCGTGTCCAGAGCAACGGCTCAACAGTGGACGGCTACCTGTGCCGCCCTCCTGGCGAAGGCAGGTCACCTGGCGTCATCGTCATCCAGGAGTGGTGGGGGCTGGAGCCGCACATCAAGGACGTGGCCGAGCGCTTCGCCCGTGAGGGCTTCGTGGCCCTGGCGCCCGACCTCTACCACGGCAAGGTGACCAGGGAGCCAGACGAGGCCCGCAAGCTCATGATGGGCCTGGACAGGCCCAGGGCCATCAAGGAGATTGTCGCCTCCATCAGGTACCTCAAGCAGCAGCCCTTCGTCAGCGGCAAGGTGGGGACGGTGGGCTTCTGCATGGGCGGGGCGCTGTCCATTGCTACGGCGTGCAACTCCCGCGATGTGGACGCGGCGGTAATCTACTACGGCGGCAACCCGGACCCCGTCTCTCAGCTTGCCAACGTGCGCTGCCCGGTGCTGGGCCTCTACGGCGGCGCCGACGGCGGCGTGCCCGTCACGGTGGCCGCGACGCTGAGTCAGGAGCTGGAGAAGACCCACACGCCATACGAGATACACATCTATGGCGGCGCGCCTCACGCCTTCTTCAACGATACCCGCGCCAGCTTCCGCAAGGAGCCTGCCGAGGACTCCTGGCAGCGCACCCTCGCCTTTTTCCGCAAGCACCTGAAGTAAGCCTGCCGGAACATGGTCTAGCCCCCTTCCCCTCGGCAGGCTGGGGGCAGGCTCTAGCCTTCCCCCAGCGGGGGAAGGGACTATGTTCTCACCCCCTGTGGG
>FWPU01013520.1_pt1 | contig 10236 bp, 6 predicted proteins | sample 2228361 | NCBI WGS metagenome assembly FWPU01 (sample SAMEA103939777, study PRJEB20133) | metagenome | reverse complement strand
CTCGCAGATCTGCTCCATCTTGATCGCCGACTGGACGCGCGTCCACACCTCCTGCTTCTCGAGCGCGTCCTGCATCGCCATCGAGTTGATGACCGTGGCCAGCATGCCCATGTAGTCGGCGCTGGCGCGGTCCATGCCCTCGGTGGCCCCCGCCACCCCGCGGAAGATGTTGCCGCCGCCGATCACCATCGCCACCTGCACGCCGCGCTGCACCAGCTCCTTCACCTCGGAGGCGATGCGGGTCAGCGTCGGGGGGTGGATGCCGTACTTGCCCTCGCCCATCAGCGCCTCCCCCGACAGCTTGAGGAGGATTCGCCGGTAGCGGTTCTTCGGGTCGGAGCCGTCGGACATGGGCGTGGCGCTTCTACCGCCCAAGCTGGGCCCGATCAACGCCTTCGGCTCGGGGCGGCTTGACAGGCCGCGCGCTGTCGGCGAATGAGCGTTCGGTGAGCCTTTCGCACGGCATCGGCCTGGCGCTCCTGTTGGCGGCCGGGCCGGCGGCATCGGACGAGCTTCTGGTCTTCGCGGCGGCCAGCACCGCCGAGGCGATGCAGGACCTGGCGCGCCGATTCGAGGCCGAGCGACCCGGCACGCACCTTTTGCTCTCGTTCGGCGCCTCGAGCGACCTCTCGCGCCAGGTCGCCGCCGGAGCACCCGCGCACCTCTTCCTGTGCGCCGACGCCGAGCGCGCTCAACCCCTGGAGAAGAAGGGGCTGGTGAAGGAACGCGTCGACCTTCTGTCGAACACCCTGGTGGTCATGGTTTCCGACCGCGCGCGGGCGCAGCTCCGCCGCGCTCAGGACCTCGAGCGCGTCGAGCGACTGGCGCTGGGAGATCCAGCCGCCGTGCCCGCGGGCGTGTACGCGCGCCGGTGGCTCGAGGCGAAGGGGCTGTGGCGAGCCGTCGAGGGCAAGGTGATTCCCACCCTCGACGTCCGCGCAGCACTTTCCGCCGTCGAGAGCGGCCGGTCGGAGGCGGCCATCGTCTACCGAACGGACGCGGCGGTGGCGAAGCGGGCCCGCGTCGCGTTCGAGGTGCCGGCCGCCGAGGGGCCGACCATCGTCTACCCGCTGCTTCGCCTGTCGGATTCGTCGGCGGCGCGGGCGTTCTTCGAGCTGGCGATCGGCCAGAAGGGGCGCGAGGCGTTCGAGTCGCGCGGGTTCACCTTCCTCAAGGGCAGCCCGTCGCGTAGAACCAGCCCTTGACCGGGTCGGCGCCGAACGTGACGTCGAACGAGCCTTTGGCCGAGCCTTTCTGACCGAGCTCGAACGACTCGAGCTTCACCGTGCCCCCGCTGAGCTCGGTGCGCGCGCCGCCCACGCCGAAGAAGAAGCCCGAGACCTTTCCGCCGGGGTTCTTGCCGGCGCGGAGGTCTGCCTCGGAGATGACGCCGAGCTCGCCCGGCTTCACCGCGGCCTGCCCGCCGTGGAATACCAGGAGCGCCGACGGCACCTTCTCCATCCGCTGGGACAGGAGCCGGCAGGCCTCGTCGTGCGTCACCGACTGGAGCGAGACGGTGAGAACCGTGGGGGTCGTGTCTGCCGGGCCGCCGTGGAACAGCGCGGCCCGAACGGAGAGCGTCTGACCCCCGACCCTGCCGTCGAAGGCGCCCGGGCCGCCGCAGCCGGCAACGAGCGCGAGCGCGACCTTGAGGGCGCCCTCTCGCACGGTCAGTCCTTCTTCTGCATCGCCTTGGCGATCTCCTCGGCGAGGTTCTCCTTCTTCTTCTCGATGCCCTCGCCCACCTTGAGGCGCGCGAAGCGGCGGACGGTGAGCTCGGCCCCGACCTTCTTGGCGGTCTCGGCGATGAGGTCCTTGATCTTCTTCTTGTCGTCCTTCACCCAGACCTGGTCGACGAGGCAGGCGCTCTCGTAGAACTTCTCGAGCTTGCCGGCCATGATCTTGTCCCAGATGTTCTCCGGCTTCTTCGCCTGGCGGAGCTCCTCGCGGAAGATCTCCTTCTCCTTCTCGAGGACGTCGGCGGGCACCTGGTCGCGGCTCAGGTACTGGGTATAGGCGCCGGCGATCTGCAGCGCGAGCTCCTTGGCGAGCTGCTGAACCTCGGCCTTCTTGGCGGCCTCGGCGGTGGAGCTACCGACCTCGACGATGACGCCGAGCTTCTGGTCGGCGTGCATGTACGAGCCGAGCACGCCGTGGCCCTCGATCTCGAACCGGGCGAAGCGGCGAACGGTGATGTTCTCGCCGATCTTGGCGATGGCCTCGGTGACGACGTCCTTCACCGGCTTGCCCGAGAGCTTCTGCTCGAGCAACGCGTTCACGTCGGCCGGCTTGTTGGCGGCGACGTGGTTGGCCAGCGCGGTGGCCAGCTTCTGGAACTCGGGGTTCCGCGCCACGAAGTCGGTCTCGCAGTTCAGGTCGACCAGGGCACCGACGCGCGCGTCGGACGAGATCGAGATGCCGATCAACCCCTCGGCGGCCACGCGGGTGCCCTTGGCGCCGGCCTTGGTGATGCCCTTCTTGCGGAGCACCTCCTCGGCCTTCTCGAAGTCGCCCCCTGCCTCCTCGAGGGCCTTCTTGCAGTCCATCATCCCCGCGCCGGTCTTCTCGCGGAGCTCCTTCACCATCGCAGACGTAATCTCGGCCATTGAGCTCTCCTGGGCGTCACTCCTTGACGGCCTCGGCGGCACCCTCGTCGACGTCGGGCGGAACCATCTCGACCGGAGTGCTCGGCTTCACCTCGACCAGCGGGCCCTTGCGGTCGCCCGCGGCGATTCGCCGCTCGGTCGGCGGCCTCTTCCCGCGCTTCTCCTCGCGCTCGGCCTGCTCCTCGCGCTCGGCGAGGCCCGACGACTTGTAGCGGGCCGCGCCCTCGATGCAGGCCTCGGCGATCTTCGAGGTGAACAGCTTGATGGAACGGATGGCGTCGTCGTTGCCCGGGATGACGAAGTCGATGCCGTCGGGGTCGCAGTTGGTGTCGACCAGCCCGATGACGGGAATGCCCAGGCGCGAGGCCTCGTGAACGGCGATGTACTCCTTCTTGGGGTCGATGACGAAGACGCAGCCGGGCAGCCTCGTCATGTCCTTGATGCCGCCCAGGTTCTTCTCCAGCTTCACCCGCTCGCGCTCGAGGGCGGCGACCTCTTTCTTGGGCAGCCGCTCGAAGGTGCCGTCCTCGGCCATCTTCTCGAGGGCCTTGAGCCGGTCGATGCCCTGCTTGATAGTCTTGAAGTTGGTGAGGGTGCCGCCGAGCCAGCGGTTGGTGACGAAGAACTGGTTGGCCCGCCGGGCCTCCTCCTGCACCACGTCCTGGGCCTGCTTCTTGGTGCCCACGAAGAGCACGCTGCCGCCGCGGGCGGTGACGTCGGCGACGAAGCGGAAGGCGGCGCGGGCCATCTGCACCGTCTTCTGCAGGTCGATGATGTAGATGCCGTTTCGGGCGCCGAAGATGTACGGCTTCATCTTCGGGTTCCAGCGCTTCGTCTGGTGCCCGAAGTGCACGCCGGCCTCGAGCAACTGCTTCATGGTGATGCCGCCGGCCACGGCCATCGCCTGCTGCTGGTTCTGACTCTCCTGCTGGTCCATGGTTCTTCCGTTCGGTTGTGCCTCCACGGCCGCTTTGCCGCCGGTCGCCCAGCCCTCGAGAAAGGAGCCCACCTGGGCTGTCCCCCCGAAGGGCACACCCGGCACCCCGGCACGGTCGTGTGTGTATTTGCTTCCGGAACTGCGCCTGCCCGGGGGCTGCTTCGCCCCCGCGCGGGGCGGCCTAAGTATCAGAACCGTCTCGCGTGTGGCAAGCGTGCGCTACCGGCCGCCCCCAAGGGCAGAAACCGCTCAGTTGCAGACGAGGACGCTCGAGTAGGAGCCGGCGGGAGAGGCGCCGCTCCCGGCGTAATAGATGCGCTCCTTGGCCGCCCAGGTGGCCAGCCCGTCCTTGTCGCCGGGCCGGCACGGAGGCGCTCCACTGCACGCGCCCGAGGTGGCCGAAAGCTCGACGGTGGTGCTCGCGGGGTCCTTCCCGCCCGAGAAGGTCAGCTTGCGCGACATCATCTGCCGTTTGAAGCCGCTCGAGTCGTTGACGTAGCGCAGCGCGGTGAGCCACAGCCGGGTGGGCGTGACGGTGATGCGCGGCCGGCGAATGGAATCCACCCCGTTCTCGGTGGCCAGCCCCAGATACGCGTAGTCGATGAGGCTCGGGTTTGTCGACAGCCAGAAGTTGAGGTCCTCGTTGGGCGGCGAGGCGCCGGAATTGGCCGTGGTGTAGGCGATCATCCACTGGTCGGCGTTGGCGGACCGGAAGAAGGCCACCTCTGGCTCGTCGAAGGTCACCGTGCCGGTGGTGTTTTCGAGGATGGTGTCGGCCGACCGGCTGGTGCCGTCCTCCGCCACGTCGAAGAAGCGGATCTGCTGGCTCGACGCGAGGTAGGCCACGCGGTTGATGCGCAGCGACGAGGCGGACGCACAGGTCTGGCTCGCGTCCCAGTCCCAGTGCGTCGAGTCGGCGCCGACACCCCGCGGCATGCTGGCGTTCGCGACCAGGGCCACCGGGGTGGCCGGGTGGGTGATGCTCCAGGTGCTCGTGGTGGAGTTGAACACCGGCTCGATTCGCCCGAGGTGCAGCCCCACGCCGCTCTCGCGCCAGATGACCGTCACCCGCCGGCCATTGCCGCGCGTGACGCGCAGCGAGTCGTAGGCGTTGGCGGTCGTCTTGTACGCCGTCCACTTGCGCGCGCGCTCGGTGCCGTTGGCGTCGACGAAGTAGAGGTCGACCTCGGTGGCGTTGGCGCTGCCGCCGCTCCACAGGCCCGCGATGACGAAGCCATCTCCGGCCTGGGCGATGGCCACGTCCGCGTAGGTGAGCCCGGCGACGTTCACCGCGCTGCCCGTGGGAGCTCCGTTCGCGTCGAGCTTCTGGAACAGAAGGCCCGCCGTGCCGCCCGCCATCACCATCGCTCCGCCGGCCAGCGCGTCGGTGCCCGTGCCGTTGACGCCGCCCGCGCAGCCCGTTGCGGAGTGGTAGTACGGCACCACCTCGATGTCGGTGAACGGCACGGTGGAGACGTCGTTGGTCGACGAGAGGTACGGCTCGTCGACGACGCCGTCGCAGTCGTTGTCCTGCCCGTCGCAGGCCGCCGCATTGCTCGAGCCGGGCGTGGCGCTGCACTGCGTGCCCGAGCCGTCGGCCTTGCACACGTACGTGCCGGTTCGGGCGCAGACGCCCAGACCCGAGGTGCAGCTCTGCCCCTTGTTGGGGAAGTCCTCGTCCACCTGGTTGTCGCAGTCGTCGTCCGAGCCATTGCACTTCTCGGCCGACGGGCCCTGATTCCTCAGACAGGTGAGCGCGCCCGACTGGCAGGTGACGGTGCCGGCGGCGCAGACGCCCGCCTGGCCGGTGTCGCAGGCCGCTCCGCCGCCGGGGTTGTTCTCGTCGACCTGCGCATCGCAATCGTCGTCGACGTTGTTGCAGCTCTCGGCCGCGCCGGGGCGAATGGAGGCGTTGGCGTCGTTGCAGTCCTGGTTGTTGGGCGCCTTCCCCGCCACCGCGCGGCAGCTCGCCTGGGGCGTGGCGCCGCTCGCTCCGTAACCGTCGCCGTCCGCGTCGGTGTAGTAGCTCTGCGTCGGCAGCCCTTCGTCGATCTGCCCATCGCAGTCCTGGTCGACGCCGTCGCAGAGCTCGGCCTGCCCCGGTTTGATGCTGGCGTTGCCGTCGTTGCAGTCCTGGTTGTTGGTGACCTTGCCGCTCACCGGAGCACACGACATCTGCGCGGTCGAGCCAGCCGCGCCGTAGCCGTCGGAGTCGAGGTCCGGGTAGTAACCGAGGAACGTCAGCCCGTCGTCGGGCGTGTTGTCGCAGTCGTCGTCGATGCCGTTGCACAGCTCGGCGGCCCCGGGCTTGACGTTGGCGTTGTTGTCGTTGCAGTCGCGGTCGTTGGTGACCTTCCCGGCCACCGGCGCGCACGACACCTGCGCGGTCGAGCCGGCGGCGCCGTACCCGTCCGAGTCCAGGTCCGGGTAGTAGCTCTGCATGACGGTGCCGTTGTCGACCTGCCCGTCGCAGTTGTCGTCCTTCTGGTTGCAACGCTCGGCCGCACCCGGATGGGCGTCGACGTCGCCGTCGTCGCAGTCGCCGTTGTTGGTGACCTTCCCGCTCACCGGAGCGCACGCCGACTGCGGGCTGGCGTTCTTCGAGCCGTATCCGTCGCCGTCGGCATCGGGCCAGTAATTGGCGAAGGTGAGGCCGTCATCGACCTGGCCGTCGCACTCGTCGTCGAGCCCGTTGCACACTTCGGTGGCGGCCGGGTTGACCGACGAGCGCGTGTCGTCGCAGTCGCCGTTGTTGGTGACCTTTCCGCTCACCGGGGCGCAGGCCGACTGCGGCGAGGCGCTTTTCGAGCCGTATCCGTCGCCGTCGGCATCGGGCCAGTAGCTCGCGAACGCGAGACCGTCGTCGGCGGTGCCGTCGCAGTCGTCGTCCGAGCCGTTGCACGACTCGGGAGCGCCGGGCTTCACCGCCGCGTTGGCGTCGTTGCAGTCGAGGTTGTTGGTGACGCGCCCGGCGATGGGCTGGCAGGCGTTGATGGGCGTGCCCGCGCCGTAGCCGTCTCCGTCGGCATCGGCGTAGTAGTTGGTGAAGGTGAGCCCGTCGTCGACCGTGCCGTCGCAGTCGTCGTCCGAGCCGTTGCACACCTCGGGAGCGCCCGGCTTCACCGACGGGTTGGAGTCGCTGCAGTCGAGGTTGTTGTTGGCGCGCCCGGTGACCGGCTTGCAGGCGCTGACGGGCGTGCCGTTCGCGGCTCCGTAGCCGTCTCCGTCGGCGTCGGGCCACCAGCTCGAGAAGGCGAGCCCGTCGTCCACAGCGCCGTCGCAGTCGTCGTCCGAGCCGTTGCACGACTCGGGAGCGCCGGGCTTCACCGTCGCGTCCATGTCGTTGCAGTCCTGGTCGTTGGTGACCTTGCCCGGCACCACGCTGCAGCTCGACTCGGCCGCACCGCCCTTCTGCCCGAAGCCGTCGCCGTCGAGGTCGGGGTAGTAGCTCTGGTAGACGATGTCGTTGTCGGCCTGCCCGTCGCAGTTGTCGTCGATCTTGTTGCACAGCTCCTGCGCCGTCGGCTTGATGGTGGGGTTCTGATCGTTGCAGTCGGACGAATTGGGAGCGCGCCCCATCACCGACGCCTGACAGCTCTTGATGGAGGTGCCCGACGCGTCGCCGAAGCCGTCTCCGTCGCCGTCCGGGTAGAAGTCCTTGAACGTCAGCCCGTCGTCGACCGGCCCGTCGCAATCGTCGTCCTTGCCGTTGCAGGATTCGGCCGCGCCGGGGTTGATGGCCGCGTCCTCATCGTCGCAGTCGCCGCCCTTGTCGACGACCGTTCCGCCCTCGAGCGGCGGCGCGCACCCTTCGCTCACCTTCTCCGAGCCGAAACCGTCTCCGTCGCGGTCGGTGAAGTACGGCCGTACTTCGAGCCCCTCGTCTGACTGGCCGTCGCAGTCGTCGTCCCTGCCGTTGCACGTCTCGGTGCCGCCCGGCCGCGCGTTCGGATCCGAGTCGTTGCAGTCGACCGGATCGACGGCCGAGCAGTCGCCGGTGCCGGAAAAGCCGTCGCCGTCATTGTCGAGGCAAGCCGACGTCGGAGGCCCCCCGCCCGCGTCCGACGCTTCGGGCGGCTTCCGACCCCCTCCGCACGAGAGCAGTACGGCGAGCGCAACGGGGAGCGCCCCACGGGCAATCGACGACATCTACTTCACCTACCTCTGGCGGAACTGAGGGCGCCGAACGGCGCCCGTCTTGTACAGGATCTGCAGCGTTCTGGGCAAACCGGCCCCCCAACGGGCGTCAGTTGCAGCCCAGCACGCTCGACGTCGCCTGGCCCAGCGAGCTGCCGTAGAGCGCCGCCCCGTTCGTCTTCGACGGGCCGGAGGCCGACGGAATGAGCCGCAACAGCTTCTTGGTGCCGTTGGCGCACGAGGCGCCGGTGCAGCCCGAACCGACGGTGACCCGCGTCATCGGCATCACCACCTGGCCGGTGTGCGACGCCTTGCCCAGATACACCTGCGGCTCGTCGGCGGCAGTGGCGGTGCCGTGCGCGAGGGCTCCGAGGAGGAACTCGGTGGGCCGGGCCACGATGACCGGCTGCAAAACCGAGCTCGAGCCATTGCCCGTGTACCAGGGGCTGAACACCGCGAAGCTGCCGCCCGAGTGCCAGAAGTACACCGCCTCGTCGTTGGTCGAGCTCCACGCCACGCTGAACGCCGCCGCCCAGCGATCGCCGCTCACGTACGTCCAGGCGACGTCGGGCTCCTGCGCCTGCCGGTTGGCGTCGCCGGTGTACAGCGTGAACGCGTTGGGAGCGGCCGCCGGCGTCCCGTCTTCGTTGAAGACGTCGAGCTTGAGCTGGTCTCCCACGCGGTAGGCGACGGCGAATCGGCCCAGCCCCTGCGGGCAGCCCAGCGAGTCGCCGTACTCCTCGTGGCTGGAGGCGGCTCCGAACGCGCCGGTGATGCCCGCGGTCGCGACGAGGTCCTTTGGAGCCGTCTCGGTCACCACCGAGTACGCCGAGCCGTTGGGCGCGAAGCGGAAGCGGGCCATGCGGATCTTCACCGTCCCCCCGTCGTCCTCGCGCCAGAGCGCCACCACCCGCCCGCCGTTGCCGCGCACGAGCTTCACGTTCTGCACCGAGCCGGGAGCCGGCCCGTACAGGCCGAAGTAGGTCTCGCCGCCCGAGCCGATGGCGCGCGTCGTGGGCCCGGCGCCGACGTAGTAGAGGTCGATGTACTTCGTCATCCACCGCACGGCGATGGCGACGCCCGAACCCGCCTGGGCGGCGGAGATCTCGTTGTACGAGGTGTACGGCGTCGTCACCGCGGTGGGAGCGGTCTGCGCGCTCGAGCCATCGCCCGCCAGCTCCTGTGCATGGGGCTTGCCGCCGATGAGGAACGCGGCCACGTACCTCTGGAATGCGTCGGTGCCCGAGGTGCCTTGACCGCCGTTGCAAGAGGTCGCGCTGTAGAAGACCGGAGCGACGTCGGCGGCGGTCACGTCGGTCGTCGAGAGCGCGTCGTGCCGCACCAGCTCGGCCTCGTCCACCGTCCCGTCGCAGTCGTTGTCGGCTCCGTCGCAGGCGGGAGCGGTCGGCGGCCCCGGCATGGCGCTGCACTCGGTGCCCGTCTTGTCCGCCCTGCAGACGTACGTGCCCGAGCGCTGGCAGACGCCCACGCCCGAGGTGCAGCCCTGGCCCTTGTTGGTGAACGTCTCGTCGATGGCGTTGTCGCAGTCGTTGTCCAGGCCGTCGCACAGCTCGGCCGAGGGGCCCACGTTGCTGACGCACGCTTCGGCGCCGCCGACGCACTGACGCGTTCCCGGCGCGCAGACGCCCGGCCGGGTGGTGGTGCAGGCCATGCCGCGGTTGGGGAACGACTCGTCCGTCTGGCCGTCGCAGTCGTCGTCCCGGCCGTTGCACTGCTCGGTGGCGTTCGGGTTCACCGACGAGAGCGCGTCGTCGCAGTCGCCGGCCTGTGTCACCTTGCCCGGGAGGGAGGCCTGACAGCTCCTCGTCGGAGCCCCCGCGCCGAAGCCATCGCCGTCGCCATCGGTGAAGAAGTCGCGGAGCTGCACGTTGTCGTCGAGCTGCCCGTTGCAGTTGTCGTCCTTCTCGTTGCAGGCCTCCGGAGCATTGGGGAAGACGTTCCGGTCCTTGTCGTCGCAGTCGCCGCCCTTCGGCACGCGGTTGGTCATCGCCGCCTGGCACGAGCGCTCGGGCGTGCCGGCGCCGTAGCCGTCGCCGTCGCCGTCGGCGAAGAACTCGTTCATCGGCAGCCCGTCGTCGACCAGGGCGTTGCAGTCGTTGTCCTTCTCGTCGCAGGCTTCGGCCGCGCGCGGGCTGATGGACGGATCCGCGTCGTTGCAGTCGGGCGAGGGCACTTCCGAGCAGTCGCCCGTGCCCGGTACTCCGTCGGCGTCGTTGTCGAGGCAGATGCGGTTGGCGGTGCCTCCATCGTCGGTCGGGCCGCTTCCGCCGTCGTGGCGGGACGGCGGCAGCGGCGTGCAACCCACCGCGATGGCGACTGCCAGCCAGGGCACCGAGATGCGCATCGACGAACTCCGAGCTCTGACCCCTGCTTGCATCTTCGGCCTTTGTCTGGGGCTACCGGATTCTCCGCGCGCCCCGTTTCGAGTTGCCGGCTCCGCTGCCGGCCGGGACGAGGGAATCCAATGGATCATTGCGCGGCGCGTCATGACGGCGCCCTCCGGGGCTCGCTGCGGCGATCGGTGTTGCTACGACG
>FWPU01013519.1_pt1 | contig 10239 bp, 10 predicted proteins | sample 2228361 | NCBI WGS metagenome assembly FWPU01 (sample SAMEA103939777, study PRJEB20133) | metagenome | reverse complement strand
AGGGAGGATTGACGGGTTGAAAAAGGGAGGGCAAGGCTCCCGCCGCGCCGAGGGAGTTCGGCAGGAGCCTCACTCTCCCACCGGTCAATCTTCCCTTGACAGAACACTACGCTACGGGGATGTCCGAAGCAGGGCTTCTCGAATGGGGGCTTGCGTCGCTGCGTCCGTCCGCGATTCAAGGATGGGATAGAGTAAGTTTTGCTCGCGCAGGGTGTGGTGTTCAAACAGGTGGCGGAAGCGCATGTAGCGGTCGAGAGTGAATATCATCTTGCGGCGCACCTGCGGGTCGTCGGAAGAAAGACGGGAAAAATCCTCGCTGAGAAGGTCTACCATTTTGTGAAGTCCCTGATGTTCGGCGGCGAACAGGAGCGGCTTGCCGCCTTCAGGGAACTCGCCGATTTGCGCGTAGGTTTGCAGCGCGGTGGCGTCCTCTGCGTCGGAGTGGGCGGATAGGAGTTGCCCGAGTCGCTGCCACGTCGTCTGTGCCGCTTGCAAATCCAGCGCAGTTAGTTGTTCAAGGTGTTGCAGCATAAGTTCGTCCAGATAGGCATGAACGCGCCCGTTCAGTTCCATCAAAGAGGGATTTGTCATCAATGCTTCTGTCCTACCCCCGTGGTTTCGACAGCACTTCCTCAATGCGCGTTTTGAGCTCCGTCAAGTCGCCGCTTTTGACCACGTAGGCGTCCGCTGCCCAACTCATGAAACTATCCTTGTAGGCGGTGAACGCCGTGTTGATGATGATGGGCAGTTTGGGATGTGTGCCTAAAATTTTCCCCAGAGCGTCCAAGCCGTCCATCACGGGCATATTGATGTCCATCACGACGCAGTCGGGTTGCTGCTCTTTCAAGATATTGAGTGCGTCGCGCCCGTTCATGGCTCGCAGGACGTGGTAGCCTTCATCCGTGAGTTCCTGTTCGTAGAGTAATCCCTGATTGGGGTCGTCTTCGACAACAAGAATGGTTTTCATGTGTCACTCCTTCCCGTGGTTGGATGAGAAACCATTGACCATCAAACAACGTTATCGGCTATTGTTCCGTCAAGGTAGGATTGACAGGTGGGAGAGTGAGGCTCCTGCCGAACTCCCTCGGCGCGGCGGGAGCCTTGCCCTCCCTTTTTCAACCCGTCAATCCTACCTTGACAGAACACTATTGCCAGCGAAACATAAGAGGCATGGCTGCGTCAACCCACGACAAAACGGCGGAACGGTGAAGTTACTCGTTCGCCATTCCGCCGATTCATCAGGGCATTGCAGAAAGGACTATCGCATCATCAGCAGAGGCTTGTTAGTTTCGCGCAAGACCTCTTCCGTTGCGCTGCCCAGCAGCGCTTCCCGCACGCGGCTGTGTCCGTGCGCGCCCATCACGACCAGTCCCGCCCCGCGCTCGGCGGCGACTTCGAGAATCTGCTGCGCAGGCTTGCCTTCGCGCAGAACCGTTTCCACGCGCGGAATCGTATCGTAGGGACGCAGATATTCGTAGGCTTCCCGCAGGATCATGCGCCCCACCGCACGGTCGCGGTTGACGTGGACGACGTCAAGCGGGAGGTTCATCGTCACCGCCAGTTCTGCCGCCCAGTGCAGCGCGCGCTGCGATGGGTCGCTGGCGTCATACGCCGCTAATATGCGCTGAATCGGCTCGTAGTGGGCGGGCGACACCAGCACGGGTTTGGCGGCTCTCTGAAGAACCTCCTCCGCCACTGACCCCAAAAAGAACACGTCCCATTTCGAACGATTGCCGCGGTGACCTAAAGCAATCATGTCTACGAACGGCTCGTAGGATAGAATCGTTCCCGACGGCGTGCCCCGCGCCAGCGATACTTTCACCTTCACGCCTGCCGCTTGAGTTTTGTGCTGCACTTCTTCGAGCAGACGATTTTGCTCGGCTTCCAGCTTCTTTTCCAGTTCGACGGGAGATGACGGCTCAATGGGCGACGTCGGGTAAAGCCCGCCCATCGTCGCTGCCGTCTGCTCGTGCAGCACGCGCACGTCCACGACGGACAGGGCGCGCAACCACGCCTCGTATGCCTTCGCTATATCGAGTGCGTACTGCCAAGCTGCCCATGCAGGCTCCGACCCATCGGTGGCTAACAAAATGCTCTTAATCAAGGGATTTCCTCCTCAGAACAGCGGCAGCGACCAGGGAGGCGGTTCGTCATCATCGGCAATCTCCCGTTTCTCCGGCGATTGAGTTGCTCTGTGTTTCGCTGTTTCTTCGTCGTCCGACAGCCAAACAATCGCGTCCCTTCTGCCGCAGGACGGGCACGCCATTTCGCTCGGCTGCTTCAAGATATTCTCGATGTCGAACGTCGAACCACATTTCAAGCACAGAAGATTGGGACGGTGAGCCGCCTCGTCAGTAGGCTCGCGCTTGAACACCTCGCGCTCAAACTCCTGCCAGTCCTTTCGCCGTATAGAGTGCAGCACGAAATAGGCAAAGCCGAACATCACCCCGGCGAGAATGAACATTGACACGAAGTCCATTGCACTCACCTCGCTTGGTTCGGGCCCCCAGCCCGACAGTCTGCGCTAAGGAAATGTCTGCACGGAGTTTGCCGTGCGGGAGAGCCATGATGGGTCAAGGGTGGGACGATGAGGATTGTTTTTTTGAGAAAAGACTGCGCGAGTGTTCAGGATTCTGACAGTGACCAGTAACCAGTGCCCAGTGAGCAGTGACCAGTGAGCAGTAACAGTGAATGACAGCGACTGGTGACTGGTCACTGCTCACTGGGCACTGGTTATCACTCTCCTCCCAGCACGGCGTTAATCAGTTTCCGGCTCAACTTTTCCGCGTCCACGCCGGGGCGCGGTTTGACGCTGCCCGACAGCACGTGCTCGGCGACGCGGCGGAGAACTTTCGTCGTCAACTTTCCCTTCTCGCGCTGCGCCTGCACGCTGGCAAGACGCGCCATCGCAATGCCAGCGCGAATCGAAGCCGGCTGCTCCACATCAGGGTCCATCCGTGTCCGGTTGACGAGTTGGTAAATGCGGTCAAGCGTTTCTTCTGGCACGTCGGCGTGCGGGCAGTTAGCGCGAATGATGTTCAGCTCCGTCGAGCGGTCGGGGTAGTCCAGTCGAATCCAGACTTTGATGCGGTCTTTCAACGCTTCCGAGATGCGATGCGTGCCCGCCAACTCTTGCGGGTTCATCGAGCAAATCACAAAGAATTCGTCCTGCGCTTTGATGCGCCCCAGGCGCGGCAGGTAAAGTGAACGTTCCTCCAGCGGTTCCAGCAGCGTGTTCTGCGCGTACTCGGTGGCGCGGTTGAGTTCGTTGACGAGAAAATAGCCGCCCTCTAACATCGCCTGCGTCAGCGGTCCGGGCACGAACGACTCTGGTGAGAACCCTTGCCGAATCGTCACCGCCGGGTCGAAACTGCCGACGAGGTGGACGGGCTTTGTCGACTCGTCCATTGTCATCCAGTAAAACGGCTTGCCGCGCTGCTGCGCATAATAGCGGCACAGCAGCGTTTTCCCCACGCCCGGCGGACCGATGAGGATGGGCGTCAGCCCCGCGTTCTCCGCGTCTTCGAGCAGTTCAAACGCGCGCTGGTATTGCCCCGTCAACACCATCTCCACGTCGGCGGCGTCCTGCTCAACTTTGAATTGTTCAAACAGTTCTGGGAACGATTGCGCCATGATGCGACCTCTATTTCGAGCGACGTTTGCGGGGGGGGTTGCCGTTGTCTGGTCTATCAGACAGGTTGGAAAACCGAACAGACTCCCCTTTTACACGCCCGGTCCGACTTGGCGCGTTCGCGTCAGATACGCGCCGTTCCGATGAGACAGGTTTCGCGCAAAATGAGAAGACACAGCCCCAGCGTCACGTCGCGCCGCTTGCCAACGTTCTCTCGCAGTGGATCAAGGATACCCTACGCCTCCAATTTCGCCAAGTCTTTCTGCTCCGCCCGGTCGTCGGGACCGCAATACGACACCAGCGGGCGCGCGCCCAAATGATTGAACGGATACGGCAACCTCACGCGCTGAGTCTATTATAGCACATCAGGTTCTTCGTGAGCAAACGGAACTCCCATGCAATGTCGGCGTCTGAGTCTGGTGAAAATACAACACACTGGTGATGAGGTGATGAAAGTGTCCAACGGTTTCAAAGCAGGATGGTCTATGGTGCTAGTGTTCTTCGCGCTGGTTATTGGCATCATCGTCGGGCAGAAGGTTGACTTTCGCGGCACGCCGACGATTGGGGCGTCCGCGCGCCCGGTGGCTGCGCCCGAAGACCTCAAGAAAATGAGCAACACCTTCGCGGCAATTGCCGAGAGCGTGCTGCCGTCCGTCGTCAGCGTCAACACGACCAAAATCATCCCCGGTCGTTCCTTCCGTTTCCCCTTCTTTTTTGATGACCCATTTGGAGAGGGTCCGAAAATTTTCCGCGAACCCGACCGTGAGGTGAACAGTTTGGGGACGGGCTTCATCGTCCGAACCGATGGCTACATCGTCACGAACAACCACGTCGTCGCGGGCGTGGACGACGTGCGCGTGACGTTGAACAACAAGCAACGTTACCCCGCTCGTATCGTCGGCACTGACCCTGCCACCGACATCGCTGTGTTGAAGATTGATATCCCCAATCTTCCCGCTGTGAGGTGGGGCAACTCCGACGCCGCGCGGGTCGGCGATTGGGTCATGGCCATCGGCAGCCCTTACGACCCGGCGTTGAGCGGCAGTGTCACGCACGGTATCATCAGCGCCAAAGGGCGCAAGGTCATCGGCTTGCCGATTGAGGACTTCATCCAGACCGACGCGCCCATCAACCCCGGCAACAGCGGCGGTCCGCTGGTCAACCTCGACGCGCAGGTAATCGGCATCAACACCGCCATTTTCAGCCGCACTGGCGGCTCGCAGGGCATCGGCTTTGCCATCCCCAGCGCGCTGGCGGAATCAGTGGTGGACAAACTTATCAAAGAAGGACGCATCGTGCGCGGCTGGTTGGGCGTGGAAGTGGAGCCGGTGGACGACCTCATCGCGCAGCAGTTGGGGATGCCGCGCACGGAGGGCGTCATCGTCACCGGCGGCTACCGTAACGGTCCCGCCGCGCAGGCGGGGCTGTATCTCCGCGACGTGATTTTGTCCTTCAACAACAAACCGACTAATGCGCCGGACGAGTTGGGGAGCCTCGTCGCCAACGCGCTCATCGGTTCCAGAGCCATCCTCAAAATCTGGCGGGAAGGCAAGACAATACAGGTGCCTGTGACCATCGGAGCCCGCCCCACCGACCGCCGAGGCAGACCCGTCGGCGGCGTGAACGCGCCATAAGAAGAGAGGGTATAACTTGCCAATAGACTTCTTGCAAAAGTTCTGACCGCCCCTGAGTTGAGCTTCTTCGCTCCGCTCAGAATGAGATTTTCACGCCGCGACAAAGTCATTCTGAGCGCAGCGAAGAATCTCGGTGCCTCCGACAAAGACTTTTGCAAGAGGTCTAATGTCATATTAGTCCTACTTTGTCACTGGTCGGTTCAATGGGAGAGTGAGGGGAGAGTGAGGCTCCTGCCGAACCTCCCCTCAACGGCTCAACGGGAGTTTCGCCCTCCCCCCTCCGTCGGTTTATGCCGTCTCGCGCTAAGAGCCTATCCCAAAATTCGTTTGTAGTCAGGCACGGAACGGAGTGGAGTGCCGTTGGGACGCCACTCCGCTGCGCTGCGTGGCTGACTACGAACATTTTTGGGATAGGCTCTAAAGGGACAAAGTAGGATTAGCGAAAACTGCGTGCAAGAGGCTCACCCGCCACCGACGATGCCCTGAGAACATCTGTCACAACTCCTTCGGCTGTCCCACCGAGGTCAATTCGTCTGCCTCTCCGGCGGAGGGGGTTCGTCGGCAGGTTTGAGAGTTTTCTGCTGCGCTTCCCAGCCCTTGTTCCACGGCTCGTCTGCCAGCGCCTTCTCTTCCTCCGAAGCCACGTCGAAGAACTGGTAGACCCATACGGCGGAGGGCGTGAGTTTGACGCTGGCGTGACCGCCGGACGCCATGTCGTCCATGAACTGTTTGGCTTCGTCCAGTGGGAGTTCCAGCGCAGTGGCAACTTCCGCCGCCGTCAGTTTGCCTTCGTGTTGTTGCGCCAGCAGGAGGATTTGCCGTTCGATGTGCTGCCGTCGCTCGCGTTCTTTTTCCTCTTTGTAGCGTTTCTCCTGTCGCAGCGCGTTCCAGAACATGAAGACGCTAAAGGCAGCAGGAAACGCGCCCAACCAGAGGGGGAAGTTCGTGGGAATCATCCCGGACAAAACAATCGCCCCCCCCAAAAAGAACAGCGCGCCCAGCACTTTGTGCCGCACAAAGTCCGGCGCGGTTTCAATCTGGGCTTGCATCTGGGCAGGCTCAAGGAACTGAACCTCCGGCTGCTGTGGTGATTGAGTCCGAACCAACGCCTACGGCGGGTTGTAGTTGTAGGCGTCCACCATGCTCCAAATCCAGATGATGAGAGATGGGATGCCCGCCAGACAGAACCCCGCGCAGAAGCCGATAAACATCCCCATGCCCTTGCCAATCTCGCCCTTGACCAGTTGCCCCAGCCCCGGACAGAAAAAGGACAGGAGCGCAGGCACGCCGTGTTTTTGCGGTTGGTCGCTCATAACTACACGATGAGGGATAAGGGATAAGGGATAAGGGATAAAATTATCTCTCATCCCTCATCTCTCATCTCTCATCCCCATTGAACCTCATCGGTTGCGGTTTGCCGACCAGATGCAGTTTCGGGTTGGCTTCGACTTCAGGTATCATCGCTTCGGAGACGTAGATTTCGCGCAGCGAGAGCGTGTCTTTGATGCGCACGATGCGGGCGGTTTTGGGGTCGGTGGCGCGGGCGGCTTGCAGCGCCGTCCTGACGGATTCCTCATCGGTCTCCAAAGTGTAGGGCATGTTGATACGCCACAGGAACCCGGACGTAATCGTGTTGAGCGCGGTGTGATGCCAGTCAATTTTGTCGGCGAGCCGCTTGGTCGTGAAGTCCGCCAACCCGATGCCCGCCGCGTTGCCGTGCGATTCGTCGGTGAGGTCGAGGATGACGATGGCTTTGGGGTTCGGCTGGGCGGGTTCGGGTTCGCCTTTGACTTTCACGCGCCCGATGGTTTTCGTGTCCATCCCCGCGCCGCTGATGTTCTTGCCCATGCGGTCCACGATGAGCACGTCAATATCCTTGAAAGGCACTTTCGGGGCGCGCCGCTTGACGAAGCGCAGCAGGCGTTCTTCGGCTTCAAAGATTTTGGCGGGCGGCACGGCAACGAGTCGGGCGACTTCATGCGTGCCATTCTCAATCACCGCCAAGCCCATCAGCAGTTTGTTCTTGTCAATCATCACCCGCACACATTCGGGGATGATGTCGCGCAGCCCCGCTGAGCCGAAGGTGTGGATATACTCCGCGCCGTGAATTTTGCCCATGCCAATCGCCATGATTTTGCACAAGCCGCTTTCGATTTTGCCGGTGAAATCGGTGTGCCACTTGATGCGATTGACGGCAATGACACCGTCGGCTTCGTTCGCGTAGCGGTCAAGGTGGACGGGGTGCCCGCTGACGGTCTTGCCGATGACCTTCGTCTCCATCGTCGCCCGAATCGGCGCGCCGACGGTCTGCTCGGTCACGTTCAGCGTTTCCAAAATTCCGATTTGACCTTCGGGCGTTCCGCCGCCGTGACTGCCCATCGCAGGAAATAGAAACGGCTTGCCGCCCGCGTCGCTGACGAATTCAACGACGGCGGCTAAAATTTTGTCAATGCTCGCCACCCCTCGGCTGCCCGCCGTAATGGCAATCCGCATCCCTTTGCGAATCTGGCGGTCAAGCCCTGCTTCTCTCAATGCGTGATGCGCAGCGACGCGCACGTCGTCTACGCGGGCGTCGTACAAATCCTGCTGAACCTTCACCAGGCGGGGTAGTTTCACGATGTTCACTCCTCAGTTCCGATCTATCGGGATGCAAATCCCAAGTTATCACGTTCTCCCCTGATTGTCAAGAGGCAGCGGTTAGAGTCCCCCATGCCTTGCCAAATTTCCGCTCATCTTTTATAATAGGGCGCACGAACCCAATCCAACAGGAGTGAAGTCTTTCATGCACACGGGCGATTTTCTGGCGGAACTTCTCGTGCAGTGCGGCGTGACGCACGTTTTCGGCGTGCCGGGCGGGCAGACGTGCGCGCTGTATGACGGGATTTTGAAACGCGAGCCGACCATTCGGCACGTGGTCATGCGCGACGAGCGCAACACGGCGTTCGCCGCCGATGCGTTCGCGCGGTTGACGCACAAAGTTGGCGTCTGCGACGTGACGGTGGGACCGGGCTGCACGAAACTGCCGTCGGGATTGATGGAGGCTTACTACTCTTCAATTCCGATTCTGTGCCTCATCAGCGAACTGCCGCAGGCGTGGCGTCACCTCTACGAACGCGGCGCAGCGTTGCAGGCGATGAACCAAGAAGGTTTGATTTCGCAGTTCTGCAAGTGGGTGACGACGCTTCACGCGCCCGAACACCTGTCCACCGTTCTGCCGAACCTGCTCCGCCGCGCCACCAGCGGGCGACCAGGACCCGTCGCGCTCATCGTGCCGCATGACGTATTTGATGCGCAAGTCAATGTGTCAATGGGGCAATGGGGCAATGGGGCAGATTTAGGGCGATTCCCTCTCTTTCGGGCTGCGCCTGAGGCGGCAGCCGTGACGCAGGCTCTGCGACTGCTCCTTCAGGCGAAATGCCCCGTGCTGCTCGCGGGGGGCGGCGTCCACATTGCGGACGCGACCGACGAAGTGAGAGAACTTGCCGAGTGGCTGACCATGCCCGTCGTCACGACGTTCTCTGGACGCGGCGCGCTTGAGGACACGCATCCGCTCTCGCTGGGTTTGCTGGGCAACATGGGGACGGGGTGCGCGCAGGCCGCGGCAGAGTCGGCGGACGTCATTCTGTTAGTCGGCTTCAAGTCGGGGCAGAACTCGACGTTCAACTGGAAACTCCCGCGCCCCGACCAGAAACTCATCCACCTCGACGTTGACCCCGCTGAAATCGGCAAGGTGTTTCCCACCGAAGTCGGACTCGTCGGCGACGCGAAGTTAGGGTTGCGGGCTATGATTGACGCCGCAAAAGCCACGCAAGACGCAAGAGGCAAGACGCAAGACGCAGAACGTTTGAAGTGGATTCGCTCCTTGCGCGCCGCGTGGCAGCGCGAAGTCGGCGAAGCCCTCACGTCGAACGACGCGCCCATCAAGCCGCAGCGCGTGATGGAGGAGTTGAACGCGCTCACGCACGAAGACGACATCGTGTGCTGTGATGCGAGTTACGTGACGGGTTGGGGAGCGATGTTCTACAACGTGCGCAAGGCGGGCAAAGTGATTCTCGCGCCGCGCGGTTCGGCGGGGTTGGGCTTCGGAATCCCGGCGGCCATCGGCGCGGCGTGCGCCCGACCCGATGCCAAAGTCATCGCGCTGTGCGGCGACCACGGCGTTTGCTACGCCTTGGGCGAGTTGCCGACGGCGGTTTCCTACGGCTTGAACGTCAAAGTGATTGTGTTCAACAATCGCGGCTCACGCTGGATTGACCACTGGCATCGGATGTATTTCAACGGCACGGGCGAGCCGTTCGTCTGGGGTGACACCGACTTCGCCGCCGTCGGCAAAGGCTTCGGTTGCTTTGGCGTGCGCGTCGAACAACCCGGTGACCTCGCGGACGCGCTGCGGCAGGCATTGGCGCACGACGGACCGGCGGTTGTGGACGTCATCGTTTCGGGCGAAGAAACGCCGATTGCGGCGTATCGGAAGGCGTTGGATGAGAGGGGGAAGGAAGGGGAAGGAGGGGGAAGGAAGGGGAAGGAAGGGGAAGGAAGGGGAAGGAAGGGGAAGGAGGAGGGAGAAACGACAGCGGCATGTGTTGTTTCCCCTTCTTTCCCCCTCCTTCCCCCTCCTTCCCCCTCCTTCCCCTGTGGAGGATATTATGTTCAAACTGACCGATAAAGTGATGATTGTCACCGGCGCGGGGCGTGGCATCGGCAAGTCCATCGCGCTCAAGGCGGCGCAGGCGGGCGCGGACTTGAGCATCGGCAGCCGCACGGTGTCGGAACTTGAGGAGGTTGCGAAAGAAGTCCGCGCGAGGGGGCGGCGGTGTGAGTGTTTTCCGCTGGACGTGACGAAGGTGGACTCGATGTTCGCGTTCGTGGACAGCACGCTGAAAGCGTTCGGGCGGATTGATATTCTCGTGAACAACGCGGGGTTCAACAAAATCAAGCCCGCGCTGGAGATTACGGAGGAAGAGTTCGACTACA
>FWPU01013516.1_pt1 | contig 10244 bp, 10 predicted proteins | sample 2228361 | NCBI WGS metagenome assembly FWPU01 (sample SAMEA103939777, study PRJEB20133) | metagenome | reverse complement strand
GTCAATATCTTTTGTTTCATAGAAAATTTCTTTCGCCCTTTCGAAGAAAGGTTTAAAGAAATGCTTATTTGTCTTGAAATCACAATTTACTCTTGCGCATATCTCGATGATCGAAACAATCGCCATCTTTTGAATTGCTGGGTTTTTATCAAACGTCAATTTTATTAAAAAATCAACATTTCTTTCATCCCCAACCTTTCCAAGCGATTCAACAACCGCGCTTTTCAAAATTGGATCATCAACGCTTTCAAAAACTTCGATAAGAAAGTCAAATATAATATCCTTGTTTTTAGATTTCTCACCTATCTTTCCAAGTGCTTCAATGATTGGAATTTGTGCGAATTCAAATTTTGAAAACGAATCGATCAAAACATCAATCGCCCGGTCATCTCCAATATTCCCAAGGGCTTCAACAGCGGAAACCACAACATTTGGGTCTGGGTCGTTTAATTTTTCCTTTAAAAATGGGACAACTGAACTTTCTTTGATCAAACCAAGCGTATCAATTGCCATCTTTCTCACGTCTTTATCATTGTGATTTGCAAGTTTAACAAGTTCATCCACAGCATCTTTGCCAATTTTAACTAGAATTTCAGCGGATAAATTTTTTAAACCGATATCTTCATGGCACAGCAACTCACACACGCCTTCGACAATTCTTTTTCTCGAATTTTCAAATTCCCCGAAAATTGAAAGAATTGCACTAACTACCGCATCCCTAACACCTATATCCTCATCTTTGATAAGCTCGATTAACTTATCGACCACTTCCATCCTATCTCCAAACCTTACGCTTGCCTCAACAGCCAACCTTCTATCATCTGGATCAAATGAACTCAACCCCGCAAATATTGTTTCATAAGACCTGCTCATACTTCTTGAAGTTTTGTTCTAACAACTATTCCCATATCTTCTTCAAAAATTGAGTTTTTCATATCAAAACTTATCACTTCCTTCGCACCGTTAATCTCAAGATAGGTATTTTTATAAATCGTACCATAGACAATTAATCTCGCTTTTCCAGCCCCCTTCATATCCTCAAGCAAATTTCTTCGAACCATTTCCAGTTGCTGAAGTCTTCTTGGAATTTCATCACGCCATTGCATTAAATTTACAAGCTGTTTTTCTTGATCATCTGGGAGTTCGCCCCATTCGATCTTCAATCTTGCAAGTGCATAGATTTCCGCTTTAATGCCTTCAAGATAAGACTCGAGCCGTCTAATCTCTGCGGTAACCTTACTTAATTTCTCCGCTTGTATATTCCTTCTCCCGATGATTATTACAGTTCTTGAATATTCTGCACCGCCAACTGTTTTAACTTCGATTTCACCCTTGCTCATTATAGTCCCGCCAATTATCACCGCATCCCTTGCTATTATCTTCCCCCCACAAATTATGTTTGCATTTATAGCCTCACGTTTGATAGTGACATTTCCATCCGCAATGAGATTTTGATTTGTTATATACCTTAAAGACACATCGCCATGAACAGAAAGTTTTCCCCTCCCATAGCCAATAAATCCACCGCCGATCAAAGCGTTTCCCTTCACTTCGACATCTGCATCCTCGATATTTCCATAAACTTCAAGATTTTTTCCAACCTTAACCCTTGCGCCCGACTTTATATCGCCTGTGACTATCAAAGTCCCAATGAAATTGACTTCGCCAAAATTAACATCAAGATTACCATCGACTTTCAAAATTGGAGAAACTTCAATTACACCTTCCTCACTTAAATTCAAATTGCCATCCGCTGTAGCAACTATAACAGAGTCATCCGAATCGAAAAATGAAACATTTTGACCAAGGAAGATATTCCGGACAGGTTTTCCAGATTTAGCTTTTAAAATCTCACCCGTCACAGCGACCCCATCAACCCCAGAAGTTGGAGGATAAATCATCGCAATTTTTTCGCCAGCCTTGACATTTCTCACCAAGGTTTTTTTGTTCATATCAAACGCAAAAGAAATATAACCATCCTTCCCATCAACTGGTGGATTACCTTCAGCGATTAAAATTTCACCTTCAATCAGATTTTCAATCAAATTTTCAATCTCGGCAATTTTAATCCCATAAGCAATGCCATTTGAACGAACAAAGTTTAAAATCTCATCAACTGATTTGTCTTTTAATTCATCTTTTGATTCAATGATTAAATGAGCCTTTAACTTATCTGACGAAATTTTAATTTTCATTTTGCGGTAGCAAAGCTTCTTTTAAAGATTCTTTTTCTTCAACCGTTAGAACTTTCTCAAGGTCAAGCAAGATTAAAAGCCTATCGCCAAGCTTTGCGATCCCAGTTATATATTCATTTCCAATTCCAGTTATTAAATCAGGTGTCGGTTCAACATCATTTTTTGAAAACCTCAAAACTTCGCTCACGCTATCGACTATAAAACCAACAGTTTTGTCGTTTAATTCAACAACAACAACTCTCGTATTTTTATCATATCCCCTTTGTTGAAGCCCAAATCTTTTTCTCAAATTCACAACTGGAACAATCCTACCTCTTAAATTCATAACACCTTCGATAAAATCTGGAGCATTTGGAACCCGCGTTATCTGAACGAGACGGTTTATCTCTTGAACCTGAAGTATATTCACGCCGAATTCCTCATCACCGATTTTAAAGCTCACTACTTGAATCATTCCGTTGTAATTTACTGTGTCGATAATATCTCGAACGCTCATTTTTTAACCCTCCTGCTTGTTTAAATTTAATTCCCATTACCACTAACCACTGCAAATTTTTCATAATTTTGAATTTCGCTTATTTGACCGATGTTAAATTTCATAACTGTTCGCCTCAACCGCTCTGTGAGTTTGCTTAGATCTTCAACAGACTTAGCTATTTGATTAACGCCAGCTGATGTTTGCTCTGAAATTGAACTAATTGATTCAACCGCTTTGCTTATATCCTCGCTTACCTTTGCCTGTTCTTTATTCGCGCGAGAAATTTCGGAAATCAAATTCGCAACATCACTTATATTTTGAACTATTTGCTTAAGGGCAAGATTTGCATTGTCTGCAAGTTGAATTCCCGTTTCAGCTACCCTAACGCCTGACCCCATTATCTTGACCGCTTCACTTGTATCGTTTTGAATTTGCTTGATCATCTTGCCTATTTCCTTGGTTGCCTTCATCGTTCTTTCTGCAAGTTTTCGAACCTCGTCCGCTACAACCGCGAAACCGCGCCCCTGTTCCCCAGCCCGAGCCGCTTCAATTGCTGCATTTAAAGCAAGCAAATTCGTTTGGTCCGCTATATCCTCAATTACATCAATTATCTCGCCAATTTGATCGCTACTCTTGCTGAGAATTTGAATGCTTTGCGCCGAATTTTTAACCACTTCTACAAGTTGATGCATCTGCTCAATCGTAGCTATGACTGCTTTGCTTCCTTCGGTTGCAAATGAACTGCTTTCCTTTGCCAATCCTTCAGCTCTCTCCGCCTGATGAGCGTTGTCAACTACCGTTCTTGACATTTCCTCAATCGCTGAAACAATTTCCGCAATTTGCCTTGCTTGATCTTGAACCGCGGTTGACATCTCTTCAGTTGAACTGCTTATCTGAGAAGTTGAATTTGCAACCGTGTTGCTCACTTCGATTATCTCTTTTATCAGAGTTCCTTCAATTAAGTCTCTCATATTCTCAACCATCTTATTAAACGACCTTATCAAAAAACCTATCTCATCGCCTCGCTCAGATAAACCATCGACAGAAACGTTTACATTGCCCTGCGCGACAAGCTCAGCAGCCTGGCGAATTTTATCAACCGGATTAACAAACCAAACAATGACAATATAACTGAAAACAAGCCCAAGCAAAATCGCAAACCCAACGAAACCCAAATTAATAAGATGCGCCTTTGACATAGCCTCCTTTATTCCTGTGCTAACAAAACCACCGCGCACATATCCAACGAAATCACCACCACGATAAACCTTAGCTTTGACATCAAGAACCGTTTCACCATTGATTAAAAGCTTAGAATACTCTACGTCCCCATCGAAGCTGATAACTTTCTTTTTATCTTCATCGAGACTGTTTAGATTTTTTTCAACTAACAATTTTCCATCTGCGTTATATACAGCGATATATTTCGAATTCGGATTCTCGTTATAAAAATTTTCAACTGCCTGCTTTAACTGCTCCTCATCTTGAAGCAAAATTCCATAAATTGAAACCTGCGCAAATTTCTTTATCGATATCTCCACCCTTTCCATAAACTGCTTTTCTAATTCTCTCCCAAGGATAGTTGAATAAATCAATGATACAACCACCGCAATGAGGATAACGATGAGTTCAATACCGAGAAGTGTTTTATACTTCAACTTCAAATTGTTGAACTTTCTAATTAACCACATAGTTTACCCTCTCCTTATAGTTTTCAGGTATGCTAAGTTTTAGAGCATTTACAACTTTGTTATTCACATAAATTGTTATCTCATCTCTTGAGGTTTCAAGTGAAAAAAGTCCGCCTTCTTCGACAAGTTCCACACTTGGAACAGCGACGGGAATCGAATTTAAAAGCGCATTCTTAAAGATATATTCCCTAGCTATTTGATTTGTCGAGATATCTTTCTCATTGATTATCCATAAAAAATCAACTCCGTTTTTCACAAGCTCCCCGAATCTCTGTGAGACATCTTTCAATTCCTTAACATCGCCTATTAAAATTTTAACGCCAGCTGAAAAACCAGCTTTCTGCAACTTATCCACAAGCCCCTGATTTTTGCTTAATTCACAAAGTATACCAACTTTTTGCGTTTTAGGTTTAAATAATTTCATCATATAAAGATACTGAAGTGGCGTTGCCCGCTGAGAAAAGGCAACAAACGAAAATAAGACTAAAAAAACAATTAACTTTTTCATCGTCTTCCCCCCTTGTTTTTTGGGTTCGCTAAAAGTTGAGTTATTAATTTTTCAAGAACTCCTAAATCAACAGGCTTCTGCAAAATTGTGAATATGCCAAGCTCTTTAACCACATCATCCGTTATCTCTCCTGCAAAAGCTGTCAACACTAAAATTTTAAAATCACGTTTAAATTTTTGAATCTCTCTTATCATCTCAATTCCATTCATAACCGGCATTTTATAATCCGTGATTAAAATGTGAAAATCATTATCACGAGCTTTTTCAACTCCCTCCACACCATCTCTTGCTTCAATAACAAGCAGTCCAAGTAAGATCAAAAACTCCTTTAATGTCACTCTAACAAGTTCGTCATCGTCAACGATAAGTATAACTTTTTGCATTTACCTTTGCGAAAATTTTTATATTCCTTGCACTCACTAAAGCTTCTAAAATTGTGCCATTACTAAAACCCCAAATTTTTAAAATTTTTCAAAAGGCGAGCGTGGGCTTTTTGGCTAATATTAAACAGTCTATGAATAAAATTGAGCAAGGTCGAACATAAATAGGGAACTATATATTTTTTGTATGTTGTTGAAAATTTTGAATTATTTTTAAAAACAAAATCTGGAGAAGTACGATGCGAGCGATAAAATTAACAGCGGTTGCCTTTATATTGCTGGCAATTTTTCTTAATTCAACCGCCATTTCTCAGGGCAAATCAGAATCAAAACCTGGAAATAAGGTAACCTTGAAAGGTGAGGTTTTGGATCTTGCATGTTATGTTGCACATGAAGCAAAAGGCGCTGGACATAAAAAATGCGCAGAAACGTGTATCAAAGGTGGAGCACCAATAGGAATTCTCACAGATGATGGTAAAGTTTACCTCGTCGTGGAGGACCATAAAAAACCTGAACCATATGAAAAACTAAAAGGGTTCGCAGCTGAAAAAGTCTCCATAACAGGCATCGTCTATAATCGAGGTGGCTTGCCAGGGGTTGTGCTTGAATCAGTTGAACCAGCAAAATAATAATAAAGAGGGGCGGAGCTTTCCCGCCCTCTTTAAAATACAAAATTTCCCCACCGTGAAATCCAACATTTGGCTTAAAATTCTAATCCCAATGGCAATCGCAATTATTTTATCATCCCTTGTCTACTACATTTTCCTTTCATCCCATCACACTCCTGTATGGAAAGGAAGAGAAATTGCATCCAAATATGGTTGTTTTAATTGTCACGGTTTCGAGGGACAAGGAAATATAAAAAATCCAAATTATCGATATTCGGAAATTCCATCTTGGCAAGGTGAAACTGCAATGATGTTCATCTTGAATGAAAGCGAATTAAGCGAGTGGATTTTATACGGAAAACCGAAAAGATTAAAAAATATCGATCATGGCGGCGTAATAAAAATGCCAGCTTACAAGGGAATTATCTCAGGTAAAGAATTAAACGACCTTATAATCTATCTTAAAGCAGTTATGGAACTAATCCAAATAGACGATCACAACGCCAAATTGGGTTATGAAGTTGCGAAAAGAGCTGGTTGTTTTGGTTGTCACGGCCCTTATGGAATGGGCGGGATGCCAAATAAAAATTCGCTCAAAGGTTATATCCCCGGCTTTGATGGGAAAGATTTCGATGAACTCGTTAAAAATGAAGATGAACTCAAAGAATGGATACTTAACGGAAACATACAACGACTGCAGAGAAATCCAATTGCAAGATTTTTCATCGATAGACAAGTCGTCAAAATGCCAGCTTATAAAAATGTTTTAAGCAACGATGAAATAGAACAAATAATTTCATACATCAATTGGCTCAGAACTAAACAAGGCTACAACCGCCTGACCAAGTGATAACCCGCCATCATTTGGTGGAACTTTTGAATGAAGGTAAACTTCAAAATTTTCCCTAACGAGTTTTAAAACCGTCTTTCTCGTCAAAAGAGCATTTTGAAAAACCCCTCCGCTTAAAACAACTTTATTTATCCCCGTTTCCCTTCTTATCTTATCCGCAACATAACAAATTATATTTGAAATCGTGTTATGGAATTTCCCTGAAATTTTCTGAATCGGAATAGAATTGAGAATGTCTTCAATTATCTCTTTTATCCCACGATTGAAGCTTATCCTCCATGGTTTTGAATCATCAAGAAATTCAAAGTTATAAGAATCTTCTTCGCTTTCATCTGCAAACATTTGAAACTCCATAGCAGCTTGAGCCTCATAATTAACTTTCAATCTAACTCCACATATCGCAGAAACAGCGTCAAATAGTCTACCAACCGCGGATGTCAACGGGGAATTTATCCCTTTTTTGATCATCTGTAAAAGAATTTTAACCTTGTTAGTTTGCTCATTGGTTAAACTTTTAACAAAAGGTATTTCAATGCTCAAAAAGTCATCATCAAAAACATGATACAAATATGAAACAGCCATTCTCCACGGTTCCTTTATTGCGAGTTCACCTCCGGGCAAGGGAACATATTCAAAATGCGCGAATCTCTCGAAACTCGAAAAATTAGCCACGATAAATTCACCACCCCATATCTTTCCATCTGTTCCATACCCAGTTCCATCAAAAGCGATACCAATAACTGGTCCCGTAATATTGTTTTCCGTCATACAACTTACAATGTGAGCATGATGATGTTGAACTGAAACTTTGTTCGGTATGTTAAGCTCGAGCGCATATTTTGTTGATAGGTATTCAGGATGTAAATCATAAGCCAAAATTTCCGGGTTTAAATCGAAGAGTTTTTTAAAATGCTCAATTCCTTCGATGAATGATTCAAGCGTCGCCCAATTTTCAAGGTCTCCGATATGATGACTTAAAAAAGCGTATCTACCTTTTAAAAAACAAAATGTATTTTTCAAATGTCCTCCAACGGCAAGGACATGTCTTTTTGCTTCAAATGGAATTCGTACAGGATACGGCACATAACCACGCGAACGCCTTATCATAATCGGCTTACCTGCAATCACAGCTGAAACAGAATCATCGCATCGGATATAAATCTTACGATTATGTATCAAAAAGTAGTCAGCGATATTTTTCAACCTTTCAAAAGCATCATTATCTTTATATGCGATCGGCTCTTCGGTCAAGTTACCGCTCGTCATAACAAGCGGGATATCCACTTCTCTCAAAAGTAAATGATGAAGTGGGGTATAAGGCAACATAACGCCGAGGTAGGAATTTCGCGGTGCAACTTGTTCCGCTATTGGGCAATTTTCTTTTTTCTTAATTAAAACTATCGGCCGCTGAATCGAGGTCAGAAGTCTTAACTCTGCCTCGTTGTAAACACAAATTTTATCAAGCCATTCAATCCCAGGGATCATAATTGCGAAAGGTTTTTCAATCCTCATTTTTCTTTTTCTTAATTCCGCAACCGCCTTTTCGTTCAAAGCATCACACGCAAGATAGTAACCACCCAGCCCTTTTATCGCAACTATATAACCATTGCGCAAAATTTTTGCGGTCTCTTTTATTACATCGTCACACTTTATCTCTTTCAAATTATTGTCGAAAAGTTTTATAGAAGGACCACAAACGGGACATGCGTTCGGCTGTGCATGAAATCTGCGATTTGAAGGATTATGATATTCGCTTTCGCATTCATCGCACATTTTAAAAACAGACATAGTTGTCTTAGCTCTATCATACGGAACATCGATTATAATCGTAAATCTCGGACCGCAATTTGTGCAGTTTATAAAAGGATATTTAAAGCGTCTATCTTTTGGGTCAAAAAGTTCTCGCAAACAATCGTCGCAAGTAGAGACATCTGGAGAAATTAATACAAACTTTTCCTCCCCACCCTTGCTCTTTTCAATAAAAAATTCTTTATAACCCTTGACTTCGGTCTTTTCCCAAGTTATTTTCTCTATCAAGGAAAGAGGCGGAGCCTTTGTGAGAATCGCTTCTATAAATTTATCTATATCCTCGTCCTCACCTTCAACCTCGATGTAAACACCGTTGGTATCGTTGTAAATGTAGCCTTTGAGATTAAACTCATTGGCAAGTTTAAAAATAAAAGGTCTAAAGCCAACGCCTTGAACTATGCCTTCAATGTAAATTTTTCTCGCCTTCAACATTTCCCTTGAACTTTTCTATTCTGCCTTTTAACCAATCAACCCAATCATCGATGCCTTCGCCAGTTTTACAAGAAATTGCGAAAATTTTCGCAAATGGATTCACATCTAAAACATTTTTCTTAAGTTCCTCTAATTCAATCCCAGCATATGGAAGAAGATCGATTTTATTCAGCAAGACAACCTCTACTTCATGAAACATCAAAGGATATTTCTTCGGCTTTTCAATTCCCTCTACAACGCTATAGAGCATAACTCTCAAATCCTCGCCAAGATAAAACTCCGCAGGGCAAACAAGATTTCCCACATTTTCAATGAAAAGAATTTCAAATCCATCAAGTTTAAACTCATGCAAAGCATTATGAACCATGCGAGCATCCAAATGACAAACATTGCCAGTTGTAATTTGATACGCGGGGACACCAAGCGCCTTTATCCTATCAGAGTCGATCGTCGTCTGTAGGTCGCCTTCAATTACTGCTATTTTAAACTGATTTTTTAATCGTTTAATCGTCTCCTCAAGCACAGATGTTTTCCCCGCACCCGGGGCGGACATAAGATTAGCCACAAAAATTCCATGTTTTTTGAAAATTTCCTTGTTCTCAAGGGCAATTTCCTCATTTGCTTTTAAAACCTTAACCCCTGTGTCAATCCTATGCATTTTTCTTTCCTCCTTTTATTACTCAATTTCGATATATTCAATGTTCATCTCCCTTCCCGAGACAATTCTCATCGGTTCGCCACAAACTCGGCAAAACAAATTAAAATCATTCATATCTTCAAGGATGAAACCACAACTATCGCACAATGCTATAAATTTTACAACTTCGATCTCAAGTTCAGCGTTTTCAGCTATAGTTCCATTTTTCACGACATCAAATGAAAATTCAAGCGCTTCTTTTACAACTCCACTAAATTCACCAATTTTAAGTTTTATCTTTTTTACTTGGCCCGCGCCATGTTTTCGGGCTTCTTCATCAACAATTTCAATTATACTTTGAGCGATCGAAAGTTCATGCATTTGGGAAAAAATTTAGGATATTTTGCAATAATAATTTAAACATTAATTCCTTTAAACGCCAAATCATAATTTGGAGACAATAACTAAAATAAAAGCGTATTTTGCACCGTTTTTATTTGGGGGTTTGAACTTCGCAGAAACTGGAAGTAAGAGTCGTCGATGTGCGGTAGTGCAAAAACCCCTGGGGATCGACGACTTATAAGGTTTTATTTTTGTTTGCAAATTAGACAATTTATTTTTAAATTTTAAAAGAGCAAGTATCTTTGAAAAGCCGA
>FWPU01013510.1_pt1 | contig 10245 bp, 10 predicted proteins | sample 2228361 | NCBI WGS metagenome assembly FWPU01 (sample SAMEA103939777, study PRJEB20133) | metagenome | reverse complement strand
TTTATTAATACCAAGAATTCCAAAGATTATAAAATTTATTTTTTCTAATATAAATACCAACCTTAAATTCTGGGATATTTTAAGTTTAATTTTTGAATTAAAAAATTTAAACCTAGACAATATAAGAATGGCTCAACTACCAGGCAAACCCTACAAAAATTATTGGATTCCTGAAGAAACAGAAGTAGAACGAGTTCTTAATTTAATCTATGGCACAGAAATAGATTTTCCATCTTCTAATGTTAGTGTGGAAGTATTTAATGCCTCTTCTCATTGTGGAGCAGCAAAAATAGTAACAAGAAAACTAAGAGAATTTGGATTTGATGTTGTTGACTGGAAAAATTATCCAACAAAACAACTGAAGACCATTGTTGTTGACCGTGTTGGCAATCTAAAAGCTGCTCAAAAAATAGCAGAAATAGTTAAAACAGAAGAGATTTTTACAAGATATGATTCTAAAAGACTTGCAGATATATCTGTTATCTTAGGAGAAGATTATAAAGAAACAGAAGAAAAAATTTATCCGTAAAAAGAAGGGGGAAAAATGGCAGAAATGACAGAAATCCTAAGAGCAGCAGTAGAAAAAGGAGCAAGTGATATTCATATAGTGGTTGGAAGACCTCCAATGGCAAGGGTCAGAGGTGATATCGAACCAATAAATGAATTTCCTGTAATCACACCAGAAGAAAGTAAACGACTTATATATTCAATTTTATTTGAAGACCAGAGAAGAAGATTTGAAGAAACAGGTGAACTTGATTCATCAACAGTCATCCCAAAAGTTGCAAGGTTCAGACTAAATGTTTTTTTACAGAAAAATGGTGTTGAAGCGGTCTTAAGAGTAATACCTGCAAAAATACCAACTCCTGACGAAATAGACCTACCAGCCGCTGTTGTTCAACTTGCAGATTTACCAAGAGGCCTTGTTCTCGTTACAGGTCCAACTGGCTCAGGTAAATCCACCACACTTGCATGCCTCATAAATATAATAAATCAAAAAAGAAAAGCAAATATAATTACAATAGAAGACCCCATAGAATTTGTTTATGAACATGGAAATTCAATAATAAGACAGAGAGAAGTTGGCCAACATACAAAATCATTTGCAAATGCTCTTAAATCTGCTTTAAGACAGGACCCGGATGTTCTTCTTATAGGTGAAATGCGTGACCTTGAAACAATTGCTGCTGCTTTAACCATAGCAGAAACAGGACATCTTGCTTTCGCTACACTCCATACTCAGGACGCAGCACAAACAGTTGACAGAATCATAGATGTTTTTCCACCACATCAACAACAACAGGTAAGAGTACAGCTTGCTTCAACATTAAAAGCAGTAATTTCTCAGATACTTCTGCCAAGAATTGATACTTTTGGAAGAATAGCTGCAAGAGAAATTATGATTGTTACTCCTGCTATTGCAAACTTAATAAGAGAAGGAAAGACACATCAAATTTATAGCGCTATTGAGACTGGAGCAAAATATGGAATGATATCCCTTGACAGAGCACTTTTAGACCTTGTTAGAAAAGGCATGGTTTCTTCTGAAGAAGCAGCATCAAAAGCGTCAAACCCTGAATATGTGCGTTCTGGTGGAAAAATAACAACTCCATCAGGGACTACAAAATACAATGTTTATTGAAAGGATACAGAGTTCTGTCCAATTTCAGTTGAGAATTATTTTTAATGCTAAATCCTAAATTATAAATGCTAAATTAATATGTAGTTACAGAGTAAAACAAAAAGAGGTGATAATATGGATAAACTTGAATTTTTAAAATCAATACCTGCATTAAAAAATTTTTCAGAAGAATTTTTATCAAGATTAGCACAAATTATGGAACCAGGGCGGGCAAAACAAAATGAAATTATTTTTCAAGAATCTGACCCGTCTGAACATCTCTATATTATCTCACAAGGAGAAATAATAATTACAAAAAAGATATCACCCGAAACTGAAAAAGTCCTATCAATACTCGGTGAAAAAAATATATTTGGTGAAATGAGCTTAGTCAGCAACAATCCAAGAACCGCTTCTACAAAAGCAAAAAATAATGTATCTTACTACAAAATACACAGAGATTCATTCAGAAAGCTTCTAGCTATAGATCCTGCAGGAACACAAAAAATGTTTGAAATATTGCTTTTATCAACTCTTGAAAGATTAGAACATACAAGCAGAGAACTTGCAACTGTATATGAAATAAGCAAAATAATTGTAAAAAATTTTCCTTTAGAAGAATTCTGTGAACAGATAATAAAACAATTATGCTATTCTATACCAGAAGTTGACACTGGTTTATTTTTTGTCTGGAACGAATTTACTGAAGAATATGAGTCAAAAAAGGCATCAATACCAAAAGACCACAAAATTATATCGCTATTAACTGAAAAAAATGAAACTACTATTATTGATGAAACAGATATATTTTCTGCAAAATCATATATCATAACTCCCTTAATAAAAGAAAAACTTATTGGATTCATTTTACTTGCTAATACTAAAAAACAAGTCACATTTTCTCAAGGGACAAAAGATTTATTAAACTCTGTTGCTTTACAACTTGTTGGTGCAATAGAAAATATAAAAATTCAACAAGAAAAACTTGATAAAGAAAAGCTTAACAGAACTCGCTCAATGACAATAACATGGTAAACACAAAACTTCGTTCAAGAAATTTAGCAAAAAAGGCAGCAAAAATTCTCTGGAAGAAGAAATGTAAAAGTATAGTTATTTTAGATGTGTCTAAATTAACTTCAATTTGCTATTTTTTTGTAATAGCAACTGTTGAATCTCCTATTCAAATGAAAACAGCAAATGAAACACTGAAAACTGAATTAAAAAAAGAAGGATATATACAGTTATTTAGAAAAGAACCTATCAAGTATGATTCTCCTTCCTGGAAAACACTTGACTATGGTGGTGTAATAATACATATTATGTCAAAACAGGCAAGAGAACTATATTCCTTAGAAAAAATCTGGCATCGTGCAGAAAAAATAAAATTCCTCCAAGCCAGAAAAAAGAAAAAATGATTATTGAAGAACTTCAAAAAGAATTTAAGTGTTTACTTAACTTAAATGATATAAAATTTTCTATAGAAGAACCACCAAAAGGTATAAACTCTGATTTTGCTACAAATATCCTTCTACAAATATCAAAAAAAGAAAAAACGAATCCTGAGAAAATTTCAGCCCAGATAATAAATAAACTAAAAAATTCAAAGATTGCTTGTGATTTTGTATTTTCAAAACCTGGTTTTATAAATTTCAACATTTCAAAAAAAAGAATAATTGAAGAACTTCATAAGGTAATAAAAGAGCAGGATAAATATCCAGTAATAAATATTGATAAAAAAGAATCCATACTTATTGATTTTGTTTCAAGTAATCCAACAGGACCTCTTCATATCGGCCATGGTAGATGCGCAGTTATAGGAGATGTTCTTTCAAGAGTTTTATCTTTTATTGGGCACAAAGTACAAAAAGAATATTATGTAAATGACTCCGGCACACAAATAGAAATTCTTGGTAAATCAATAGAAAAAAAAGCAAAGGAAATGAAATTTCCTGAAGAAAAAAACATAAACCAAGAAGAAAATCTTTACAGAGGGAAATATATTGAAGAAGTTGCAAAGGATTTATTAAAGGAATACAACAATCAAATACCAGAACCTGAAATTATTCAAAAATTTGCTGTTGAGAAAATTCTAAATACAATAAAAAAAGACCTTAAAGAGTTTAGAGTTGAATTTGACTCCTGGGTTTATGAATCAGAACTTATAAAAAATGGAATGGTTCAAAAAACAATTAAAGAATTAGAAAAAAAAGGGTTAATTTATGAAAAAGATAATGCAATATGGTTTAAGTCAGAACAATTTGACGATGAAAAAGATAGAGTAATAAGAAAAAGCGAAGGAAAATATACATATTTTGGAACAGATATTGCATATCATAAATATAAATTTAACAGAGGCTTTGAAAAACTTATAAACATCTGGGGTGCTGACCATCACGGATATGTCAATCGTTTAAAAAGTGCTGTAATATCGCTTGGTTACAAAGAAGAAAATATCTCTATACTTTTATACCAACTGGTCTCACTATTGCGCTCAGGTGAGAAAGTTCGTATGTCAACAAGAGCAGCTGAATTTATTACTCTAAAAGAAGTAATAGATGAAATAGGTGTTGACTCTGCAAGATATTTTCTTTCAACAAAATCACCTTCTGCACATCTTGAATTTGACCTTGAAATTGCAAAAAAGAAATCTTCAGAAAATCCTGTATATTATATTCAGTATGCCCATACAAGATGTTGCGGAATTTTAAGAAAATCTAAGGATATTTCAACTGAAAATCCAGACCTTGAACTTTTAACTCAAAAAGAAGAAACAAATTTAATGAAAAAAATTCTTTTTTACCCAGAGACAATATTGGCATGCGCAAGAAATTTAACTCCACACCATCTTGCTATGTATTTACTTGACCTTGCAGGCGATTTTCATAAATACTATGACACACACAGAGTCCTTACTGAAGACAGAAAACTTACTTCTGCAAGATTATATCTTATAAAAGCAATAAAAATATTACTTAAAAATGGTTTAGAATTACTTGGAATTTCAGCACCAGAAAGAATGTAAAAATGAAAAAAATCCTTCCTGCGAGATTAAAAATTGCAATTCTATTTCTTATTTTAATATTTGGTGTAGGGACTATAGGATATATTGTAATAGAAAAATGGTCTTTTATTGATGCATTCTATATGACTGTGATAACTCTTGCCACTGTTGGTTTTGGTGAAATTCATCCACTGTCTCAAACAGGAAGAATTTTTACTATCTTTCTTATATTAAGTGGACTTGGTATCTTAATGTTTGTAATAGAGTCAGGATTATCTTTTTTGTTAGAAGGAGAACTCGGGAATATTGTCAGGAGGAAAAAAATGGAAAAACAAATTCAAGGACTAAGAGAACACTATATAATTTGTGCAGAAGGTGAAACAGGAAAATTTGTAATAGAAGAATTTGTAAAAACAAAACAACCTATTGTAGTTATTACAAAAAATAAAGAAATAGAAGAACTTTTAAGAAAAGATGACATATCTGTAATTTTTGACAACCCTGCAGAAGATAAAGTTTTAGAATCAGCAGGAATAAAATCAGCAAAAGGACTCGTTTCAGCCCTAGGTGATGACAAAGAAAATCTTTTTGTTGTCCTAACAGCACGCTCATTAAACACTAACCTTAAAATAGTAACCCAGGCAATAGAAAAAACATCAGTAACAAAACTCAAAAAAGCAGGTGCGGATGAAATTGTGCTGAGTGATTTAATCGGTGGGATGAGAATTTCTTCTGCAATGTTAAGACCAGCGGTTGTAAATTTCCTTGACCAGATGTTATATCAAGTTGGAGAACCACTTCGTCTTGAAGAAGCGGAAATTTTAGAGAACTCTACTTTAAAAAACAAAACTCTTGCAGAAAGTAACATAAGTGAAAAAACAGGTCTGATGGTTGTTGCAATAAAAGAAAAAACTACAGGAAAATATTTATATAATCCAAAAGCAGATTATAAACTTTCTACTGGAGATACTCTAATTGTAATTGGAAATTCTGAACAAGTAAAAAAACTTCGTACTCTTACTGGCTGATGAAATACAAAATTGTTGAAACAAAAAAAGAACTTCATGGCTGGTATCCAGGGAAAAGAGAATGCACTTCTGAAAGGATGTTAATAAATCCTTACAATGGCTGTAGCGTTGGTTGTTTTTATTGCTATGCAAGAGCACTGTCAGGATATTTTGAAATATATCATAATGATGGAACAATTTTTGTATCAAAAGATTTTGATAAAATAGTTGCCAGCCAATTAGATTCAATTGATGTAGCAAGTTGCGGGTATTTAAGCCCTGTCACAGACCCTTTTCAAGAAATTGAAAAAAAATTCAAACTTTCAGAAAAAATTGTGCAGGTTTTTATTGAAAGAAATATTCCTATTGAATTTATTACAAAATCAGTTGTGCCAGAAAGTGTCATTGAACTTATTAAGAACCAAAAACACAGTTTTGGGCAGGTTTCAATTTTGACTGATGATGAAAATTTAAGGAAAATTCTTGCCCCAGGTGGTGCAACCACCGAAGAGTTATTTAACAACATCAGCCGTCTTTCAAAAAACAACATTTTTGCAGTTTGCAGAATTGACCCTATTTTCCCATATATAACAGACAAAAAAGAGACACTCAAAAAAATTATTGCAAGGGCTATTGACTCAGGAGCAAAACATATAATAGCAAGTGTTCTTGATTTACCTGTAAAAATATATGATTGGATTGTAAAAAATATAAAAAAATATTTTGGAACAGGAATTTATTATGAATATAAACAACTTTATATTGAAAAAATTGGCTACATAAATGCAAAGATAGATTACAGAAAGAAAATTTTTGATTTCTTAAGAAATGAATGCGATAAAAAAAACATAACTTTTGCACTCTGTATGGAATATGAACTCACAAATGAAGATTCTAATGTAGCTGCTCAATTTATTGAGCAAAAAGAAACAAAAACAATCAAAGGTCTAAACAAAGAATTTATGTCTTCAACAAACTGTGAAGGAATTGATATTCCTGTTTATATAAGAAAAGGGGAAAAATTTCAACCAGCAACTGAATGTGTAGGCAACTGTCTTAATTGTACTAATGCGAAATGTGGTATTGATGATTTAGCAATGGGCAGAGCATCCAACACAAAAAAGGATTTCAAATTAAAAGATTACAAAAGGTGGTCTAAAGATATAAAACAGGTCCATTTATCAATATTGTAGTTGCCAAGCTTGCTTGGCTAAATTTTTTAAAAATTAAGAAAGATTAGAAAAATTAAAAAGATTGAAAGGACTTGTAGTTGCCTGATTTATCAGGCAAATGTAGTTGCTCAATTTATTGAGCATATAATTTGTAGTTCCCAGGTTTGTTTGGCTAAATTTTCTACCCAACTTTAGTTGAGGGTCTCTTTGAATTCTAAATTCTAAATGCTAAATTCTAAATTAATATGTAGTAGCAGACTTTATCTGTGCTTTCGTTTGGCAGGGATTGTGTCTGCTACAAACTGAAAGGAAAAAAATTATGAAATCATCAACTGAATATCTCTGGTTTAACACAAAAAACAAAAAAGAGTTCATAAATATCACTGATGAAGTCCAAAAAGTTGTAACAAAAAGTGGCATAAAAGAAGGATTTGTATTAGTTAGCGCAATGCACATAACTGCAGGTGTTTTTGTAAATGACGAAGAAAATGGAATAAAAAACGACTTAATGGAATGGGCTGAAAACCTTGCACCTTTTAGAAAAGATTATCAACACCACAGAACAGGTGAATCAAACGCAGATGCACACTTAAAATCAATTCTGTTTCACCACCAGGTTATTGTTCCAGTTACAAATGGAAAACTTGATCTTGGGCCCTGGCAACAGATTTTTTATGCAGAGTTTGATGGTCAGAGAAGAAAGAGGGTAATAATTAAGGTAATAGGGGGTAATAGGGGAATGAGATTATAGTAAGTATCAAATACATTGCGAACACCTATATAAGTAGCGAATGATTTTTGAGTTTCTTCTTTGATAAACAAAGAGCCAAAACTTACGAAATCAAGCAAAATAGGTGGAAAATAACAAATGGTCTTTGAAATTCCCAGCAACAATTTAGACAACATCTCAAAATGGATTTTTCCATTCATATATTTTCCATAATGAGGTCTATTAGTATTAAAGTGTGTGATATTATAACCGTAAGACCACATGAAGAGGCCATTAATTGTATAGATTTGTGAAGTTAGGCATATAAAATTCTTCATTATCGGTTCTGTGAGTTTGTTCTACATAAGCGTTGTCAGTTTAGCGAGATTTTTGGATTTTAAGCAATTCAGAATTTCTTGGTTCAAATATTTCTTTTTGAAGTTTTTTCTACACTTTTACTGATGGTTCACCGAATTCTTTGTCCCAATCAGTTTTTAGATATATTCTATGTTTTATGCCAAAAGCTCTAATCCAACTGATAATAAGTTCCATAAAAGCAATGCTTTTTGTTCTGTTATCTTGATATGTATAAGATATAAATTTAATTCTTTCTTTAACAGAGATAGCGGTGAACTAGAATATTGGTAATTTTTATCTAATCAGATGGCGATAGACTTCTTTAGGTAAAGTTTTTATATCTTGGAATTGCCTTATGGTAATTTGAGTTTCTATGTTCGCCTTAGCCGGGTATAATTTTACTATATCTTTTATCCAATTGCGTTGGTATTCGCGATTATTATACACAAATATAAAAACTAACTTGACAATAATGTTCACTTATTGTATAATGTTCACAGAAAAGTGAACATTAAGAAAAATATTATGAAAAGACAAAATAAAACAAAAAACATATTTGCAGACAAAGCAACACTTGTTTTAAGAAAAATGATTCAGAATTCCAACAAAAAATGGGTGGTGCGAGATTTTGTTACTCCTGATGGCGTTAGTTTAGGTATGGCTCAAGAGGTCATCAGCACAATGGAAAAATATGGCTATGTTGAAAGAATAAAAAAAGGGCCTGACAGTTATACAATTCTTACAAATAAGGAAAAACTTTTAGAGGATTGGGTTAATAAATACAGATTTGACTTAAATGAAATTGATACTTATTATTCTCCTGACAAAAACATATTAAAAAGAATAAAAACTCATTTAAATAAAAATATGTACGCTCTTACTTTACATACGGGAGCAAACTTAATTACTTCTTATATAAGAACAGACCAAATTTATCTATATTTGAATACACAAAAATGGGAAGAATATATTTTAGAAATAAGGCAGATGTTAGAACTAAAAGAACTTGTAAAAGGGGGAAATTTTCATATAATTAAACCCTATTATAAAAACAGTGTGTTTTATAGTAATCAAACAATAAAAGGGTTCAGTGTTGTGTCAAATCTGCAGTTATATTTAGATCTATACAACTTTCAACCTCGCGGAAGAGAACATTCAGAATATTTAATAAAACTTTTAAAAGAAAAAGGGAAAGATATTGCTTGAACTTGAAAGGATAAACTATTTATTTTTTGATGTTTTAAACGACCTTAATGAGTATCTTGAAAATCTAATTCTTATAGGTGGTTGGCTACCTTTTATTTATGCGAATTTTTTATGGAAAAATATTTCTGCTGTATTAGTTACAACTACTGATATTGACTTTGGTTTCAAAGAAACCAAATTAAAAAAATACAATAAAACAATTTTTGAAAAACTTTCAAATTTAAACTATACTGAACACCATATTGAAATAGGAAAAATTTATCCTGTTGTCCTATGTAAAGATGGAAAAATTCCTATACATTTCATAACATCCTCTGAAACGAATGATAAACTTATAGAAAAATTTATAGGACATCAAATTTACATTAACAATCCATTCAATTGCTTTATCATCCAAATGAAGAAAATCACCAACTCTTACCACCCCGGCATTGTTGACCAAAACGGTTACATCGCCCATTTCTTTTTTCACTTTTTTTTGTAATTTATATACCGCATCTCTTTTAGAAACATCACATATATATGCTTTACATTCCCCTTTTCCCTGTAATTGTTTTACTGCTTTGGTTAATTCCTTTTCATTAATGTCAACCATTGCAACTCTACAGCCTTCATGTAATAAAAGCTCTGATAAACTCCTGCCCATACCCATTGCAGCACCGGTAACCAAAGCCAATTCCCCTTTTAATGATTTCATATATTGTTTAACCTCCTATTATTTATGAAGTAATGCCATGGTATCAGTGTTTATTAGAAAAATCAACTATATTTTGGATGATTGTCCAATTATATGCAAAAATACATCACTGGAGATTGATTACCTAAATAATGCTCATAATAGCATCATTATATGGATATAATGTATATTAGTTTTACTATTCTGTGAATTATAATTTTACAATGCAATTGGTTTGGTTGTTATGGTTTTTGGGCTTTTCGTAGTAAATCAGGGTGTGGTCCCCAGTAAAACTGACAGCAAATTATATTTTCTTCCCTATAAAAACAAAATGTGTAGCCATTGTGCCGATAGTTATCGGTATAATCATCATCTTTCTGATGATTGAGAATTTCTAAAAATTCAAACAGGACATTATCCAGACAGAATGCAATAATCTTAGCCAGAGACATCTTCCACACCTTTTTAACATCCATAAAAAATTCATATTCATCAT
>FWPU01005105.1_pt1 | contig 10248 bp, 10 predicted proteins | sample 2228361 | NCBI WGS metagenome assembly FWPU01 (sample SAMEA103939777, study PRJEB20133) | metagenome | reverse complement strand
ACGTTTCCGCCTCGTTCACGTGCACGTGGACGTGGACGTGGACGTGATCGAAAACGAAGACCTCCCGTCGTCTGCGCCCACGCCTACGCCTACGCCCACGCCCACGGTGGGGAAGGTCCGCCCACGAACTTTGCCGTTGACGCGGGACCAAACCTGGATAACATTCCTCCGACCTCGGCCCGGCCGACAGGGAGGCGACTTCGTTGCTCGCGGACAAGACCATCGGAGTCCTCGGCGCCGGAAACATGGGCGAGGCCCTGATCGCGGGCCTGGTTAAGGCCTGCATCGTGGAGCCGCGCCAGGTGCTCGCGAGCCGCCGGTCCCAGGTCGCCTTGGCCTACCTCGCGGACACCTACGGGATCCGGACCACGGTGGACAACAAGGCCCTGGTCGCCCAGAGCGACTTCGTGGTGCTCGCGGTGAAGCCGCAGGCCATGGCGCGGGTCCTTGACGAGTGCGCGAGCGAGTTCCACGAGGGGCAGGTCGTGATCTCCATCGCGGCCGGGATCACGACCGCCTTCATCGAGTCTCGCCTGGAAGGGCGGGCCGGGGGTGGGCGAGTGGGACAGCCCGATCGAGCCGGGATCCCGGTCGTCCGGGTGATGCCCAACACGCCCGCCCTCGTGGGCGAGGCGATATCGCCTTACTGCCTGGGCCGGTACGGGTCCTCGGAGCAGGCATTGCTTGCATCGCAGATCTTCTCGGCCGTGGGGGTCACGGTCCAGGTCCCGGAGGCGTGGCTCGACACGATCACGGCCCTGTCCGGGACCGGACCCGCGTACATCTTCTATCTGCTCGAGGGTCTGATCGAGGCCGGGGTCGAGATGGGCTTGCCGGAGCACCTGTCCCGGGCCCTGGTCCGACAGACCGTGTTCGGCGCGGCGAAACTGGTGACCGAGACCACGAGGTCTCCGCGACAACTGCGGGCCCAGGTCACGTCCCCGCAGGGGACCACGCACGCGGCCATGACGTACCTGGACGCCAAAGGGTTCCTGGGGACGCTCAAGCAGGCCGTGTTTCGGGCCCGGGATCGGGCCGCAGAACTCGGGCGGGCGAACGATGGCCAGAACTTGCAGGACCACTAGCGGGACCGTGGCCCCGGTCCCTCCCGGGAGAGAGGTCGCGCCGCGTGCCCGGCGCGCAAGCCTGATCGGCGCCGAACTGGAACTGTGGCTCTTCGATTCCGCTGGCCGGGCCCGCAACAGGGCTGGCGACGTGATCGAGGGCTTCGCGCGCGATGTCCGCCCCCACCTGCACCCGGAAATCCGGGACCTCCTCGGAGACCTGCACTACGAGTTCGACCGCTCGTCCGTGGAGGTCGGGTGCAAGCCTGCCGAGAGCCTCGCGGAGGTCGGCCGCAGCCTGGTCGCGACCCTGACCGCGGTGGACGGGTACACCCGGCGGATCGGGCTACGCGCCCTGCCCTACGGGGTGCGCCTGGACGGAAATCCCCTGATCGTGGACAAGCCGCGCTACCGGATCCAGAACCGGATCTTCGGGTTCTGGTTCCGCGAGATGCTTCTCCCCCTGGCTGGCCTGCACATCCACGTGGACCTGTCGGACGACGAGCACGTGGCCGGGGACCAGTTCCGGCTCGCAAACGCGCTGCGTCCGGTGCTCATCGCCTTCAACGCCTGCACCCCGATCTTCAACGGGCGCCTGACCCGTTACACGAGCGCCCGCACCCACTACTACAAACTGACCTACGAGGAACACGGGCTCCCCAAGAACGGCTGCCTGCTGGACCTGGACAACGTGACGACCCTCGCGGACTTTCGCCGCATCGCCGGGCACGCCTACCGGGACATCATCGCGCGCATCAACGCCAAGGGAATCCGTGACTGGGAACCCTACTTCGACGCGATCAACACGATCTGGGGCGGGGTGCGTGAGGGCCGCTACGGGACAGTCGAGAGCCGCATCTCCGACGCGCACCCGCAGATCGAGTACGTGATGGCGGCCCTGGCCCTGCATCGGGGGATGGAGAACCTCCTGACCTCCGCGTCGCCGGCGTTCCGCCTGACGACCCACCCGGAGAAGTGCTTCTACGCGATGGGCCAGGAACTGGCGGTCCCGCGCTTTGACGTGCTGCGCGAACTGGAATACAAGTCCCTGTCGAGCCTGTACCCGCGTGGCGGCTACAACGGGGTGCACCCGGACTGCCTGGCCCTGTGCGCCACCGCCCTGAAGTTCGCGAAGGCGGGGCTGGACTGGCGCGACCGGCGGTTCTTGCGGCCCTACGAGCACCTGGTCCTCGGCGACGAGGAGACCCTGTCGTGTCGCATCACGCGGTACGCCGTCGAGAACGGACTGTTGCGAGACCGGGACCAGTCGTTCGTTCCGGGAGGCGCGAACCGCCTGCGCCTTCACCTGTACGAGGACGTGTACCGGCCCAGCCTGATCCGGGCCCAGGAGGAGTTCGGGGTGGAGCGCGACCTCGTGGGGTGACCGAGGGGGCGGCGCGCAAGACGGAGGTGCCGACCATGAAACTGTCCGACAAGATGGCAGCCATCGAGGCGTCTGACCTGGCCAAGGTCCGGCGCATGTCCCTGGAGTACGAGGCGCGTGGGATTCGCGTGATCCACCTGGAGCGCGGCGAGCCCGACTTCGAGATGCCGGCGTTCATCGCAGACGCCATCCACGCGGCCATGCGGGAGGGCCACACCCACTACCCGGCCCTCCAGGGCGAGGTGGTCCTGCGCAAGGCCCTGGCCGAGAAGGTGCGGAAGAAGAACGGCATCGAGGCCGGGCCCGAGCACATCGGTGTGGTCCTCGGCGGGATGCACGGGCTGTACGTGGCCCTGCGGACCCTCCTGAACCCGGGGGACGAGGTCCTGATCCTGACCCCCTACTGGCTGTCCATCTCGAAACTGGTCGGGCTCGCGGACGGGGTGTGCCGGTACCTGCCCACTTACCTGCCCCTGATGGAGGGCCGGTACTCGCCCGCGGACTTCGCGGCCGACCTGGACCGCGCCGTGGGCCCGCGGACGCGCGTGATTTACGTGAACTCGCCCAACAACCCGAGCGGGGCCGTGGTCCCGCTCGAGCACTTCGAGGCCCTGGCGCGCGTGGCGACCGAGCGAGACCTCGTGGTCCTGTCCGACGAGGCTTACGAGGACATCCTCTTCGATGGCCTGACCCACGTCAGCATCGCGTCTCTTCCTGGGATGTTCGAGCGGACGGTCACGTGCTATGCCTTCTCGAAGTCTTACGCGATGACGGGCCTGCGGCTTGGATACCTGGTTGGCCCCGCTGATTTCATTCAACTCGCCTGGAGCAGGATGATCCTGTACACGACCAACGGCATCCCGACCCCGATCCAGGTCGGGGCCGTGGAGGCATTGCGCCGGGGCGACGCCGACATCGAGCGGATGCGGCGCGCCTACGAGGAGCGGCGGGACGCCTTCGTGGCCGCGCTCGGGCGGGTGCGGGGCATCCGGATCCCGAAACCGCGCGGGGCCTTCTACGTCTTCGCGGACGTCGGCGAGTTGTTGCAGGGACGCCCGATCTACGACCTGATCGCGGAGTGGCTCGAGGTCGGAGTCGCAGTGGCCCCTGGCGCTGCATTCGGCGCGGAGTACGGGTCGTGGGTGCGGTTCTCGACCGCAAGCGCGCTGGAAGACCTCGTGGCCGCGGCCCAGGCCCTCGAACGGCGCTACGGGACGGTCTCATGAGCGCGGTCGCCGGACAGTCCGTGGTCGAGGAACTCGTCACCCTGATCGGGCTCGCGCGGTCGAGCGGCGAGTCCAACCAGGGCATCGTGGCGCACCTCTCCCGCCTGTACCAGGACCTCGGCTGGCGGTTGCGGCGATACCCGCGGGACGACCAGGGGGCCGTGACGAACCTCCTGGCCACGAGGTCCGACCGGCCCACGGTCTTGTTCTGCGTGCACACGGACACGGTCCCCCCCGGGGACCCGACCCTGTGGACCGCGACTGGCCACCGCCCGCGCTCGGCCCACGTGGACGGTAAACGCGTCCACGGCCTCGGGGCCAGCGACACGCTCGGCTCGATGGCGGTGCTGAATGCCCTGTCACGAGAGGGGGCATGGCCCGATTCCGTGGCGATCCTCTTCTCGGCGGACGAGGAGGCCGGGGCCCTGGGGGCCGCGGACACGCTGCGGATGGGCGGCATCCCGGACTCGGTACGGTTCGTGGTCGTGTGCGAGCCGACCAACAACCTCGTGGTCCGGGGCGAGAAGGGCTACGTCCCCTTTGACGTGGTCGCGCGCGGGGTCCTGCACCCGGCACGGCCGGGCCACGTGGACGACGCGGACGTCAAGGTCCTGCTGGTCGTGGGCCAGGAGGCGCACTCGGCGAGGCCGGAGCAGGGCCGCAACGCGCTGTTCGAGGCGGCCCACATGGAAGACGTGGAGGACGTCGCGTGTGAGGTCGTAATCAGCGTGGATTGCCGGGGCGTGCGCAACAAGGTACCAGGCCTGTGCGCGGTGTCGTACGCGACTCGGGACCGCCTGAGGCCCGGTGGGACGCACTCGGCCTGGGACCTGAAACCCATCCTGGCCTTCCTGAGGCGGCTCCAGGCGATCTCCGACGAAATGTCCGAGGTGCGCGACGAGCGCTTCCGTCCCCCTCAGGTCACGCTGAACGCAGGCTCGCTGGAGTCGGTCGCGGACGAGGTCGTCCTCGCCTGTGACCTGCGTCCGGTGCCCGGCCTGGACCACCGCCCCATCCTGGATCGGGTGCTGGCGGAGGCGCGCGAGGTGTTCCCCGACGCGACACTCCGCTTCCCACACCCTCCCCTCCCGGCGGTCTGGACCGCGCTCCCGACCGCGATCGAGGCCGAGGTCACCGACCGGATAGACCCGTTCGGGAAGTCGGCCTATACCGAGGCCGCGGTCTTTGCGCCCGCCGGGTTTCCGACCGTGATCGCCGGACCCGGCAACCTCCTGGTCCACCGAGCGAACGAGTACGTGGACGTGACCGCGCTCGAGGCCGCCCGGGATCTGTACCTCCGCCTGGCCTCGCTGGCCGCGACGCTGCCGGCGGTCCGCGAGCCGCCGCCCACGCCTTCCGCGGAGCCGTGACCTTGAGCCTCGAGACCGCCGGTTTCCTGGTCACCGCGGGTCTCGTGTCGCTGGTCCACGGCCTCCTGCCCAACCACTGGCTGCCGTTCGTCCTCGTGGGCCGGGTCCAGGGTTGGACGACCGGGACGATGCTGGGGGTCCTGGTGGCAGCCGGGGCCGCGCACACGGCAGTCGCCGGGGCGGTGGCCCTGGTTCTGCTGGTGGCCGGGGTGGCGATCCAGGACGTGATCCGCCCCGCCGCGCACCTCTTGCCCGGGGTCATCCTCGGCGTGGCCGGGGCGTTCTTCCTGGTCCTGGACCGCCTGCCCGGGCGCCACCACCACCACGACCTGCACGACGCGCAGCACTCGGGCATGTCCGACGCGACGGCCGTCGTGACCCTGGTCCTGTCGCTCGCGCTCTCCCCGTGCGAGGCCATGATCCCGGTCTTCCTGAGCGCAGTCCCCCGCGGGGACCCGGTCCTGTTGTCGGGCATGGTGGTCCTGTCGGGCGCAGCCACGATCGCGGCCATGGCGACCCTGGCGCTCGTCGCCTGGCGGGGAGCGCGACGCCTGGACTTCGGGCGCTTCGCGCACACCGAGCGCTCGCTGATCGGCCTGCTCCTGGTCGTGATGGGTCTCGCCTCCATCGGCATCGGGCTGCTCGGGCACGAGGGATGAGCGGAACTTGCGGCCCTGGCAACCCTCGGTCCCGTGGGTTCGTGCGAGGACACCGCCGAGGACTGGGCTGTCCTCACCCGCCCGGCCCAGGGCCAGGATGCCGTCCCCCATCGGCCCCACGTCCCAGCGGATGGTCACGAGCGGCGCGCCCGGGGAGAGGAGACCCGGGTAGAGGTCGTTGAACGCAGAGCCGTTGCGGGTGTGGCGGATGGTGACCCACTCGCTCTTGCAGTGTCCCACCCTCGCGCACACGGATGGACACGTGTCGTTCCTCCTCGTTCACGTGCACGTGGACGTGGACGTGGACGTGATCGAAAACGAAGACCTCGCGTCGTCTGCGCCAACGCCCACGCCCACGCCCACGGTGGGGAAGGTCCTCGTGAGATTCTCCTTGATCCGACAGGCCGCGCGTCGGTATGCTTCCCGCAGCGGCGCGACTGACGCTTTCGCTTTCGTTGGGGTTCGGCAAGGAGGAGGTGCACCATGGAAAGGATTACCTTGTTGCTGGTTGCGACGCTGGTCGCCTGGCCGCTCGCGGGCTGCGGCGGGGGTGGGGGAGGAGGGGGCAGTGGTTCCGTCAAGGCCCCGTACGAGCCTTTCTCGAAGACGACCACGGTGGAATACGACCTTCAGCGCCTGGCCGGCGGCAGCGCCCCGATGACCATCGCCTGGGCGGGGCAGGTCGAGTTTCAAGGGGTCACGCGGGACGTGTACCTGGGCAAGTACCCGACCCCGGAGGGCGAGAAATCCGTGGAAATCTACGGGGAACTGATCTCAGCGGACAGCGCGACGGTCGCCGGTTACTCGGTCCACTACCCGCCGGGCGCGCCCAACACGGACTACACCGTCACGCTGGACGAGCCCGTCACGGTGGACGCGAGCGCGGTCCCCAAGGGCGTCCAGCAGGAGCAGGTGGTCAGTGGCCAGATCACCTTCGCGGACCAGAGGCCGCCGATCCGCGGGAAGGCGCGGTTCACCTACACGAAGACGGAAGACAGCGCGACCTTCGACAGCGAGTTCGGGACCGTGGCGGGAGTCCAGGTGTTCGAGGGGAGCGGGACCCTGCTGGAGGGAGAGGGGTGGGACCTCCTCGACCTCTTCAAGGGCCAGAACGTACCGGGGAAGGTCTTCTTCCATCCCGCGCTGGGCATCCTCCAGGTGGAGGTGCCGGGATGGCCTGTGGGGGTCGCAATGACCGGCCAGCACGACTGCGGGGAGCCGGCGGCCTCCGACTACAACACCATCCAGAAGGTCGGCGTAGTCTCGACGGAGCAACCCACGTTCGTCCTTAGCAGTTACGATTGCAGCGGAACGTTTGATGCGGACAAGACGAGGCATGCACAGATGCTCGTGGAACTGCGGTGGGCGGACCGCGACAAGGCCGCCACCTCGAAGGAACAGCCGCTGGTCGAGGTCGCCTTCCAGACGGTGTGGGGGTGGTTCCCGCATGAGTTCCTGTCGTCCCCGGTCAGCATCTTCCACCCGGAGGAGAACGGGCAGGGGTTCACGTACTGGTACGCCTACGTGGACCAGGCAGCCAAGAACGAGCAGGGCGACAACGGGATCCTGTACAAAGTCGAGGTCACGTTCCCGGACTACATGACGAGCCCGGTGCGCGTGTCGGCCCGCATCCGGTATCCGGTGTACCGGCCGTAGCCCTTCTACCGCACCCCGAACCCCGTGGGATTGTGGCCTCCGGTGCGGACCCCACGCGAATCTCTCGCGTAGGCGCCCGACCCGCCATCGAGTTTCACGACCGCGCTGAACCCGGCCCCGGCCAGGTCGTTCTGGATCTCCCTCCCGGTCTTGTTCTTCGCGACGACGAGGAAGAAGCGCCCCTCGCGGACCGCGCCCACCACGTGGTCGGTCTTGCGCATCTGCTGGGCATCGAGTCCCCCGCCGCCCTGATCGAACCTCTGGCGGTTCTTCAAGTCCTCGGAGGCCACCTTGCGCCCGTCCTCCACGAGGAGGGCCCCGCCACCCATGAAATCCCGCACCGGGTTGCCCTTCTCGCCGAAGGCGTCTTGAATCTCCTTCGAGGTGTTCCCCCGCATCCGGCCCACCACGATGCTCCCGTCCTGGAGGACCGCGATCCCGCCCCGGTTCCTGGCCTTGTCCACCCCGGGGGTGTCCAGTTTCCCATCCCGCATGACCGCGCCCACGGGCTCGCCACTCGCGTAGAAGGTCCCACTCGTGACGGCCCGGTAGCCGTCCGGACCGACCTTCTGCCGCGAGAGAGAGGCGTCCGGGCTCTCCTTCGCCTTCGCGTTCAGCACATCGAGGGAGTTCACGGGGTAAAGGATGTACCCCTTCGCCTCGAGCCTCTTGCGGACCTCCGGGGGGAGGTCCTGGCGGGACTCCTCGCTCCCCGCGCGCTGCATGTTCAGGGTCTTCGCGGCTCCGGTGTCCTCGGGCTGAGGGGTCGGCTTCGGCCTCGGGCTCAACCGGGCCGCGCCCTCCTCGTAGCCGACCGAGGCGAGGTCCCTGCGGGCACGGGCCGGACCCCCCCCGGGCGCGGGGCGAGCGGTCCGGGGCGCCGGCCCTGCCATCCGTTCGCGGACCCTGTTCTCCGGTTGAATCATGGCGGGCTCCTGTCAGTCCACGGGCGAATTCTAGATCGCTGGGGCCAGGCAAGTCTACCGCAAACGCGCCAGCACCGAGGCGACCACGGCCGAGACGAGGGCCTCGTCCGTGCCCTGGCTGGCCGGACCGCACACGGTGCATCCCTCGCAGGAGGCGAAGTTCGAGCGCCACCCCATCGCCTGACCCAGGGCGCGCAGCCGCTCGACCTCCTCGCGTGGGAGCGGCTTGAGGGGCCCCAGGGCGCGGGCCATGAACGTGATGCGGGCCGTGTGCTCCAGGGCCTCGAGGCGGTCGTAGGCCTCGAAGACGTCCTTCCCGAGCGTGACCGAGCCGTGGCGGTCCATCATGACCACGTCGTGGTCCACGAGGAGCCGCTCGACCTCCGCGGCCAGAGCGTCCGTGGTGGGCGTCACGTAGGGGGCCATGCCCACCTCACCAAGTGTGATGATCGCCTCGGGGATCACGCACTGGGCAAGGCTGACCCCCGCGATGGTGAACGCGACCGTCGTGGGCGGGTGCGCGTGGACCACGGCCCCGACCTCGGGCCGCACCCGGTACGCGGCCAGGTGGACCCGGACCTCGGACGACGGCCTCCCGCGCCCCTTGACCACGCGACCGTCGAGGTCCGTGACCACCAGGTCCGCGGCCTTCAAGAAGCCCTTGTTCACGCCCGAGGGCGTGACCACGAGCCGCGAGCGGCCGACCCGGATGCTGACGTTCCCCTCGCCGCCCGAAATGAGCCCGCGCTCGTGCATCCGGCGGCAACACTCGACGACCTGGTCGCGCGCGGTCTGTTCGTCCATCCGCCCCCCGGGGGACTCGCTCCGATCAGTCCTTGCCCGCGTTCTCCCTCTCGGTGTCCGCGATGTCGAGTTTCCAGGCGCCTTCCTGCTTTCGAAAGACCAGGGTGTACGACGGACCGCCCCCCTCGCTCGATGTGCGGACGGACACAAACGCCCTCTCGCCCTCGATCCGCTCGGACTCGACCGTGCCGCGGGCCAGGAGCGCGAGCGACGAGGGAGCCGGACCCTCCGCAGGCGCCTCGGTCGCGTACAGCGAGATCAGGGCCTCGGCGAACGGGCGTGATTCCTCGGTGAAGTGCGACGCGAACTCTGCGGCATGGCCCTCGCGCGCGGCCTCCTCCATCGCCTCGTACACGCCGGCCGGAGACTTCGTGCACGCGGCACCCGCGAGCGCGACGACCGCGGCCAGCCCGATCACCGTCCCGCGCCCCCTCCATGCCACGAGTCGGCGGATCAGGTTTGCACTGGAATGGAGCCGGTGCATGGCGTCACCAGGGCCGCGGGTACTGGAGGGAGTGCAGTCCCGAGAACCACGCCCCCGACAGGGCCAGGTTCAGGTACATCCCGTGTCCGTCCCGCACGAAGTACAGGGATTCCGATGGCTGGTCACCCCGCAGGAGCCCTGGCTCCCCGGGGACGGGCCGGGCCCGGGCGAGCAGGGCCCGCAACGGCTGCACGACATCGGGCAACCCCCCCTGGTTCCAGACCTCGCGCAGCAGGCGCCGGGAGGGGGAGTCCAGGAGGTCCGCAACGTCCTCGGTCAAGGCCCCGGAGGATGCCTCGATCCCGGCCCGCAGGCGGCCCGCGGCCTCCTCGACCTCCGGGGCGCACGCCTGGCCGAGTCCCAGCAACACAAGCGCGACCTGGAAGCGGTGCGAGAGGGGGGACTTGAACCCCCACGGAATTGCTTCCACAAGCACCTCAAGCTTGCGTGTCTACCAATTTCCACCACTCTCGCAGTGGCGCGTCAAAGCGGGGGTTTTGTAGCATCCCCGCCTGCCTCTGTCAACACCGCGCGACCAGTGGACCTTCCCCACCGTGGGCGTGGGCGTGGGCGTGGGCCCAGACGAGGGGAGGTTTTCGTTTTCGATCACGTCCACGTCCACGTCCACGTCCACGTGCACGTGAACGAGGCGGAAATGTGGACCTTCCCCACCGT
>FWPU01013509.1_pt1 | contig 10249 bp, 10 predicted proteins | sample 2228361 | NCBI WGS metagenome assembly FWPU01 (sample SAMEA103939777, study PRJEB20133) | metagenome | reverse complement strand
ATCCGGCTCCATGCGCTCGTTGAGCTACGCGATGCGGGTCACATCTCCGACGAGGAACTCGCGAAGAAGCGTGCACACATCTCCAGCCAAGTGGTCGCGGCGATTGCCGAGCCTCGCACGACTCCCACCACGAGCGCCGATAAGCCTAGCCGCGGTGCACCGTAGCACGGTAATGCGCGCCAGCGAGTTTGGAGTCAGGCGCTGGGAGTCTCGGGTGGCGGTCCAGGCCAGATACGACGGTCTGCCCCTGCGGTGACTGCGTGCTACCATGAGTGAAACCCCAGGGGCGGCGCTCGCGTCTGGGGAAGCGAGGGGCACGCGCCCGCGACGGCCCGTCTCGATCCTAGACGTCGGAAATGTGACCCATGAGCAGCGGACGCATTGCGCGCGCGCACCGTCGTTATCCAACCGCCCGCCGGCGCACGGCGAGATACCAGGCTTCGATTCTTGCCCGCCGTCCAGCCGGTCTGCCGCCACACCTCCTTCCGGGCGTCACTGGCCGAGAGGAGCGGCGCGGTCTCGGCTACTGGCGATTTGTCATTGCCGGTGCCGTGCTGGCGATCTTGACCCTGATCGTCGGTATCGGCCTGTTCGTCGCCTCAACAGCGGCGGCAGTCGCCGGCACCGTGGAAGCGTATCGCCGCGTCAACGAGAGCCTACCCAATGCCGCCTCAGTCTTCGCCCAAACCTTTGAGACGACCCGCATCTACGATCGCAACGGCGTGCTGCTCACGGAAGTGGAAGCCCCGGAAGGTGGCTACCGCGAGTTTGTGACGCTCGATCAGATCGCCCCGGTGGCTATTGACGCGACTGTTGCCGCCGAAGACGCGACCTTCTGGAGCCACTACGGGGTCGAGCCGATTGCGATCCTGAGGGGTGCCGTCATCAACCTCACCGGCGCAGGCTCGTCTGGTGGATCAACGATCACCCAACAGCTCGCGCGCGGTCTCTATCCGGACGAGATTAACCCCAACGATATCTCCTTCACCCGGAAATTCAAAGAAGCGCTGGCCGCGGTGGAGCTTGACCGGAAGTTCTCCAAAGAGGACATCCTGACGATGTACCTCAATCAAATCTTTTACGGCCAGCGCTCATACGGCATCGAGGCAGCCGCGCAAACCTACTTCCGCAAGCACGCGAGTGAGCTGAATCTTGCTGAAGCCTCCCTGCTGGCCGGTCTTCCGCAGGCGCCGTCGTACTACGACCCAACGTACAACTTCGACATCGCCAAGAAGCGGCAGCAATATGTCCTCAACCAGATGGTCAAGTACGGCTACATCACCCGCGCGGAAGCCGATGCCGCATTCCGGGAGCCGCTCCAGCCGAAGACCCGCAGTGGCGGCATCCTCCACGCGCCGCACTTCACGATTTACGTCCAGAACTATCTGAAACGCGTGTACGGCGAAGATGCGTATTACCGCGGGGGCTTGCAGGTCTACACGACGCTGGATGTGGAGCTGCAAGCGCGCGCCGAGGAGATCGTCCGGCAAGGGGTAGCCGCGAATCTACCGTACGGCCGCAATAACGCCGCCCTGGTCGCCATAGTGCCTTGGAGCGGCGAAATTCTGGCCATGGTCGGCTCGGCCGATTTCAACGATGCAGGCATCGGTGGCCAGAACAACTATGCACTCGCGCTGCTGCAACCGGGGTCCTCAATCAAGCCGGTCATTTACGCGGCAGCGTTTGAAAGTGGGTGGAACCCAGGCACGGTGATTATGGACACGTCCATGGAAGAGCCGTGCCCGACGTGCCCTGGTGGCGTCTGGCGCCCGCAAAACTACACCGGGTTGTTCTACGGCGCGGTCAGTGTCCGGACCGCGCTCGCGAACTCGCTCAATATCCCGGCGATCAAGGCGGGGAAATTCGCTGGCATCGAGCACGCTTACGAGCTTGCCAAGCGCATGGGCGTTCGCCTTGGGGGACTCCCTGAGCCCTGGTACAACTACGGATTGTCGTTTTCGATCGGCACCGGTGAAGTGTCGCTGCTGGAGCACACGAACGTCTATGCCACATTGGCCAACAACGGTCGGTATGTGCCGGCGAACCCCATCCTGCGGATCGAGGATGGCCGTGGCAACGTGTTGTATGACCTCAAGGACTCGCTCAAGCAGAATCCGGGGGAGCAGGTGCTCCGCGCCGAATACGCCTACCAGATCACGTCGATTCTGACCGACAACGCGGCGCGGGAGATGGTCTTTGGCCGCGGGAACTTGTTCGAGCAGACCGCGGAGGCGCTCGGCCGGCCAACCGCGGCCAAGTCGGGCACGACCGATGGCTGGAAGGATATTTGGACCATGGGTTATACCACCGACCTCGCGGTCGGGGTATGGTCGGGCCAGACCTCAGCCACAGGCGACGCCGCCACGCAGCTTCCCCCGCGTGATGGCATCGAAGGCGCCGGGCCGATCTGGCAAGCGATGATGATCGCCGTACACCAAAACCCGCAGTGGGCAAGCTATCTCTTGGGACCCAACGGTCAGCCCCTGCCCAAGGAATTTCCGCGGCCCGCCGGCATCGAGCAGCGGAGTATCTGCGTGGCGACCGGGCACCAGGCAAGTGGCGGGTTCGAGACACGCACGGAAGTTCTCGTCAGGGATGAGGGACCGGCGCTCGCCTGCGATCAGCTCTCCGCGGACGAGCTTGCCGAGCTGCGGTACGCGCTGAATGATCTGCAGCGCAATGGCGGCAAATACACCGGCCGGGGACAAGACAGTATCTGGCGCTACGCCAGTGCCGTGGGGGTGAGCAGTGGCCGCGGCCCGTCGAGCAACTCTGGAAGCTCGAGTGGGAGCGGCGGCTCACCTCCAATCCAGCCCCGCTCTGGCACCTAGGGCGGGGAGGGCATACGGTGAGGGTGAGACAACCCTAGCGGCCTCCCCTACGATTTCCCGCCCCCCGCTGCTGCCCAATTTCCCTATGAACGGCTGACCACCGATTGCCGGCGGCTCTCGGCCACTCAAGCCGCGCCGCTTGCCTGAACAGGTGACCTGCTATGCGATGGGAGCGATGAGTTCCACTTCATTGCCATCGGGATCGTTGATGTAGAGCGTCCGCGAGGGCAAGACGGGATGCTGGCCAGTTCGCACCGCGTAGCCACGCTCAACGAGCGAGGCATGGATCGCCTCAAACCTGGCAGGAGGCACGGCAAGCGCAAGATGATGGAGGGTGCGCGGCGGCGCGAAATCCGGAGTGTCTGGCGGCAACTGCACCAGGACGACGAGCGCGGGCAGCTTGGCCGTTGACGTACCCGCTTGGAGAAACATCGGATTCGTCATCTCCGGCGGGGAGATGACCTTTAGTCCAAGCAAATCGCGATAGAACGCCAGTGAGCGATCCATGTCATGCACGTTCAGAACGACTTCAGCGAGACCTTCAACACCAATCTGATGCGTGTCCTGGGCTGTCGCAACGTCTGCCATTTCTGCTCCTCCTGACTCGGCGCAAGAATTGGGTGCGTCCGTTCGCACCCAATCCTGGTCTGCGTCGTTTACAATACGCCCCGTAGTCTTTACAATAGGCACACCGGTTCGGGTTGCGGCGGGGGGAGACGACCACTGAACGAAGGATAGCGCGAGGCAATCGGTCGAGCGCAGTGTGCCGTGCCCGGAATGCCGTCATGTCAACGGGCAGGGAAATTGTCGAGTGTCGCCCGGCATCGCTGGCATAGCCGGGACGTTGCTGTGAGTCGCCGATGGCCACACCTGGCCTCACTGTACAACGGACACCACGTGCATTGCCGGTTGACACGCCCCGCTCGCCCGGCGGGCAGGTTGTCCTTGGCTTCGCGCCGATCCTTCTGCTCTATGCCATCTACACGCTGATTCGCTGGCTCGTGGCTGGCCGCGGCCCCATTGTCGGGGAAGCACATGCGGTATGGGTGCTCCGGGCTGAGCGGAGCTTGGGCATTGACTGGGAAGCTGATCTCCAGCGCTACGCGCTAGCCCACACCTGGCTGGTCAAGGCGGCAAATTGGTACTACGTGTTTGGGTTCTTGCCGGTGCTGACGATCGCGGCCGCGCTTGCCGCCTGGCGCGCGCCACAGGCGTTCCGCTGGTGGCGCCGCGTCTTCGCGGTATCACTGGCGCTGGCACTCACCGGCTATGCGGTGTTCCCGCTCACACCCCCACGCCTGCTCCCGACTTCCCACGGCTATGTGGATACGCTGCTCTTGTACGGTCCACGGTATTACGGGGACGCGACCGGGAGTAGCCTGTTCAACGCTTACGGCTCCATTCCAAGCCTGGTCAATGTGTACGCCGCGATGCCGAGCATGCACGTCGCCTGGTCGGTGATCGCAAGCGTTCTTGTGTGCGCCATCCTTGCTGGCCGGTGGTGGGTGCGGCTGCTCGCGACTATCCACCCGGTGTTCATGGCTGGCGCTGTTCTCGCCACGGCGAATCATTATCTCCTCGATGTGATTGGCGGCCTCATCGTGCTTCTGGCTGCCATCTGGCTCGCGCGGCGATGGGAGCGCCGGAATCGGGCGCATGCAGATCTTGGAGTCTATCCGCAAGCGCCACCGTTTTGACCACCTTTGGTAAGCTTCACTGCGTGGAGACGGTGAGCGAGCCAGCACAAGAGCCTCAGGAATCAGGGCCGCGTGACATCGCGGGGACCACAAGTCCAGAGTCTGAGTCCGGCAGCGCGGCGCCCGCCGATGGTGGGAGGCTAGACGCTGAAGACAGGCTTTTCACTGTCGTTATCCTGGGCGTGATGGCCCTCCTTCTTGTGTGCATCATCGCCATCTTCATCGCCTCACGGCGGCTGCCGGCTGGTCTCTAATTCGCTCGGTGGTGCGACATGCCATATCGGGGCCAAAGCACGGAGTGACGCGATGATCCTGCTCGGACCAATCGTGCGCTTGCAGATCCAGGCTTCGAGCCTCAAGATCGGCCAGTTTCCGCGGCTGCGCTATGACCCATCACCAATTCATGCAGTTCCGTTCCTCCAAGTGACCAGTCAAGGCGTCCGAGGAGAGACCGAGGCAGGAGAGGCGCTGCTCGACGTTCACCACCAAGATCACCCGTCATCGAAGAACCGCCGGGGTGAGAATGGCATCTCCCTGGGATTTACCAGTCACTATGATGCGATGCGCACGCACTTTGGCCAGCATCTCACCGACGGCATCGCTGGCGAGAATATCCTCATCGGCACCGACCAGATGATTGGCGAAGATGATCTCGCGTCCGGTATCGTCATCGTGACTGCTGAGGGCAACCAGATCCACCTGACAGAGATCATTCCCGCGGCGCCATGTGTGGAGTTCAGCCGGTTTGCGTTGCGATTCCCCGAAGAAGCACGGCCTGACGCGACGGTCACCGAGGCACTTCAGTTCCTGAGCGATGGCATGCGTGGGTACTACGCGCGGTATCACGGGCCGGATGCGCGCGTTGCGGCCGGCGATCTTGTCTACCTTTGCCTGCCGGCTTAGCACGAGCGAACCGGATCCTTCGCTCAGCGTATACTCCAGAACAGCGCACTCGTGCGGCCTTACTGGTCGCACGCTGGTTGGTGCAGGGTCGTGAGGCCGCGTCCACGGTGAACGTGGCCGGCCGGGAGTAGGGTGCAGATGATCGATTTGCCCGCGAGTGACACGCGTGTCTTTCTGTTTCACAGTCCGAACGCTGCGAGCGACCCAGGAGCAGCCATGGATAAGGTCAATGCCTGGCTGGGGAAAGATCGCTCAACAACGCCGTACGCCAATCTCCGGATCAAGGACATTAGCATCACCTCCGATGGTGCGGGCGGGGTCTACACGTTGATCGTGTGCAGCCTGGGCCAGAAGACAACACCGCCTTCTCAGCCATAGGAGACGCCACGGCGAAGCTTGCGATGGCTCACCTACCCTCAGACAAGCAACGGGTCGAGACGGGGGCGCACATCAGTGCGTCCCTGTCTGGTTGTGACCACGCTACCGGCGGCGCAGCGCCGTACCGCGATAGCGGCACACCAGCAAACGGGAATCCTCGTGTCATGTTGCTGATGGGACCAGCAACGTACCGCGCTGGTGCCTTTCTCACCGCAGCCAAGCGGCTTGGCTTAGACGTCATCGTCGGGATGGATGTGCCACAGCCTCTCGCCGAGCGATGGCAGACGCCGCTGCCATTGGATTTCAACGACCCGGATGGCGCTGCCCGCAAAGCCGCTGAGTTCGCCAGATCGCAGCACGCCGTGGCGATTCTGTCCGTCGATGACAGCGCCACGCTGATTGCCGCTCAAGCCAGTGCGCTTGCCGGGCTGCCGCACAACGACCCGGAGTCGGCACTTGCGGCCCGCGACAAGCTCATGATGCGCGAGCGGATGGCGGCGGCTGGAATTCCCGTCCCAGCCTTCCGGGCCGTGCCGGTGACGACCGATCCGGTCGCCGTTGCCAGCGACATCGCGTTCCCCTGCGTCGTCAAGCCAACCCGGCTCTCGGGGAGCCGGGGAGTGATCCGGGCTGACACGCCCGAGGAATTCATTGCCGCCTTCACACGCACGCGCCACCTCGTCTTGGGTGAGGGCGCCGATCCCGACACAACCTTCCTGCTGGTGGAGCAATTCATCCCAGGGCAGGAGGTTGCGCTCGAAGGGTTGCTGACTGACGGTGTGTTGCGCGTGCTGGCGCTGTTCGACAAGCCAGATCCTCTCGACGGACCTTTCTTTGAAGAGACGATTTACGTCACGCCGTCGCGATTGCCAGCCGCCATTCAGGAGGCCATTGCCCAGCGAACGGCCGAAGCTGCCCAGGCGCTCGGGTTGCGCACGGGTCCTGTGCACGCCGAGTTGCGCATCAACGCGGAGGACGTCTGGCCAATCGAGCTCGCCGGGCGATCGATCGGCGGGCTTTGCTCAACGATCCTGGAATTCGGCGCCGGCATGTCACTGGAGGAGTTAATTCTCAGGCACGCGGTCGGGTTGCCGCTGTCTGCGCTTGAACGCCAAGGTCCCGCGGTCGGAGTGATGATGATTCCGATTCCACGCGGGGGCCTGTTCCGGGGCGTCAGTGGGATGGACGACGCGCGGAGCGTGCCAGGGATCACTGGTATCGAGATCACTGCCAAGGTGAATTATCCCATTCACCCCTTGCCTGAAGGTGCGAGCTATCTTGGCTTCATCTTCGCCCGCGGCGAGACGCCAGAAGCCGTCGAGCGCGCTCTCCGAGAGGCACACCAGCGGTTGCGCATCCGCATCGATCCCCTGCTCCCCCTCAGCACTTCTGCTCGATAACCTGTGTTAGCGAGTGATACCTTGCGCAGCCGCTGAAGGTCGGCTACCGTAAGGCGATCCGGCACTGCTGGCGCGCCGGCGCGGAGAAGGAGGCGCACAATGGGGATGATGGATCGCTTGTCCCGGCTCATTCGCGCGAATATTAATGACCTGATCGACAGCGCCGAAGATCCTGAGAAAATGCTCAATCAAATCCTGCGCGACATGGAAAGCACAATTGCTCAGGCCCGCAAGCAGGTGCAGGACATGATTGTGCAGCAGAAATTGCTTGAGGCGGACCGGGATGAAGCGCGACGCCTGGCACATGAATGGGCGGTGAAGGCCAAGCGCGCCGTTGACGCCGGCAAAGACGACCTGGCGCGGGAGGCGCTACGCCGCAAGCGCGACAACGAGGCTAACGCTCAGGTGTATGAGCAGCAGGTTCAGACGCAGCTCCAGGTCGTCGCGAAACTGCGGGAGCAACTCCGGCAGCTTGAAGCGAAATATCAGGCAACGCTGAGCCGGCGCGATACGCTCATCGCGCGGCATCGCGCGGCCCGGGCCACCGCCCAGGTCGCTGAGACGCTTGTCACCTTCTCCCCGCTCGATCCAACCGCCGATCTGGACCGGATGGAGCGGAAGATCCGTGCCTCTGAAGCGAAGGCCGCCGCCCTCGTAGAAATAAGCGTTGACACGGTTGAGAGTCAGTTCCTTGAGCTTGAGGATCCGGAAATCGAAGCTGAGCTGGCAATGCTGAAGGCGGGCATCGCTGGCCAGGATGATGAGGTCGAAGCTGAGCTACAGCGGCTGAAAGGGAGCTCAACCGAAGACGCTTCCTAACGCTGCATGCCGCGACGGTCGGGATAATCCACCGATCACTTGCCAGCAGCGGGTGAACAGCAGCGACGAGTTGACAGGCATTATGGACGTACCCGGCTCGGGAATCTTCGACGACCTCGTGGCGCAGGATGTGCGCGACAGCTTTAAGGCAGCCCTGGCAGCGGGTCTCTCGCCAGAGCAGGCAACCTTCTCTGTTTTGGAAGCCTTCGTGGACATGTTGTCTGACCCGGAAGAGGGTCCATCTGTCTGGCTGGCGCTAGCGGCGCTCCAGCTTGACATCGGCTGCCTGACAGAGGAGGTCCGTCTTCGAGCATTGGAAGCGATGGAAACCGATCTGCTGCGCTGGGCCATGGAGAGCCCGGAAGCCCTTGCCCAGCGGCAGCAGGAGCTTGCCCGCCTACGGTTGCGTCTTACCTACGGCGAGACTGAGCAAGACTTCGAGCCAGATTGGGAATACTAGCCTTCACTTCTTGCGCGCAGGTGCCCCACCCTTGCCTTGTGTGCCCGCGCCTGGGGGAACCCATCCTTCGGGTAGGCGTGCTTCTTCTCCAAAGAAGAATTCCTCCATCTCCTGACGAAGCAGCTTTCGCGTTTCTGGATCAGCAGGGTTTAGACCATAATGGTTGATCAAGATGGTCATATACGGCTGCCACATGGCAAACGCTTCGGCGGAGACCTGCTCATAGATACGCTGGCCGAGCTCACCGGGGAACGGTGGCTGTTCCAATCCGGGCAACTCCCGGCCCAGCTTGACGCAGTGAACCATTCGCGGCATCGACGTACTCCTGTTCGCGGCATGCACTGGCCGGACGACGCGGCCAGCGATCTACGCTAGTGTAGCGAAGAAGCCAATGTCAAATGCTGGCAAGCTCCGCATCGTGTTTCTTGGCATGTGTTACCTGGGCTCGCCTCCGGCGTTGCGCGCGCTGCTCCGCGCCGGATACGAGGTCTCAGCCGTCATCATTCCCGGCCCGGCCGGCGCGCCACCCGTCCTCCAGCTCCCCAGCCGGCCAGCACCTCCCCATGGCATCACCATTCCGCTGACGCCGGTGTCGGACGATTCCTCACCGAATGCCCGGTCCGACGACGATGAGCTGATTGCGCTGGCCCACCAATCTGGCATCCCCGTGCTGGCGATGCCCTCATTGCGGCATGAGCGCGCCATTGAAGCGATTGCTGCGCGATCGCCAGATCTCATCGTGGCGAGCTGTTTCCCACTCCGAGTGCCCCGGCCCGTCCGGAGCCTGCCACGCCTTGGGTGCCTGAATGTCCATCCTTCGCTGCTTCCTCGCTGGCGGGGACCGGAGCCTGTGTTTTGGGCACTGCGCGCCGGTGATGAGGAGACTGGCGTCACAATTCATCTCATGGATGCAGGGTGGGACACGGGGCCCATCCTCGTTCAGGAGCGCGTCTCCTGGCCCGAGGGAGCGCGATTGCCCGAGATTGAGCGCATGCTTTCGGAGCGCGGCGCCGAACTGCTGCTGACGGCCATAGAAGGTCTTGTCAGCGGCCGGCTCGTGCCAGCGCCGCAGGATGATGCGCTGGCCACCTATGCGCCGGTTCCACGGCCAGAGGATTACGTGATCACCACCGACCGCGACGCCCGGTGGGCCTATCGCTTCGCGCGGGCCATTGCGCCACTAGTACCAGCAATCGAGGTGCGGATCGTGGCATCTGGCGCAACCATTCGGGTTAGGGATGCAGTGAGTTGGTTTCCAACCCCACTGCCACCCATAACAGCGCGACAGGCCGCAGGCATCATCGATATCGCGTTTACCTCAGGGATTGTGTGCTTTGCTGCGGCTTCGTCGCAGGAGCACACATAAGCGCGATGGCAACCTTGCGCCCGCTCGTGCCGGTAGCCTGTTGACAGCCAGCACGGCTTGTGTAGGATTTGACTCTCCTGCAACGCGAAGCAGGGACACCGTCGTCCCTTCATGCTGGATCCCGTTAAGTCCACACGTTCTCGCATCTGTCGCAAGGCTCGTCGAAGGAGGCAATCATGACCGGGAAAGACACGTCCGGGTATCAAGCACGCCTTGCCAACCTCTGCACTCCTCGCTCAAATCGGCGTGAATTCATCCAGCAACTTGGATTGCTTGGTCTCGGCAGCAGCCTTGGTAGCTGGGCCGCAACGAGCGTTGCGCCTCAGCGTGTTCTCGCACAATCCGAAAAGGAGATCGTCATCGCCGCTGGCGGCGACATTGATACGACTGATCCT
>FWPU01013508.1_pt1 | contig 10249 bp, 6 predicted proteins | sample 2228361 | NCBI WGS metagenome assembly FWPU01 (sample SAMEA103939777, study PRJEB20133) | metagenome | reverse complement strand
GAGGCAAGGAAAGCCTAGGGAGGAGTTGAAACAGCTATCGTTATTTTAGATACCCTGCAGCTTGCTGCAGGGAGTTTCATTCGCTAGAACCTCTTTCTCGGAATAGGGAAGGTTCCACTTTGGGTCGTCAAGGTCTGGGTTTCCAAAAGCGGCTATTCCTTTAAAACCTTCTCGGTTCCCATTTCTTGACACTATGTGTAGTTGATCAACGTTTGTCAGGTAAACCACATTCTTTTGTTCCAGAAAGAATTCTGACTCACCGTCTGCTTTTTGCTCAACTAAGGCATGAAAAGGAAGATAGTTAAGTATGCCGAAGGGAACGATCCCAACTATCTCAATATCTTCTATGTCGCTCTTGACTGGCTTTACAAGATATTCGTATAAACTTCCAGAGAGTTCGTCCAGGAGTTTTTTATTTTTAGCAATATCTTCAATGCCTAGTTTTAGCTTATCTGCCCCAAGGGAATTACTCTCAAAGGTCAATCTTCTGAAATCGGACACCATTCCGTTCAAATCTTCTTTTTTTATAGTGGCACTTTTAACTGTTAAACCCGATTGGCTGGCTGTAAATATGTAAGTTTCATCTTCTGCGATGAAATACTGAAGGATGGAGAAGTTTGAGGGGAGTTTTCCCTGTTCTCTCAGAGCATACAAATTCTGTGGAGATATCCCGAGCACACCATAAACTCTCGGATACTCCTTTTCTAGTTGTGAATCTAATTGATTAAACTCTTCCCTTGTCTTTGCCAGGGTCCGGGACAGATTTTCTATTTTCTTCTGATTTGGTGATAATCTTGATTTCTCCCTGACAAGCTCATAGTTTAGAGAAGCCTCTCTTTTTGAGAGTTCGTCATATCTTCTTAGCTGTCCCCGAATATTATCGTCAAAAGAGCTTATACCACTCTTTAACAAGTTATCACGCAGGGATTTTGACCTGCTTCTTTGAATATACTCAAAAGCCTCCTCCGTTTTCCCCTGTCTTATAAGTAGGGATACGAGCTTTTCATAAATCTTTACGTTAACGTCGCTGAATATTTGTCGGCCTTCTTCTCCTCCCACAACGTCCTCTCTTATAGACTCAAAAACATCCACGGCTTCTTTGTAGTTTTTTTCAGCAGCGGCGAGGTCGCCCTTTTGCTCCGAATACAATCCCTTTCCAAAAAGAGAAATGCGAATCCACTCTCGGTCTCCCAAGTCTTTATATATCGCGATGGCTTTATCAAAGTTCTCAGTTGCAGCGTCCCATTGCTTTATTTCTCCTTCTACATATCCGATGTGATTGAAGCTCCTGGCTATTCTATCTTTAGCCCCAAGCTCCTCAAACATTCTTGAAGATTCGTTGTAAAGATTAAGAGCCTCTTTGTAATTACCCTGTTTAAATCTAACTTCTCCGATATAACTCATAATGATTGCGGTCATTAAGTTGTTCTTGGGTTCCTTAGTCATATCAAGGGATTGCTGAAGGTATCGAAGAGCATCATCATAACGGCCTAGTTCTTTGTATAGTTCACCGATAATGCTGAGATTGATTGCAATCTCATACTTTAGTTTCAAATTTTTATTTATCTTTAGCGCCCTCTTGTAATTGTCCAAGGCCTTTTCATAGTTGCCCTGCTCTCTATATACGACCCCTATTGCATTGAGTGCTTCGGCCTTTAAGTTCTCTTCTTTTGCCTCATCGGCAATCTTAAAGGCACGGTTTAGGTACTCGATAGAGGTTCGATAATTCCTCAATCGAAAATATATAGTGCCTAGATTTATCAGGGTCTTTGTCGTTTGGGTTGAATCTTTGATCTCTTCGCTTATCCCGAGGGCCTGGTTTAAAAGCCTTATTGATTCTTGATAACTGCCGAGATAGCTATAGAGGTTAGCAATGTTATTTAATTCGTGGGCTACTCCGGACTTATCATTTAATTCTTTTTGTACTTTGAGCGCTTCCTCAAAATATTTTATTCCCTCCTCATACTTTCCAATGTCGCTATATACCTTTCCTATGTAGTTATAATTCCTAGCCAGTCTGGGTTTATTGTCTGAAGCCCTGTATATTTGCAGAGAACGCTCGTAATATGACAGTGCGGTTGTAAATAGTTTTTTCTCGGAGAGTGCAAATCCGCCCTTGAGTAATATGTCTGCTATTTCAATCTTATCTTGCGATAATTTGGCTTCTTTCTCAGCCTGGGAGAGTTTCTGCAAAGCTTCCTGATACTTACCCTTATCATATAGACTTGCGCCTTCCTTCACTAACCGAACTAGATTTTCATCCTTGATCTTAGTCTCCGGCTGCTTTACCGCTATACATGCGCTTAGGAATAAAGCTATGAACAGTACCCTCATCAGGCCATGAATTATTCTTCCCCTACGAATACCGCTTTTATTCATAATATCCCGATCTAAGGCGACTCCACTACAAATATTCCCCATGGTAGGTCAAGCCCGGTATTTGGTCCTGCTATTGTTCTTATTGGAGGAACATTCCCGTTGTCCGTTCTGTTATACACTGTAATCGTACTATTGATGTTAGTTACAAAGATCTCATCATCATCCAGAAAAACTCCTAGCGGTTCAAAAAGTCCAGTATCTGGTCCTGCCAGAATCCTCAAAGGAAAAACATTTCCTTCATCCGTTCTTCGGTATACAGTGATTGAATCCACATTAGTTACATATATCTCATCATTTTTTGTATCCACAAAGATTCCTTCTGGAAAAAAAAGTCCAGTATCCGGCCCTGCTATGGTCCTCAAAGGAAAAACATTCCCCGCATCTGTCCTTCTGTATACGGTGATCGAATCATTATTAGCTACAAATACCTCGTCATTTTCCGTGTCTACAAATATCCCTTCTGGTATGGAAAGCCCGGTATTTGGCCCTCCTATAAATCTTAAAGGTGAAGCATTTCCTTCATCAGTTCTCCTTAACGCGGTGATCGCGGAAATAGGAGTCGTTAATACTACGAATATTTCATCGTTCTTCGTATCCACAAAGATTCCCCTCTGCTCTGCCCCCCCTTGAGATATAGTTCTTTCTGGGGCGGCATTCCCTTCATCTGTTATTCCATATACGGTAATTTGCAAGCTCAAAAAATTGCTTACTAGTATTTCTTTATTTTTTACATCTACGAATAACCATCTTGGGGCTATGAGACCTGTACTTCCTCCAATATCTCTTGCAGTAGTGACATCTCCTTCATCTTTCCTTTTATATATTTTTTTTGTGTTATTAAAAGCGTTAACCACAAACATCTCGTTATTTTTTATATCTACGGATATTGCAACTGATATCTGCCGGAATCTTGCGCCGCCTGCATTACTTGAGTCTACTATAGTCAGGGTTCTTAAGGGGAAAACATCTCCTTCATCTGTCCTTCTATATACTGTGACCGTACTATTGAAAAGGTTAAGTACAAATATCTCATCATTTCCTGTATCTACGAATATCCCTAATGGTATGAAAAGCTCCGTATGTTGTCCTCTTATGGTTCTTAAAGGAGGAACATCCCCTTCGTCCGTCCTTCTATATACTTTGATTGTGCTTTCCAGAATTGGCGCTAGCGCGGTTGTTACTGGAGAAAAGCTTTCTGCAGCAATATCACCCACGAATAACTCATCATTTACAGTATCTACATAGACCGATATTGGCCTGAACGGAATCCCTTCATTGGTTAGCTCTGATATGTTTATAGTTCTTAAGGGAGTGACATTTCCCTCGTCTTTCCTCCTGTATACTGTGATCGTGAAACCATTAACATTAGCTACAAATACCTCGTTATTCTTTGTATCTACAAAAATCCCTGTCGGAGTGAAAAGCCCGGTATTTGGTCCTCCTACAGTTCTTAAAGGCAAAACATTTCCCTTGTCTGTCCTTCCATATACCGTTACAGTATCGTTAGAATTAACCACGAATATCTCATTATTTTCCGTATCCACGGAGATCGCCGTCGGGAAAAAAAGTCCGGTATCAGGTCCTCCTATAGTTCTCAAGGGAGAAGCATTCCCCGCATCTGTCCTCCTGTATACCGTAATCGTGCTACTATCAACGTTAGTCACAAACAACTCATTATTTTCTGTGTCTACAAATATTCCAAACGGTTGATTAAGTCCTGTATTTGGCCCGATGGTCCTTATCGGAGCAACATTTCCAATATCATCAGCATCAAAAACAGAAATTTTACTGCCGGTGATATTGGCAACAAAAATTTTACGACTAGTAGTAGTGGGCGGAGTTGGCGTAGGAGTTGAAAATTCTTCTTTTCCACTTCCCCTACATCCTAGCCCGAATAGGAGAGAGAGTAATATAGCGATTAAGAAAACTAAAAGGGAACATGTTCTCATTTTCTCCTTGCGGGGAGTATGTAATTCGAGCGCAGTCTGCGAGAAATGGAAATAAAAAGCTGGCATTGAGAGATTAAATTTAACCCCCGACCTAAGTTCTCTCCCACAAGATGGGAAGAAAAATATAGCACTTAACAGACCTGATTTCATAACCACTTTGTCCCTAAAGAATTTATTCAATTCCTAACCCGCTGGCTAAAAGTTTATTCCCAGCTATAATGGGTATTGTAGCTATAACCGAGTTCCTGGATACATCTATAACCGACACCGTATCACTTAAATAATTAGCTACATAAGCCTTAGTTCCATCGTGTGTTACTGCGATTCCAAATGGCCTGTTTCCTACCGTGATTGTCTTTATAACATCATTTGTTTCCGTATCTATTACCGATACTGTGTTGCCAGGGTCACTCAGATTGCCCAAACCGCCAAGCACAAAGTTCTCAAAAATGGTGTCCGAATTACTAACGTAGACCCTTGAACCTTCCGGAGTTATTGCTATGCCAGCAGGTCCAAATCCGACACTTACTCTACCAATGACTGACATAGTCGTTGTGTCTATAACTGAAACCGTGTTGCCTGGAACGGAAAAATTGAACAATATCAAAATCCCGAAATTGGTGACATATGACCTAGAACCGTCCGGAGCTATCGTTATTCCCATAGGTCCGCATGGCACGATGAATTCATCAACGAAGCAACCCAGATTCACTTCCCTAGTTACAGAATTCTTGGATGCGTCTATCACTGACACAGTGTTACCAGGTTCTGAATTGGGAGGGTCAAAGATGCCGCCTAAATTAGTAACATAGACTTTAGAACCGTCCGGTGTTATTGCCACCCCGGCAGGTCCCACTCCGACAGATATTGTAGAGATAACTTCATCTGTTTCGACATCTATTACCGACACTGTATTTCCAAGTGAAGCTCTGCTGCCAAAGTTAGCTACATAGGCCCTAGAGCCATCCGGACTGATTCCTATAGCTATGGGGCCCATTCCGACAGTTACTTCATCAATGACCGTATCTGTTGCGACATCGACTACCGATACGGTGTTGCCGGGGGCGAAGGTACCACCGAAATTGGCAACATAGAGCTTGGAGCCGTCAGGAGTTATTGCCATACCGGTGGGTCCAAGCCCAACGTCTAATTCATCAATAACTATGTTAGTTGCTATGTCTATTACCGATACGGTGTTGCCAGGATTCTCAGGATTATCAAAATTACTCACATAAACCTTAGAGTCATCGGGCGTTATCGCTACATTCGCGGGCCCCGATCCAACAGATACTGTAGAGATAACTTTATTTGTTGATACATCTATTACCGATACAGTACTACTATTAGAGTTAGGAACATAAACTTTAGTACCATCCGGTGTTATTGTAAGACCTAGTGGTCCAAACCCAACAGGAACTGTAGCAATAACCTCGTCCGTTGATGTATCTACTACGGATATTGTGTCAGGCCTATCCAGTACGGATATACCACAACTACAATTAGCTATGTATGCTTTAGACCCATCCGGGGTTATCCCTATGGCGGCAGGGAGTTTGCCAACATCGATTGTTTTGATAACAGTGTCGCTTGATACATCAATTACTGAAACTGATTCACTAATTTGATTAACAACATAAGCCTTAGAGCCATCCGGAGTTATGGCTATGATAAAAGGTTTAAGTCCTACTGGAATCGTAGCTATGACTTTATCCTGTGATACATCTATTACCGAGACTGAAAAACTATCTAGATTTGTCACATAGGCCTTAGAACCGTCCGGGGTTATCGCTATAGTGCCAGGTGAAAACCCAACATTGATCGTAGTAATAACTTTATCCTCAGACACATCTATTACTGAGACTGAATCATTAAAGAAATTAGCAACATACGCTTTAGAGCCATCCGGAGTTATTGCTAAAGCGATAGGTACCAACCCGACAGGAATTGTAGCAATAACTTCATCCGTTGACACATCTATAACTGATACTGTAGCGCTACCTGCATTAGTTACATAAGTCTTAGCACCGTCTGGGGTTACTATTACAGATTCCGGACGGAATCCAACTTTGATTGTAGCAATAACCGTGTTCGTTGAAGTATGTATTACTGATACTGTATCTTCTATTGGATCGGAAGGTGGACCGGAATTAACTACATAACCTTTAGAACTATCCGGGGTTATCGCTATTGCAGAAGGTCCTTTTCCAACAGGTATAGTTGTGATAACTCTATCTGTTAATACGTCAATTACCGATAATGCGTCGCTCCTTAGATTAGTCACATAGACCTTGGAATTATCCGGTGTTACCGCTGCTATTTGAGGCTCGGAGAAAAACCTTACCAAGGGATGACTAGAAATTACTGTTAGTTGCTTGCCACCGGGGGCAAGAAGTACAGGGACTACAAGCAGACCGCTGGGACTTCCAAAGAAGAGTAATCCCGCAGCACAAGAAGAGATAATGAGACCGAGAACGATTAGTTTAATTTTAAAAAACTTATCTTTAATTCCTATTGATTCACGTATCATCTGAATCCTCCATTTCTCCCCGCAAGCCACCCATAGAAAATAAAATGAGCCTTTTATATAATTAATTTCTTCTTATTTTTTATTAGTGGGAAGATATTAGCAGAAAGGAAGTAGAGTTATTAAAGGGAGATATGAAGCACTAGAAACGGGATTATGATAAGCAGCCTTCCCCAGTTTACCATCCTGTTTTCTCCATCCATCTTAAATTTGATTATAGACCAAATCAAAAAGTGGAGTCAATGGGAAATTTTTAAAGTATAAACAATCGCAAGACTGGACTCTTCCATTAGTTTTACCTTTCATCTTGGCTTTCCTCCTCTTGGCATTTTTTTACCTCTTGCAACCCAACTACCCTTTACAAGAAGTTTATTAGACCAAAGGAGCGGGGCTCTAACGCCCCGCCCCTCAAGTTGAAAAGCAAAAATATTGCCTTTCCAGGCTGAACCCCTTACGGTCTCCGTGGTACTACGGTGATCTCGAAAGTGGTATCGATTGAAAGACCGAACTCGTCGAAAGTACCGCCAATATGAATCTCATGCTGTCCCACACGGAGTGGTGCAAGAAACAAATAGACTCCGGCATCAACCGAGGGTGACGTAGTTCCAGCGGGAGCGTCCACCCCGAAGAACGCCAGAAGGTTGTCTTCTGGCAGTGGGCCGAACTCAAAGAGCGGCGATTCGACCCGGTAAGCGCCCAGGTTGTTCACCGGCTTGCCGTCGATCTCGGCGAAAAGCCCCGACGTGTTGTCAATGTGACCGTTTGCGCACGCGCGGAGCGATGTTTCGTCATCACCATGGAACGGGTCGGGTTCGATCACCGAGCACTCCGAGTTGACGACCGGGAGGAAGAGAGCCGTCCCAGCCGGAATAGTTAGCTCGATGGTGACGGGGACCCCTACTACTGCCGATAGGAACAAGACACCGTCCTCTCCCCCAAATGCTCCCCCAGAGATTAGTGGGTGGCCGCCGTTCACGACAGGAATGGCGAACGCCGCCTGCCACCACGCTGCTCCCCACTCCCCGTAGGTCATCCCACGCGGATGGGAATTCGGAGGCAAAACACGCGGGTTAAAATTACGGCTCTTGGCCTGGGCAGACATCACCGTTACTAAGGACATAAACCCCAAGACAATCCCAACCACTACTACTAACCAATACTTCCTTTTACATTTCATCATGACATTCCTCCTAGTGGCATTTATTTGCCCCTTGCAACGCCACTACCTTTGCAAGGGGTTTATAGAAAGAATGCAAATCTAAAACCCTCGTTTTCAGCTCATTAACACAAACGATATCAACGTGTTGAGCCTTGTCCAAACCTGCCATGCCCGGGTGGTACTTAGGGTACATTGAGAGTAGTCTCACAGTTTGAGGCTGTGTCACTACTCCCAGGGCCGCCATTGCATGTGTCTGTTTCTGTGCCTCCATCCATAGAATCATTGCCTCTGCCTCCTATTAACCTGTCATCTCCGGCATCTCCATTCAGCGTGTCCGCTCCGCCCTGGCCGAGAAGACGGTCATTGCCGTCGTCTCCGTTTAGAGTGTCGTTTCCTCTCCCCCCACAGATTAAGTCGTTGCCTTCATTACCGTTGATAGTGTCATTGCCTCCTAACCCATGGATGACATCCCGCTCAGGGGTGCCGTTGATTATATTGCTTCCAGAAGTACCAACTATCGTGGCTGCAGACTTACCGCACTTAACGGGTACTATGTCAATCCCAACAGGAATGTTGCTGTTTGTGTCGATATTAGTGACGGTAAAGTCGGAGAGGTTAACCAGGGAAACATCGGGAGACGAAGTTATGACATCAAAATTGTTGCCCACAAGAGCAAAAACCCCATTAGGTGTTTCAGGAGTTATAACGAGGATATCAGCGCCAAAAAATCCGCCGGCAGAATCTGGTAAGAGATCTGCCTCACCAGAACCAAGAGAAACATCACCGGGGCCATTTACTTGAAGCTCTAAAAGTTGGTCAGGGGAAGAACCCGTTGCGACCACAAACGCACTCTTGCTATCAAGGCTAAATGCCGTAGATTGCGGGTTTTCAGGAAGCTCTGATACAACAGGCGTATCTCCGACTTCTACTAACCCCGGTCCTGTTATAGTAAAAACGCTTAGTGAAGCGCTGAAGAAATTAGCTGCCAAAACAGTTTTCCCATCAGGAGAAATGGCCGCGTTAATTGGAGCTGACTCCGTTGCCAGAGTGGTTTCTTTGGTAAGTCCCGAAGATGGGTTGATGGGTCCAAATATGATTCTGTTATTGAAAGTATCGCAGACTATTACTGTTTGATTGTCAGGTGCGATAACTATACACCCCGCACCCGCGTCAGCAGTAGTAAGGGTGTAGGTTGTGGTAAGGGCAAAAGGCGAGAGGTCGATAATGGCTATTTTGTTTCCTATGTCGTCCCCTATACCTCCAACGGCCAAGGCAAACTGTCCATTTGGTGCTATAGCAACATCAATTTCCTGGAAAGAAGAGCCTAAGCCTATATTCACAGAGCCTGCTGATACGGGATTTGTGGGATTTGATATGTTAATTCTAAAGACAGTGTGAAGGGTAGAATTGCTAACCAGGGCGAACTTACCGTCTGGTGTTATGGCGAGGTCTTGTAAGCTTCCAGAACTGCCTAACTGTCCGGCGAGAAAGGGGCCGAAAACAGTCGGCGGGGATTTGCCAAGGTCAATTGTATGAATTGTACGGCTAAATTCGTTGGCTACGATAGCGAAAGGAGCCGAATGAGCTTCTTTACCAGTTAGGAATAAAGAGAAAACTAGGATAAAGACATAAGAAAATGCTAACTTCGCTACTACACCTTGCCAATACTTTGTGTTGTCTTTCACCATGACATTTCTCCTGGTGGTATTTATTTGCCTCTTGCAATGCCACCGTCTTTGCAGAAGAAAAATTCTTTTAGATACTTAAGGAAGGAGTAATAATTTTGACTGTGGGAGTCTGTTACACGAGCATCTTTACTCTTGAACCCAGACAGGATCGGAGATCCTCCAGATTTCACTGAACTATCTTTGATTGAAGCTAGGTAAAATCCCTTTTGTTTTATTTTCCTCTTAGCTTCGGACAAGCTCCAAGCCTTTACCGTCCCCAGTTTATTCTTGCCTGAGGAATCGAATGCTACAAATTCAAAAGCCTTCATTTTTATCCTCCATAGTTGAAGTCCATATTCGTTAGTCATTCGTTTTTAGATTAGTCGAACGACCAGAGACTAAAGGCCAACGACTTTAGTGTCTGTCCCCTAACCATTTCTCCATCCATATCTTTGTTTTCTCAGCTAGGTCTTTGCTTGAGGTGTAGGATATGTATTTATCGTCAAGATAGATTCCCCAATAGGTAATAGGGGGATGATTTTTTTCACGGTGTGCTTTTTCTTCATGTCTA
>FWPU01013506.1_pt1 | contig 10251 bp, 13 predicted proteins | sample 2228361 | NCBI WGS metagenome assembly FWPU01 (sample SAMEA103939777, study PRJEB20133) | metagenome | reverse complement strand
CACTGCGTTGTTTGATGTCTGCGTATCTCATGTGCCGATTCTGGCACATTTTCGACTTTTGCAAGAGGTCTAATGCAAAAATGGGCAAACAACCAAAGACGGCTGAAATCCATAAGATGATCCAGCCCAGATTGATGACTGCAGGAATGCCATTCTTGTTGTATAGCAGAAAGGCCAGAACGAGCTGGCCCACGGCGGCTACAGTCAGCAAGGGGCCTTGTACGAGCGTCTTCTTGTTCTTCATTACTCCCCATCACTTCCCCGCCCGCAGGCGCTGGTAATAGGAATGGCTGGTGTACAGGGCCGCGGCCGGGTTGTGACCGGTGACACGATCCTTGGCCACCAGCACCGTCACCAGCGCCTGAGAATGGCGGAAGAAGAGACTGTCGTGCCCGACGCACAGCCCGACGACAATGTTCAAGCCTGTGCCGGCTTCGTTCAGCAATTGGGCTTGCCCGATGGGATTGCACAATGCTTCGAACTGACCGGGCCGTATCTTCTCCTCATCTCTCAGCCCAATCTCTTCTTTGGGGATCGAGCCGACCTTGCAGCAGATGCTGCTGACCCGGAAACCGTTGGCCTCCAAAATCTCCTGCAGCAGGCCGGCCTCGCGCAGCAGCCCGACACAGGTGGCGATGCCCAGGTGGGTCACCTCGATTCGCCGGGCAAATTCGATTACTTCCTGGAGGCGCGGCCAGCGGCAGTAACCGGCCGCCTCCACCTGGGCCGCGGCCCGCGCCAGGCGCTGGATCTCGTCATCCGCGGCGTAGATCTGACGTGCCGCCCCCAGGGTCTCGGGTGCTGTTCCGGCCGGGCAGAAAGCCGGCAGGGGTTTTGCGCCAGGTTCCTGGCGGCAGGCCTGTACGTGACAGATTGCGCATTGGAATTCCATACTCTTGCTCCTGCGGGCGTTTAAGTCAGATTTGCCAAGCGGCGATCCGGTGAAAAAGCGCCCGGAAGGCATCGGCGTAGCCTGGCTGGATATCTATCAGCGTCTTGCCCTGGGCGATACCGGCGGCGATCTCGCGCCCAAAGGGAATACGCATCAGGATGGGCAATCCACTGGATGCACAGAATTGTTCGAGGTCGGGGAAGGAGCCGTTGTCGCGGTTGACAATCACACCTGCCGGCAGATTCAGTTCCGCCGCCACCTGTGCCGCCAGTTTCAGGTCGTGCAGGCCGAAAGGCGTCGGTTCGGTCACCAGCAGCAGGTAATCGGCTGCGCGCATCGTTGCCACCACCGGGCAGGATGTGCCGGGCGGGGCGTCGAGGATGACTGTCTGGCCAGGGAGGGGGGCAACCTGCCGTTGGAGTTCGCGGATGATGGGGACAGCCATCGGCTTGCCAATGTCGAGCACGCCGCGCCGGAAGTCGATCCCCGACCGGGCCGGGCCGCGCTCGATGACGCCGATGGGATCGAAGGCCTCGGAGATCGCCCCTTCCGGGCAAATGGCGGTGCAAGAACCACAGCCGTGACACAACTGCGGGAAGACCAACGTTTTCTGTCCCAGCACCGCGATGGCATGATAGGCGCAAACCTCGGCGCATTTGCCGCAATGGGAGCAGCGCGCCTCGTCCACAGACGGAATCAGAATTCCGACCGGCTGGGTATGCGCCAGACGCGGTTCGAGGAACAGGTGGGCGTTGGGCGCCTCCACGTCACAGTCAACGAAGATGGGCGGTGGGGCGGAACCGGCCCCAGCCAGGCTAAGCGCCAGGCTGGTGGCGATGGTCGTCTTGCCGGTCCCGCCCTTGCCGCTGGCGATGGCAATGCGCATGGGTCAGGCGTGATGGCCGCGCTGCGTTGGCGCGCCGACCTTTTGCAGCAGCCCGGCCTTGCATTTTTCGACGGCTTCGCGGGCGGTCTGGCAGTCGCCATACAGGTACATGGCGATGCCGGCCGCCTGGAGGGCCTCCAAGGCGTTGGGGCCAAAGTTCCCGCTGATGACAGCCTGGGCTTTCTGGCCGGCGGCGAACTGGGCGGCCTGGATGCCTGCCCCGCCCGCGGCATTCACGCCGGGGTTGGGGTGTCCTACTACCTGGCCGGTTTCGGTATCCACAACCAGCAGAAAGGCACCGCGCCCGAAGCGCGGGGCGATCTGCGAGTCGAGGTTCGGGGTGGTGGTGCTCAGAATGATCTTCATCGCGCTACTCGCGGATCATCCTGGTGCCGCACTCCGGGCAGACCTGATCCACGCAGCGCTGACCGGCGACATGCGGGACCTTCTTACCGCACTTGGGGCAGACGCAGTCCCCGCCCGGGCCGGAACCGGGCTTGTTGCCGCCGCCCCGGCCGCGACCCTGGCCTGCGCCGCGGCCCAGACCCTGGCCGGCTCCACCGCCGCGGCCAAAACGGTGGCGAAAGAATTGTGCGAACATGGTCTCTCCTTTCCTGAAATTCTGGTTAGTGTAGACGATCGGTAAAATCTACGATTCGGCCCTCGGCGTAAGCCATGACGGCCTCGTCTATCAGGGCGATGTCGGTCACTATCGGGCGAATGCCGCGCGCTTTCATGCTCTCGTAGGCGCCGCGTCCCATGCCGCGGCACAGCACGGCTTCGCAGTCGGCGATGGCTTCGGCCATGCGCAGATGCTTGTCGTGGGAAGCCGGGTCCATGCCGTGCTGCGGGCCGTGATGTTCTTCGCCGTGGGTTTCCCGGGCAAATTGATTGTGGCCGAGTTTCTCGCGCAGTTCGCGGTTGACGATCTGACCGTTCTCCACGATCACGACGAGGTAGTAGGGGGCGCGGCCAAAGTGATGGCTGATGGTGGTCCCATCTTCGGTGATGGCGGCTATTTTCATGTTTTCTCCTTGTTCCAGCATAAAGTTTTCGCAGAAGTGCCGCACAGGGTTTTGTTCTGTGCGCCTTCGTTTCACTGCCAGCGGCGCGGGCGCAGAAAGCGCTTGAGAAATGCCAGGGGCACCAGCACGAACACGCCGAACAGGACGCCCAGTTCGCTCCCCAGGCTGCTGGCGGGGGCGGGCTTGCCTACCAGACGGCTGAGCAGGGCATCGAAAGTATTGCCGTACAGGTTGCCAAAAGTGATCATCCGCAGGTAAGCCTGAATGTCAGCGGCGGTTTCGGGACCATAATACGCCACCAGCCTTTGCAGGGCCTGGGGGTCGGGCTGACAGGCGCTCTCGGCGTAGTGCTGGGCAAAGGCCAGCGCCACGGCTTCCTCTTCGGGAAAACAGCCCAGGTCGCCGGACATCAGGCACTGGATTTCACTCTCCGGCACGCCGGCGGCCAGGGCGGCGCGGGTGTGCCCATAGGCGCAGTAGCGGCAGCCGTTGACGCGCGTCACGGCCAGCATGATCTTCTCGGCGAAGGCGCGGCTGACGTTGCCGCGGCGGGCGGCCTGACGCAGGTCGTCCATGCGGCCGAAGACCTCGCCCACGGCGGCCCGAAAAGCCGGCCAGGTGTAGATGCGCCGGTCGAAGGCCGCTTTCATGGCCGCTCTCCACTGTGGCGCAGACCGGCGGTCTGCATCAGGCGCCGGTGGGCGGCGCGCCAGCGGCGGTAACGCGCCCGGCGGCGCGTCTGCCAGGGGGAAGCGGAAGCCGAGGGCGCGGGAGCAGGCGCGAGCGAGGCGGGAAGCGCCCGGATGGCGCCGCGCCGGCAGACGGTCTGGCAGGTCCCGCAGTTCGTACAACGTTCTGGCAGGATGCGGGCCCGTTTTTCTGCGATGACGATGGCTTGCTGCGGGCAGGCCCGGGCGCACAATCCGCAGCCGGAACAGCGTTCGGGGGCGATGAAGTAGGCGGGGGTCATGCTTCTCCTGATTCGGGGGTGAAATGGGGCTGGGTGGAGGTGTCGTCTTCCTGGGCCGGGCAGAGGATGAGCAAACACCGGCAGGCGGCCTCGCTTTGGTTGCGCCAGCCGTGCGGCAGGTGGGCTTCGAAAAGCAGACTGTCGCCGGGCTGGAGCGTGTACGCCTCGCCGGCCACGTGGTAGATGAGGCGGCCCTCCAGGCAGAAGACCAGTTCCTGGCCGGTGTGGACAATGGGGTCGGGGCCGCTGTCGGCGCCGGGCTTCATGGTGATGAGCAGGGGCTGTCCGCCGGCCAGAGAGAGGCCGTCGCCCAGGTCTTCGAGCAGACCGTAGGCAAAGGCGGCGCGCGGCCGGCTGCCGTCCCGCTGGAAGACGACCTGACGGACGGCCTGCGGACGTTCGAAGAAGGCCGTGATCGGCACGTCCAGCGCCCGCGCCAGTTGCTGCAGGGTGCTGACGCTGGGCGAGGTGCGCCCGTTTTCGATCAGGCTGAGGGTGTTAAAGTTCAGTCCGCACTGCTGGGCCAGGGCGCGCAGCGAAAGGCCGCGCTCGGCGCGCAGTTCGCGCAGACGCAGACCGACCTGCGGGTCGGCGTCTTCAGACGCGGCGGCTATTAATTCGGCCAGGTAGCGGCAGTGCCGGCGGCCGAAACGGGTGTGAGAAGAGGAGGGTAGCGGCACGTTAACTCCAGTATTCGTTCAAATATTATAGTACAAAAATTGACAAAAGTCAATATTTTGTACTATTTTTTTGTTATAATTATAATGCAGGGCTCTAAGATTGACGTTTCGATGGTCACACTCTATATAGTATTGTTGTGCAAAATCCGTCACAACCGCGAAGATTCTGTAACGTGCTCGTCAGTACCACCAGGCTGTGCCACGTGCCACGAAGTGGTATGGCGAGGCCGACCAAAGGTCGGCGGTACATTTGGTTGCGGCTTGCCGCGCTATGGAACCACTTATATCAGCAGAAGCAGATTGCAAAAAACCGATTGGCCAGATACGAATGGATTGCCAGCGCAGCCCCCTGGTCATTTTTGCGTATCATGGCGACCGCCAAAGGATAACCCATTCCGGACTAAACGATAGCGGGCTTTCCAGACGTTCGCTCGTTCCCAACCGATGGGGGAAAGCAACAGAGTCATGCCAAAGACAATCAGGACGTTGGTGATGAAGAAGAACACCACCTCCTCGAGCGGCAGGATGCCGAAGAACAGGATTCCCGTTGTCTGCTCCTTCGAAATGGACCAGGTCGTTTCCCTCAGCGCGACGATGTCCATCAGGGAGAGGTACGTCCCCGGCACCATGATCGCCCAAAAGACCAGTTTGCGGTAATGCCAGAGGATGTCCGCGCCGAAGAGGAGTTGCGGGAGAATCGCTGGCAATGCCCAGAAGAGGGTGATGGACAGGTAGGTGAAGGGTTGGTTGTCGCTGAAGAAGAGGGCGGTGAAGAGAAGCCAGAGGAGGGCAAGTACACAGGTAGACACGTACACAAGTAATTTATTGGACTTGAATTCTTTGGGATGAGAAATTCGGCGCGCCAGGAACCACCACCATAAACCTGAGAGAATCGTTTCAAGAACGAAGAACGTATATTCTTCGATGGGCACGTAGCCAATGACGATGCCTGTCACGAGGTCGGGGTTGTAATACCAGACGCCTGTGGCGACAAGGTAGTTATCCCAGGGCGTGGTGTATGCCACCGCAAGCAGGACATGAACGCCGATGGCGATCCATACGGCTCGACCATTCGCAAAACCGCGCGCGGGAATACCGCGTTTGTTATCCCACCAAGTGTTGACTAAAAAGATAATAATGGGAACTACCAAAAACCGAAGCAAAAATCCAAAATATGTCATGTCTACCTGTCCACCTGTCCACCTGTTTACCTGTGTACCTGTTTACCTGTGTACCTGTTTACCTCCCTGCGCTCCACCCTCATCCTCACCCCTGGTCTTGGCTCCAGTGTAGCGCCCATGTGGGGGTGGATTTTGTGATTGGTAAATTCAAATTTGTAATTGCGGAGCAGATGCGTCAAGACGATCCGCGCCTCTGCCTGACCGAACGCCGCGCCGATGCACGCCCGAGGACCGCCGCCGAACGGCACATACGAAAAGGGCGGCGTTTTCCGTCCATGCGCGAAACGCTCGGGGCAGAAAGACTCAGCGTTCTCCCAGATTTCAGGGTCGCGGTGGGTGAGGTAAATGGAGTAGAACATCCGCTCGCCGGCGGGGATGGAGCCTTCGGTGAAGTGGATCTCCTCCGCCACGCACCGGTTGCCGATGTGGATGGATGGATACAGGCGCAAACTTTCCTTGATGACCTGATCGAGCAGGGGCGATTTTTCGAGCGCGTCCACTTCCTCCGTCAGCGTGGAGAAAACGTCGGGGTGTTGACCGAGCAGGGCAAAGGTCCAGGCGAGAAGCGCAGTGGAAGTATCGTGACCGGCGATCATCATGGTCAGCATCTGGTCGCGGATAAGGTCGTCGGAGAGTCCGGCGTCAATCAAGTGTTGGAGGAGATCGGGTTTCTGAGATAGGAGTTGCGAGTTAAGGGTTTGGTTGCCAGACGCCGCATCCCCATGTGTACTTGTATACGTGTTTACCTGTGTACTTGTGTACCTGTTTACCTGTGTACCTGCCCTGCGTTCTGAGATTATTTGAAGCAGGTAATCATCCAGCACGCGCAGCGGCTTGCGAAAACCGGGGCGCGGAATCTTTCGCCAGAGAATCCACGCGCCGGGCGAGATATATTCGATGGATTTGAGGATGGGCGTCCAGATGCGCGGCAGGTCGTCCCAAACGTCCTTGCTGAAGAGCGCCTGCATGATGATGAGCAGGGCGATCTTGCGGCTTTCGACGAGCATATCCACGATTTGACCCTCCCCCCACGTGGACGCGACGCGCTCGGTCTGGCGAATCATCATGTCGGTGTAGGCGGGCAGACGCGAGGGGTGCAGCGGCGGCTCCATCAGTTTGCGATAGCGGTCGTGTTCTTCTCCGTCCACGATGAGGACGCCGCGGCGGAGTAAGTCGGTGACAGGGTCGGTGTTGCGCCAAAGGAGTTTCTCGCGCTCGGTGACGAGAACTTTACGATTCGCTTCGGGACCGAAGACAACATACGGTCGAAAGCCTGGGAGGGGAATCTGGAAGAAGCGCCCGACGTGTTTCGCCAAAACCTTCAACGGACCAAGCGGTGAGCCTCCCTTGATAAGTGCCTCAAGCGAGGCACGTCCTGCTTCGGGGGTGATAGGTTTTTTCAGGGTTTTCATTGGATTCCGAAAGCTCTACTTTCGTGTTTTCCAGAAGTGGAACTTCGGGATTCCGATGCGAGAAATTCCGTCACGGCTTGCATGAACTCGGCGGGACGTTCCTCGTGGGGGAGATGGCCGCATTGCGGGATGACGACGAGGTCGGCGTCCGGCAATTCGCCTGTGAGGCGCACCGATTGTTCGGTCGGGACGATACGGTCGGTATCGCCGGTGATGACCAGCGTCGGGACATTGAATGCGCTCAGCCGTTCAGCCAGGCCCGATTCTTCGCTGGCGAGGGTCAGTTCCCAGAGCGCCCGGTCCCAGTTCTCGACCTGGAGCGGTTTCTTGTAGAGGGCCAGGGTCTCGTCGCTGATGCGGGCGGGGTCGTACCAAGCCAGTTCGATGAGTTCGGGGCCGCGGGATTGAATCTGACGGGCAATCAACGGGCCGAGGTGACGCATCTGAGGCGTGCCCAGCAGCCAGCGCGTCCCGGCAGGGGCGCCGCCCCCGGCATAGACGGCCGGGTCCACCAGAATGAGCGCCCGGACGCGGTCGGGGTGCTGGAGGTAGAAGCTCATGGCGACCGTCCCGCCGGCGGAGTTGCCGACCAGGATGGCCTGCTCGACCCCGAAGTGGTCCAGCAAGCCGAGCAGGAGGTCCACCTGGGCCTGCGGGCTGTAGGGACTCTCGCCCTCCCAGGTCAGCGGGCGCTCGGTGAGACCGAAGGCCGGACGGTCGTAGGCGATGACCGTGCCGAGCGCGCCGAGCGGCTCAAGGACGGCGTTCCAGGAGTAGAGGCTGGCGCCGAAGCCGTGCAACAGGACGAAGGTCGGGTCGCCGGTGCCGCGGGTCTTGTAGTGGACGGTCAGGCCGTTGATTTCGACGAACAGACTGTCGGGGTCGGCCAGTTCTTCGGGCGGGCGCGTCCCCTCCAGCGGCGGCACAGGGACGAGGAAGGGGCCGAGCAGGAGCAGGGCGAGCAGGGAGGCGAGGAGGATAAGAAAAACACGCAGGAGGCGGGATTGTTTCATGGTCGGGAATCGGATAGTCAGGAGGAGAGGGCTTTGGAGGCGGCGTAGGCGGCCAGGGTGCGCTCGCGGACGGCGGCGTGGTCTACGATGGGCGGCGGGTAATCGGGCAGGCGCAGGCCTTTCTCCCAGGGGGCGTGGACGGACTCGGCGGGCAGATGGGCCAGTTCAGGGAGCCAGCGGCGGATGTAGTCGCCGTTGGGGTCGAATTTGCGGGATTGCAGGACGGGGTTGAAGACCCGGAAGTAGGGGGCGGCGTCGGTGCCGGTGCCGGCAGTCCACTGCCAGCCGCCGTTGTTGGCCGCCGGGTCGCCGTCGAGCAGGTGTTCCATGAACCAGGCCTCGCCCCAGCGCCAGTCAATCAGCAGGTCTTTGACCAGGAAGGAGGCGACGATCATGCGCGCCCGGTTGTGCATCCAGCCGGTGGCGAGGAGTTGACGCATGGCGGCGTCCACGACCGGGTAGCCAGTGCGGCCTTCTTTCCAGGCGGCGAATTCGGCCGGGTCGTTGCGCCAGGGGATGCGCGCCAGGGCCGGGTTGAAGGCCGTCCGCAGGACGTGGGGGAAGTGGTAGAGAATGGAGATGTAGAATTCGCGCCAGATGAGTTCGTTGAGCCAGGCCTCGGAGCCGCATCCCTCACCCCCAGCCCCTCTCCCGCGGGGGGAGGGGAGTACGGCGTGGACGGCTTGTGACAGAGAAACCATGCCAAACCTGAAATACGGTGAGAGGGAGGAGGTACCGTCCAGGTCGAGGCGGCTGCGGGTGTCGGCGTATGCGTGGATTCCCCTCACCCCCACCCCCTCTCCCCGATGGAGAGGAGAGCAAAAGGATTCGAGGCGGCGGAGGGCTTCTTCTTCTCCAGCAGGGAAGAGCGGATTGTTTTCAAATTTCGGCAATGGCTCAGACGAGATTCCCGGCGGCGTATCTATTCGCTCCGGCGCAGGGATTAACTTGATCACGTCCAGCGCCGCCTTCCATGCTTTGGAGTAGGGCGTATACACCGTATACGGTCTGCCGTCCTTTTTCAGGATGGATTTGGGATGATATACTGTCTGCCCGCTGACAAGTTGGAGTGGCAGAAGTTTGGCGACGAGCGCATCCCGCCTGCGGGCGTAGGGCGTGAAGTCTTCTTCGGCGTGAATGGAGTCCGCTTTGACTTCGTTGAACAGCTGGCGCAGCGCATCTACAGGTTTGCCTTTGCGGATGAGAAGATACGAACCGCGTTTCCGCAGTTCGTTATCTAGTGCATGCAACCCTGCGTACAGGAAATCCCTGCGGCGGGGGGATTGGGAGGAAAAAACCGGGTCGAGGATAAAGACCGGGACGACGGAACCAGCTATTAGCGCGGAATGAAGCGCGGGGTTGTCCGTCAGTCTTAAGTCGCGGCGAATCCACCAGATCGAAGTCATAGAAATTATGTCGTCATCAAGTCCGGCGCAGTCGGCGCGGAGACTTGTGCAGAGAACATCTGGTGCAGCAACGTCAGGATCTGGAAGGCGGTATTTGCTTCGAAGGTATAGAAGCCCTCGTACATGCGCGGCTCGCCAGGCAGACGTTCGGCCGGGTTGACTTCTTCGGCCAGCAGGGTCATGTGGACGCCCGGCCCGTAGGCGATGACGAACCAGTATTGTTCCAGGGGCGTGCCGCTGGTGTCCACGATGATCGTCTGCAGCAGGCGCGGCGGGGGGACGTCCGGCACGCCGTAGAGCCACAGGCCGGCCGAGGCTTCGGCCACCCGTCCGTAGCGTTCCTGCTGGTCGGCGAAGCGCGAGAAAGCCTGGAAGGAGACGTGCATCTGCGCCACGCCGGGGTTGGCGAGGACGAAATCCTCGATGAGGTGGCTGATTTCGACCATCCCCTGGACGGTGAAGATGTAACGGAAGTTGACCCGCTGCAGGTCGGCGGCGCTGGCGCTTTTGAGAAAGGCCTCGGCGCGGGGCGGGAAGAGCGGCAGGAGTTTGCCAAAGAATTGGGTCAGGATGTCACGTTCGAGGTTCACGGTTGTTCTCCAAAGATTTTGGATAGTCTAATGGTCTAATAGTCGGATGGTCGGAAAGTCAAAGGTCGAAGGTCGGTGGTCGAAAGTCGGGAGGTCAGCGGAGGGGGCGACGCTCGAGGGCGGCTTGGAGCATGAGGAACTCGCCGATGTTTTCGGAGGTCAACAGGCCGATGAGTTGACTATCCTGCACGACCGG
>FWPU01013505.1_pt1 | contig 10251 bp, 9 predicted proteins | sample 2228361 | NCBI WGS metagenome assembly FWPU01 (sample SAMEA103939777, study PRJEB20133) | metagenome | reverse complement strand
AATATTATTTTTACATAATATACAAAATTATTCTAAAGGTTATCAGTACTAATATTAAAAATTATGTTAATAGTTTTCCCACCCTCTATTGATAGATAAGTTTTCCATTAAGGCAAAATCTTGAGAAAATCTTCTATGAAAACAATTAAGTTATAAAATCTATCATCTTGAGATATCACTTTTTCAGAGGAAATTTTAAATCAAAAGGTTGTTATTTTAAAGTTGGAAAAAGCTTTAAGATTTTAAAGTTGCAAGGAAAATTCCCCTTGACAGATATTAAAGATTTTGATAGACTATAAATATGAAAAGTTCTCATCTATCTTTTGAATGCAAAAAGGAGGAATTATGAAGAGATTTTTATTTTTTTTTGTAATTTTATTTTTCTTTTCCCTTGTTTCATTTTCTGGAGCAAGATTTTTTAGCCTCTCTGCTCCAGCTCCAACGTGTGGAAATCAAGTAACGGTTGATGTAAACATTGACAATGCAGATGATTTGTTGGCTCTCCAATGGAGACTTAATTTTGATAGCTCTGCCTTTTCTTTTTCTTCCTGGGCACCAGGGGCAATTTTGGCTGGTTGGTTGACAGCTATAAATCCCCAATCTACATATGTAAATTTTGCTGGGGCATCAGCTTTCCCTATTCCTGGAGGTTCAGGGGCACAAACTCTTGCCTCTTTCACATTTGACACTTTAACAACTGCCTGTGATGGAGCCCAGCCGGTCTTCCAGCTGAGATTGGTTTTATGGTCATCAACTACAGAATTTGACCAGCCTGGAAATGATTTTGATTTAAATTTAACTATATCTTGTCCTGCAAATCCACCAATTGCACCTCCTGCAAATCCTTTTCCCTCAGATGGTGCAACAGATCAGCCAACTTCTTTGACATTAAACTGGGACGATTCAACAGGTGCAAATACCTATGATCTATATTTTGGGACCTCAAGCCCACCACCCTATTATGGAACAACAGCGGTAAGTCAATATGATGTCTCAGGTCTTTCTGGAAATACTCAATACTTTTGGTATGTAGTTGCAGACAACACTGGAAACACCTGTCCTCCTCAAACGGGAATAATTTGGAATTTTACTACCATTTGTGTTCCACCAGGGGTTTTTAATAATCTTTCTCCTACAGATGGTGCAACAAGCCAGCCCATAAATGGGCTTTTGCTTGACTGGGAGGACTCAAGTGGTGCAACTGCTTATGATTTATATTTTGGAACTACTTCCCCACCGCCTTTGTATCAAAGTGATCTTCCAGCAAGTAGTTATACAGTAAATGGTTTATCATACAACACCCAATATTTCTGGTATGTGGTTGCAAAAAATGCTTGTGGAACAACAACGGGTGTAGAGTGGGATTTTACAACAATGGCAGCACCTTCTACAAATTTGGCATATTCAAGTTCCACATTTGTAGATGATTGTTTAACAGGAGGGTTAGGGGATGGAGATGGAGTAATTGATCCCGGTGAATCTATAAATTTAACTATTATTCTTGCAAATTCTGGTGCAAATGCTGGGACAGGTGTTTCAGCAGTTTTGTCAACAACCACATCAGGAATTAATATAACAACAAATAGTGCTTCCTATCCTGATATCCCTCCAGCAGGAACTGGGGCATCCTTGACTCCCTATGTTTTTGATGTGGATCCAACACTGCCTTGTGGAACAACAATTGATTTTTCATTAAACATAACAGCCAATGAAGGCAGCTGGACAAGTACATTTCAATTGACAGTGGGAAGTACAACCTTAAATATTTTGCAAAATTTTGACTCTGTCTCACCACCAAATCTTCCAGCAAACTGGACATCAGTTGTAGTAAATAATCCAGGTGGAATTAATCCTGAATGGTTTACGAATGCCGGAACACATTATCCTCCTGGCCAACCTGCTCATTCATCTCCAAATCTTGTTTATTTTAATTCCTATAGTGTAAGTTCTGGAAAGAGTGCAAGATTGCAATATGGAACAGCTTTTGATTTTACATCTTATACTTCTGCAAACATCTCCTTTTGGATGTACCATGATACTGTCTATTCAAACAATGATTATGTCCAAGTTCAGGTCTCAATAGATGGAGGGATAAACTGGGCAGATGTGGGCACACCTATTCCAAGGTACGATGGAACAACGGGATGGACACAACATACAATTGACTTATCTACATATATAGGTCAACCAAGTGTTATGGTTGGAATACTTGGTGTGAGTGCATTTGGTAATGATTGCCACCTTGATGATATAATAATTTCCCTTTTGGGAACATCCCCTATTTGCAATGTTTGCACTCCTCCTGCTCCAAATCTTTCTGTTCAATCCACTTCTTTTATAGATGATTGTTCCTTTGGAGGGGCAGGGGATGGAGATGGAATAATTGACCCAGGTGAAGATATAAATTTAATAATTACTCTCATAAATACAGGAACAGCTACTGCAACAAGTATTACAGGAACTCTTACAACTACTACAACAGGTGTGACAATTACAGATAATTTTGCTACATTTCCAGACATACCCCCAAGTGGGACTCAAACTTCAGATCCTCCTCACTTTGCTTTTAGTTTAGATACAACAATTGCTTGTGGAACAACAATTGATTTTAATTTACACATTACATCAAATGAAAATCCAGCTGGTTGGGATTCTACATTTTCACTGACAGTTGGTAACTTAATCCCACCTGGAACAGTTACAGATTTTAGTGAGAATTTTGATTCAATAGTACCACCTGCTCTTCCTGCAGGCTGGACAACAGAAGTCATAAGCGGAAATCCATGGGCAACCTATGGTTCTTATTCTTGCTCTTCACCAAATCAGTTAAATTATCCTTATCATTCAACTCAACCAGCAGATTCCTGGGTATACACACCAGGTATTTCCCTTGATTCAACATATACTTATACTTTAAATTTTAATATGAGAGTTGCGTCTTCAACTTTTCCTGAAAATCTTGAGGTTTGGATAGGGACTGCTCCAAATAGTGGTTCCATGACCCAGCTTTTGTGGAGCCAAAACAATATTACAAATACAACTTGTCAGCTTCAATCTCCCACCTTTATAGTTCCTTCAACGGGAACTTATTATATTGGTTTTCACTGCACAAGTGCAGCCAATATGTGGAGAATGATTGTAGATGATGTTTCTTTAACCTATGAGGAAGAAGGCACATGCCAAATGAATCAATGTACGCCTTCTGGGGATTGTTTGCCTGATTTAGGTGATCCAAGTTTAAATGGAACAATAACTTCTTATGATTCAGCTTTAATTTTACAGTACATAGTTGGTTCTATATCTTTTACACCTGAACAAGAATGTAGAAGTGATGTAAATGGGAGTGGTTCAATTACTTCAATGGATGCTGTATATGTACTGCAATGTTCAATTGGTTTATGTGGAAGTTTGCCTTCCCAATTTTTGACAAGTTGCCAGAACCATGGAAATTGTCCTTAAAAAGTTACCTACCCCTTTCTCCTCCCCAAAGGAGTTTATGCAAAGGTAAATTAAGGTAAACGGGAAGTTTATATTTTAAAATTAAGTTTGCCAATTGTACAGGATGCATAAAAGGAAGGGCAGGGGAAAAGTAAACTTTACAGATTTCATAAAGCTTTAAACTTTCTAACTTTTCCCTTGCCCAAAAAAAGTCCTCTTTATTTAAAATTACAAATTTTATTCCATCCCACTTTTTTAAGTAATTTAAATTTTCTTCATAAAAACTTAAATTTTTACTTCCAGGTGTTTTAAAGTCCACAATTTTTATAACCTTTGATGGGACATTTTTTAGAGATTCTGCTCCAGAAGTTTCCAAACACACAGTAAATTTTTCTTTTAAAAGCCTTTTAAGAAGTAGGGGAGTATTCTTTTGGTGTAAAGGTTCTCCCCCTGTAATTGTTATCAAATTTATCTTTGAATCCTTTGCCATTTTTATTAATTCCTCTATTTCCTTTTCTTCCCCTTGAAATTTTGCATAATTTGTATCACAATAAATACAAGAATGGGGACACCCAGATAAGCGAATAAAAAAAGAGGGGAATCCCAAAAAGGGACCTTCCCCTTGCAAAGAAAAAAAGGTTTCTGTAATTTTTAATTTATGGGATATAAACTTCTTTGGCAAAGTATTCTGGATTTAAGGGTTCCCCTGTTGCTTTTTCTACAAGTTCTCTCCAATTTAATTTTTTCCCATAGGAAAAGATATTTTCCTTCAAATAATTTCCCAATTCTGGATTTTCTTTAAAAGAAATATATAAGGGATTTTCAACTCCCACTCTTTGAGCCATTTTATAAAATAGTTGGGAGGCAAGAAGATTCCCTAACATATAGTTATGATAATAAACAGGGGATGAAGTAAGATGGATTTTTGCAGCCCAGTCAGGTTTATCTCTTCCTTCAATTCTTTTAACCCTTTGGTATTTTTCAACCAAATCCCACCATAAAGTATTTAAATCCTGGTCTGGAGCTTCATATAATGCTTTTTCAAAGTGTACCATCACTTCACTCCACATACAAAAAATTAAAAGTCCCATTTTCCTTTCCATTTCTAAGGTTTCTTTCCACTTTTGTGTTATTTCTTTTGGAATTCCCACAAATTCGTTTAACCATAGGGGATTTGTAGGTAAAGATCCAAAGAGTTCTGCTATTGCTTCTGTTGTAAATATATGTGCCTCTTCCCTTAAAATCCAAGGCAGATTTCTATCTATATTTAAAGAATAAACTCCATGTCCTAATTCATGCATCAATGTTTCAAGCCAATATCTATTGTTTCTTATAGAACACATAGTTCTTACATCCCCTTCCCTGTCCATATCTATGCAATAGGCATGTTGATATTTTCCTTCTCTTTCATATAAATCAGACCTATCAAACATATCAGAGACAGGTAAGTTTAAATGGTTATAAAAATTTTCTACAATTTTTTTTACATCTTTGTCCTTCAAATAATCATCCATATTTACTTCCCCAATTGCTTGAACTTCTTGGAAAAAGAAGTCCTGATAGTGGTAGGGTCTTAAATCCTCCTTTTTTATATTAAATTTTTTTGCAAAGACATCATCTATTTTATCCTTGATTTTTATGAAAGATGGTTCAGCTACTTCTGCTAATTTATCAAAAATAGAAATAATTTCTTCTGGTTTTTGTTCGCTTAAAAATAATTCCAATTCATAATAATTTGAAAACCCCAAACTCTTAGCTGCATTATTTCTTAATTTTACAAGTTCCTTTAGCTTTTCTGCTACTACTTCTCCTACTTGTTTAGAGGCTTCCCATGCTCTTTTCCTCCTCTCGGGATTCTTTTCTTTCTTTAAGATATCTGAAAGGGTGTTATCGGGTACTTTTTGACCTTCAAAATCAGCTCTAAAGGTATTAAATTTTCCTTCAATTTCAGAAGAAAGTTTGACAATTTCTTCCAAAAGTTTTTCATCAATTTGATTTCCAAAATAGGAAAGATATAAAAGTTCTATTTGTCTTTTAAGGAGGGGATCTTGAATTTTCTCGTTGGCATAAAAACTTTTTACAATTTCAAATTCCTCCTTTCTTGAATAAATTTTTCTCAATTTTAATTCCAAATCAGCATATTTTTTATAAAGTACTTCTTCCCCTTTTCCTGTTGCTTCCCAATAGGCATGATTCATTTCTTTTGATAAGGGTATTACCTCTTTTAAATGGTTTTCAATAAAAATTCTTGCTTTTTTTTCTTTGTTTTGACAGGAAACTAAAAAAACAAACAAAATAATAAGAGAAATCTTTAAAACTTTCATCTCTTCCTCCAAAAATAAAATCTTAAAATTTTACCAGATATGGTTTTGCAATGCAAACATAGTTTTAGTTATTTTTTTTGGTTTTGCACCAGGGCATTGAAATTGAAGGGTTCCTTATTAAATATAAGATAAAGCTTTTTATATGAATTAAAATTTTTAGAAAAAATTTTTTTTTAATTTTTGACATTTAAATATGATTGATGTTAAGATATTTTGATAAGGAGGATATATGTTTTTATATCAAACAATTGCAAAAGAATGGGATAAGTTAATTCAACAATCCAAGGAAGAATTTGAAGAGTTGGATGCCTCAATTGAAGATGGGGTTTTTGAGGCCTTTGCCCAATTTAACTTTCAACTCATAGGAGAGTTAGAAGAAAAAACAAAGGATTTAGAAGTTATTTTAAATGACTTCAATAGTTTAGAAAAGGTAGGAAATGTAATTCGAAATGCCATATATTCTGGCTATTTAATTTATGTAGCTTACCAAAAAATCTCCCATATCCAAAGACCTTCTATGGCTTATGGAATTGAATATAATCCTACTTTGATGGAAGAATATAATGAAACCATTGCTCCTTTAGAGCCAAATGAAAAAAATATAGAATACAATAAACTTTTGGACTTTGAACCTGCATTAGAATTATTAATTGATAGAGTTGCAAATATTGAAATGAACATATTGATAAGAAATTTTCCAGAGATAGAGTTATTACCTTATAAGTTTGGGTATTTAGCCAATAAACTAATTAAAAGAGCAGTTTTTATTGGCTTTGGAATTGGATATGTGGAAAATAATTTGAGGAAATAGTTTAATTTTGCAAATTTTCTTTTAACCTAATAAATCTTTTTTCAATGGTTTTATTTATTTTTTCTTCTTTAGAATTATTATTTTCTAAAATTTTTTTTATATCTTTTAAATTTTCTTCCAACAAATTTACCTTTTCTGCATCTTCAGATACGGGAATTAGGGAAACAGCTTTTGTGATGGAATCTATTTCCTTTATATATTTTTTCCTTTCTTCTAAATCCATCTTTGGAATTTTTTTATATATAAATTCTATTCTTAAAATTAAATTGGAAATATTTGACTTAGATTCACCTCCCTTTGCAAATTCTTTTTCTAATATTATGGTTATTGCCATATAAGATATAAGTAAAAATAAAACTAAAAAAAGAAAAAAAATAGGAGCAAGGGGTTTTTTTTCCCTTCTTTTTTCTATTAAAATAGGTCTTTTTTTAAATTTTTCAAAGACCAATCCACATTTTACACATTCTTGATTTTCCTTTAAATTTTGTGTTCCACAAGAGGGACAATATTTAAAATTTTTTTCCATTGATAAATTATAACACTATTATGATATAATGTTTAAAAATTTTAGGAGGTTCTATGAAAAAAAATTCTTTATTTTTAATTTTTATTTTTTGCTTTTCATTTTTATTAAAATCTGACTATGTAATCTTAAAATTAAAGAATGTTCATTGTGAAAAAGGAGCAAAGGTTGTGGAAAAAGCTCTCCTTTCCATTGATGGTGTAGAGGAAGTTAAGATTGAAATTGAAAAAAAATTATGTCATGTAAAATACGATGCAAAAAAGACAAAACCAGAGACACTTCTTGAAGCAGTTAACAAAACACCTTACAAGGCAGAAATAGAAGGAAAGCATGCTTGTCCTTCTTTTGGAATAAAAGAGATTGATGATTTTCATCATGTATTACATTATATGCATGAAGGTATAGATGAAAAGAATTATGGCATATTGAAGGAAAATATGCCTGAAATGTTGAAAAAGAGGGATGCTTTAAAGGGATATTTGGATAAATTGCTTTCCTCTGCTAAGAATAAGGAAGATGAAAAAAAATGCAATGAATTGATGGAGTTATTTAATATAGTTTCAAAGAATGTGGATTCTTTAGAAAGTTCCTTAGAAAATGAAAAAGAGGAAGAAATAGTTAAAAATTTTGAAGAACTTCACGAAAACTTTTATAAGATTTTAGATAAGTCAAAGGGAAAGTAATTATTTTTGAAAAAGCAAAAAATATTCTTGATTTCCCTTTGGTCCCTTTAAGGGTGAAGGTGTAATCTTTAAAAATTTTAAATTTAAATTTTGAATAAAATTTTTTATTTCTTCAATTACTCTTTGAATAATTTTTTCATCCTTTACAACACCACCTTTTAAGACCTCTCTTTTTCCAACTTCAAATTGGGGTTTTAAAAGGGGCAAAAGGTAAGAGGATACCTTTAAAAAGGGCAAAAGTGAAGGAACAACTAATTTTAATGATATAAAGGAAACATCTATGGTAATTAAATCAAATTTTTCCTTTATCAAATCTCCTTTTAAATATCTAACATTTATCTTTTCTAATAAAACAACCCTTAGATCCTTTTTTAAACTTTCATGGAGCAAGTTTTTCCCCACATCTATTGCATAGACCTTTTTTGCCCCATTTTTTAAAAGACAATCCACAAAACCTCCTGTAGAGGAGCCAACATCCATACAAATAAAGTTATTAATATTTAAATTAAAGGAATTTAAAGCACCTTCTAATTTATAACCACCTCTGGAGACATATTTTGGCTTTTCTTTTATAAAAATTTCTATATCTTCAGGAACTAAAAGCCCTGGTTTATCCAAGATTTTATCTTTTGTGTAGACCAAACCAGCTCTTATAAGCTCTTGTGCCTTTTGCCTTGTCTCCACAATTCCTCTCTTTAAAATTAAAAGATCAACTCTTTCCTTTGACATAAAACTTTTTTAATTATATAATAATAACATGAAGGTTAATTTTTTTAAAATTTTATTGGAGGTTCTATGAAAAGTTATTTGACTTTTACAATTTTTCTTTTTTCCTTTTTATCCTTTGCTGGGTTGAGGGAAGGAGATTCAGAGTTTGAATTTTTTGCTGGTACACACCTTGGAGATACCTTTGTAATCCATCAAAATTATGGATACGAAGAAGAAATGGAATTAAATGATTCTTTCATCTTAGGAATGAGGGGGAGTTATTTTTTCCGTGAACATTTTGCCATAGAGTTTACTCTTGCGGGAACCCAATCAGATACAACAGAGGGAGAAAATTTTGATCTCTATTATTATCATGGGAATTTCATATTTCAGTTTGGAGAAGGTGCTTTTACCCCATTTTTTACAATTGGAATGGGAGCAACCACCTTAAGGTATCCAGTTTATACCTCTGACTGGGAAAAACATAATGTTTCTAATACAAATTTTGGCTGGAATTGGGGAGGAGGTTTTAAAATTTATTTTAATAATAATTTTGCTATAAGGTCTGATATAAGGGTATATTTTTCTGACTTAAATAAAGATAGGGATTGCTGGGATGATGATGATTGTTGGAGGTGGGAAGAAGAACTTGTAACTACGGAAATTTCTATGGGTTTTGTTTTTAGATTTTAGTTATGGATATTAAGGTTCCAAGGATAAAGGTTCCCTGTAAGGTTTTTGTCCACCATTCTGGAGAAGAGGACTGTGAACTATTTTTAGCAGAAAGCTCCTCTTACCACCCTGGTCCAGAGACCTTTGATGAGTTTTTAAATTTGGATACGAGGGAGTTTATTCCATTAAGATTATCCTATTCGGGAAGAGTTATTTTGATTTCTAAAAAGTACATAGAGGCCTTAAGTGTTTCTTCAGATATTAACTTTGTAGATAAAAATGAAGGAGTTATTCCCATAAGGGAAGTAGATGTGGAAATTCAAATGGAAGATGGAAGGGTCTATAGGGGGATTGTTAAAATTTATGGAGGAATTTATGAATCGAGGGTCATTGATTTTATAAATCAAGGGGGTGTTTTTTTTCAATTATATAGCAAAGACAAAATCCATTATATTAATAAAAATTTTTTAAAGAAAATTGAAGAAATTTAAAAAAGAGGACTTTTTTTTTATTTTTTTAATTTTAATAGAGTTTTTACTTCTTTTGAAAATAAATCTTTCAAATTCTATAACCTTTGATGAAATATTTTATGCTCCTTCTGGAATTTCATATCTTGAAAAAAGGGATTTTAGGTTAAATTTAGAGCACCCCCCCCTTTCAAAGTATTTTTTATCAATTCCCATTTTTTTTTCAAAATTAAAATTGGATTATGAAAAAAAAGAATGGTTTGAGCAAAACCAAGTTGCCTTTGGAAAGTATTTTTTCTTTGAAAAAGGGGGTATAAAAATTTTAAATAGGATTAGATTTATTACAATAATTTTTACAATAATTTTTTCAATTTGCATTTATATTTTTATTTTAAAAACTTTTGGGAAAAAAGAGGCACTTCTTTCTTTATTTTTTTTTATTTTTTATCCCGATAATTTATCTTGTGGAAGCTTAGCTACAACAGATATGTTTTTTTCCTTTTTCTTTTTTTTATCCACAATATTTTTTTTCTTTTTTTTGAAGGAAAAATCAAATAAATTTATTCTCTTGACAGGAGTTTTCACTTCCCTATCCCTACTTACAAGGAACCTTGCAATTTTACTT
>FWPU01013212.1_pt1 | contig 10252 bp, 8 predicted proteins | sample 2228361 | NCBI WGS metagenome assembly FWPU01 (sample SAMEA103939777, study PRJEB20133) | metagenome | reverse complement strand
CAACTTTCCCGCCAGTGTGCGAGGTGAGGTACCGAGTTTTGTTCCGAGTCTCAATCCTCTTTGTGTCGAGTCCAGCTTTCCAACCGCTGCACCCTGGGAGGCCCATGGATGTTGGGTTTCGGCTGCGCCCGGTGATAACCGCCTTCCCGAACCCTCGCCTCCAGCCCCGCCGCTCGCTCCCAAAATCCAGCCAACTGCCCCGAAAACAACCACTTGCACGCCGGTGATAACCTCACTCGCTCTTCCCTTCAGCTTCACGCCACTCGATCCGGTCCTTGTCCAGCCCGAAACCATAATGCTTCGCACCATAACTGCCCACCGAGAGAACCCGCAACCAGGAGGGAAAACCGGCCTGCGACAGCGCCCGGTTCAGCCTGCTGATGTACGTCAGCAGATTCTCTACCTGCAACGAACCCACCGCCCGGCCCTGGCGCACCTCACCATGCCACTCCGCAAACTGCGACCCCGAAAATGGATAGACCCGCCGGTACAAACGCACAAACCGTCCCGTATCCAAATCGCGCAACGAAACAAAACAGTCCGTGCAACCCGCACAGCCCTCCTGTTCCGGCCGCCGACAGTACCGGGCCTTGGTCTCAACGAAGTACAGCAGCAGAGCCAACAGGATCCCCCTCACCGGCGCCTCCCGGCCAGCCCACCGTACCGACGGCAACGACAGATCAACCGCCAGCCGGTCGGAGCCCGCCGTCGTGCGGTCCAGCTCGAGCTGGGCCAACTGGATCGTTCGTTCCACCTCCTCGTCCACCCGGGTGACCCACTCTCCCACCACCTCCCGCAACCGCAGGAAGGGAATCTCCGCCAACTCGACATCGGCTTCCGAGGTCTCCGCCACGTCCCACGCTCCGCCCCGCTGTACCGCAATCGAGCGGTGCCGCCGCGGCGGGAAGAAAAACCTGGGATTGCTCTCGAAGGGTGCCGAGACCAGAACATGGGAAAGCCGGTCTTGGCGCCGCCCATACAGAGTCATCGCCAACGCCAGGTAGGCGGACATCGTCTTGCGCCCCCCCGCCAGAGAACAGTGGAGCGCAGTTCCAGGATCCGAGGTCAACCGCCGGATGAAGCCAAAAATCTGACGGGCCAGGTCGGCGTTGTCCCGGCCGGACCGGATGTCCTGCAGGACCGCTCCGGCGACCGTACCTCCCTTCCGGTTGACTCTCAACCGCCGAAACACCACTACATGCTGCTCATCAAACCTGATGGAACCCTCGGGCAGATCATACTCCCGGCAAAACGCATGGAACTGCCCGTGGCGGGGATCCAGCAGCGAATCCTTCACCAGACGCGCCCCGCGTCCGGTGGTCAGAACATAAACCTCAGCGATCCGCACGGGCGGCTGGCGCTGGACCATCAGCACGTACAAGGTCTCGGTCACCACCTGGGGCGTCTGGCCTACCACCGCCACCAGAATGTGCCGGAGCTGGGCCTCCACCCCGCCTGATCCAACGGGAAACTGACTGCTCTCAGCCGTCCGTTTTCGCATCAACCGAACCTGCCTCATCCCCCCCGGACGCCGGGTCAGCACCACCGGCGGGACGGCTCGCGCCGAAAAGACCAACGCACTCGTCGATCGAATTACGGGCGTTCCGAATCAGCGACCGTGCCGGGCTCGGATTCACCCGCATCCCCGCGTGGAGGGCGTCGTTGCGGCAGTCCGAAAGCCGATTCCACCCTTTCCCCAGGCGGCTCAGGTCCACCCGTTTGCCCAGAGCCTGGAGGTCCCTCTTGGGAGGCGTCTCCACGGAGACCGGAGCCCCCTCCTGCCGGACTTTTCCAAGGTAGCCGAGCACGATTTCGGCGCGACGGCGTACCCGGGGGGCCGCGAGATCTTGCTCTCCCAACTCCACGGCGACCCGGTTCACCAGCCACTCCCTGGCCAAAGCCAAAGCGTTCACATATTTTCCCCGCTCCAGGTACCAGCGCACCAAAGCCTGCTGCAGGTCGAGCTCGCGCAAGTCCCCCGCTCCTGCGAACGGCTCGACCTCCTTCAAAATCAGCGGGATGATCGTCTGCAAGGGTTTCGCCCAGCGGGCGATCTCCGCCTGGCCTGCACGAGCCGACTCTAGCAAGGAACCCGCAACCTGGGCTGCCTCCAACGGTCGCGTGACCGCCAGAGCCTGGGACAGCCCATCCAGCTTCTGCCCCAGTACCTTCAGACGTCTCGGCGCCTGGCTTCTGCCCTCTTGGTGCGGCCGGTCCTGACTTTCACGGACCAGATCGGCCAGCGGACCCGCCCGGCCGCTCTCCTGAAACAGATAGACCGCGGCCAGCCAGTCCAGGAGTTTGATAAACGGCGAAAGGTCGAAGACGGGCGCCCGGCCGGCCCCATCCCTGGCCTCATACGCACCGTATACCAGGCCTTCCAACCGCAGCCGCCAAGCCACCTTGAGATAGGCGATGGCCAGCAGCAAGACCAGGGGGAGCGAGCGGAAGGAGTGGGTGACATCGAAAACCACTCGCCCGTTTTCTTTCACCACGTCCACCAGACAGTCAAAAATGTCCCACAGCTCAGGCTCGTTGCGCCCCCAGGGAATGCGGGCGAGTGTGACGTTCAAGCCGGGATCGAGCTCCCCTTTCAACGCCATCCAGTGTTTGGCTTCGGCTTCTGCGGTCGCCATCACGATCATCGATCGCGGGCGGAAGAAGTCCGCCAGGGCGACCTGGAAGTAGGCGGATCGTACCTCCCGGTCCCGGAAGAAATAGGTTACCGGCTCGTAACGCCCCGCCCCCAAGAACGTGATGACGGTGACACCTTTGGCTTCGGATATGAGACCTCGCTGCACGGCGTCACTCCCCCAGGACAGCCCGGATGGCGGCCACCTTTCCCTCCTGTTTGCGCGACAGTTGGCCGGACCACTTGCCGATGCGCTGGTAGTATGATCTCAGCGTCTCGGCGACCCGTCGCCGGTCCGGATCCGTCAGCCGCTCCAGTTCCCGAACCAGCTCGGAAGCCGTTGGTTCTTCCTGCAGACCGCCCGTCTCCAGGATGCGAAGCTTCTTCTCCAGCGGCGGGAGGGTTTCCCACTCCTGACGTCGTCGTTCCTCTTCTTCGCGAGCCTGGGCTTCGACTTGCCGCCGGCGCTCCGCCGCGGCTTCCCCGGGCTCCCTGCTCTCCGGTGGTGGTCCCACCTGGCCGCGGGCGGGCTCACCGCACAACGCAAGTTCGCTTTCCCATCGGCGTCGCCACACGGCCTCCCGCTCCATGGCGGAGAGGACGGCGTCCCCCTCCACCATTTCGATCCAGCCGAACGGCTTCGCTTCAGTGCCAGGCGAGTCCAAGGCGGGCAGGGCCAGCCAGACGGTGGTAGCGTTCGCCAGGTTCGCGATGTGATTCTTGCCCTTCCTGACCCGGATCGACCTGAACCCTTGGATGGTCACCGATTCCGCCCCGGAGTGGAAACCCACCCGCAAGGGGAGCTCCGGCGCCGCCGGATCCGTGTTGCCCAGACCGAGCATCCGCGACAGCAGCGCTCGCTCCGACCGCCAGATTGGTTCATAGAAGGCGTCGATCGCCTTCCAGAGGTCGCCGGGATTGACGGCGGAGCGGCCCGGCGGCTGTTCAACCGCAATCGTCCCGACGAACTCCGCCCCCGGTTCGATAACCTCCAGGATCTGCTGGACTCGCGACCGCCTCCCATCGTCCTTCCGAAAGTTCACGGCATAAAGGATGCGCCGGGGGACGTCCCCTACCGGCAGGAAATCGGAAACCTTCACATGCCGGAACGGATCCTCCTCGGGATTTCGATAACGCAGGAGGGTTTGCTCCACAATACGGCCCGGCTGCTTTTGGCCGGCGCCCTGAGCTTGGCGTGCGGGCTCGCCCTCGACCTGGCGGCGCCGCCCGGGATCGCTTGCCAGCAGGTTGAGGTAGGCGGTACGAAGCGAGCCTTTGACCGAGCTGCCGGGAAGGTACGGCCGCTGGGTATCCGGCATGAAGGCGGTTCTGGCAACGACGAGTTGGTTGAGATCGCGCCGAAAATCCCTTTGAGGTTTGTTGAGAACCCGCTGATATCCGCTCAGCACGCCCTGACTGACCGGAATCCGCACCCCCTCGGCGACGCGGCCGCGCATGAACTTGTAGAGACGGTACAGGCAATCGATGGTCCCCGCACCGCAGATGCTGACCAGTTGGGAGCGGTCGTTGGATTGGAGGCCTGCCAGGAAGCGGACGGGATCCAGCAGGATCATCTCGCGCCTCGTCTCATCCATGACAAAACTGGTGGGATCATACTCCGTCGCGCAACCGACATGAACGGGGGTAACCACCCGGAGAAGGACCTGCTTCCTCATGACTCATGCTCCCCCGTCATCGGGAGCCAGGGGGCGAAGCCCTGGCCGATGACAGGATGGTCGTCAACCTCAGCCAGTCCCTGCAGGGCGCGACCCAGGTATGGCCGGCGCAGATGCGCCGGATCATGGGGCACCAGCACAGCCCCCTCATCGGCCATCAGGACGGGGTTCTTGAAGGGGTTTCCGGAACTGGCCAGCCGGTCGCCCAGCCGCCCGTAGCGGGTGAAGGGTTGATGGTAGATCGCTCTGTAGGTGTCCCGTTCCGGAACAACCGGGGCCGTCGCATAGGCTGCATCCGCGCCCTCCGGTGGTTGCCACCGCCAAGACCGGATGTCGACCACCTGGAACCGTCCCCGACCGGTGGAGGCGTCCCTGCCGAAACCTGTCAGGCCGATCCGCTCGACGCCGCAGGCAACGCGGTCCCGGTCCGTGGCGCTCGCGTCCACTAGGGCGAAAAAGAAGAGGTGGGTACCGGGGCGCCAGGCGAGGTCGCGCTGGGTGAAAGGGGCGAAGTCGCGGGGGGCGGTGCGTCCGTAGAGGCGGTGGATCCGGTTGTGGTGGCGGTCGAAGGGTTTGACCACCGGATCCGACTGCGGCCCCGCCTTTTCGGCGAAAAGCCCGTCAGAAGCCATCTTGCGGCTTCCTCTCCAGGGGATGCCCAGTTCGCCCTCCAAAACGATCCAAACCTTCTCCTCGTTCTGCTTGCGCTGCCGGAGCCTGCCCGCCTTCTCGCGGGCCGCCAGCTCCGAGCCGAAATCCGGCGGCAACGGCGGGGCGGGGAATGCGTACTCCAGGATCCTCCCTCCCTCGTAGCGGCAGGGGAAAGCGGAGGAGAAGACCGCGAACGGCCGTTCCGAGTACAGTTCCACCCAGGGTGCCAGTCCGCCTTCCAGCAGATCCGGGTCCCGGGCCACCTCCCAGCAGAAATGTCCGAAGAGCGTGTCGCCTTTCAGGGGTGTGCCAAACGGCGACAGCGGAAGGATCACCACCTCCATGAACTCCATCGTCCAGCCTCCGCTCCGTTAACTAGGGCTTGACCGCTTCGAACTGCTGCTGAAGGCCGGGGGAGGTGTCGAAGCTGATCTCCACTCGGCCGTAGCCCCGGCTGCCGCTGCCTCCCAGGGCGTCCAGCTCCAGCAGGCGCAAACCTTGCAGGAGTTTGTGGATCATGGCGTCTCTGTCGTCGCCCTCGAAGACTCTGAGACTGATGGAGAACTCGAACTCGGCGCCGGCCACCACTCTTTCCGTTGTGCGGGGGTTCTCGGCGACACCACGAATCCGGTCGATGGTGTTTTCGGACTTCAGCTCACTGAGAGCCCATTGGTTCAGGTTTGCTTTGTCCAGCCATTCCTTGCGGAGGAAGCAGTCCGCAAAGGAAGCCCGGGTGGGTCCAAAGGGGTGATCCTCAGCGCCGCTGGACCCGAACAGTTTCAGGATCTGTTCAACCTCCCCGGCTCGCGAATCGTCCGCGTCGCGCAGTTGCCGCCAGCGCTTCGCCGACAAAGGCTGACCATCTTGGAGCGCACCGCTGCGCAGCTCCAGCAGGGAGCGAACTTTCCCCTTCAGGGATGAACCCGGGATGTAAGGCTCGCGGGTGTGGGGATGCCGGACGATAGGGTTGTCGGTGCCGCCGATACGCATTTCGGCATCACCGGACCCGATATGCAGACCCGTCCTGAGTTTGATGGTCCCCTCGAGACGCTCGATGGTGTTGAGTTTCATCGTTGCCTCCTCAGTCCTTGGGGCGGTACATCTTGTAGTAGGCCATGAAGGCCTCGAAAACGTCGCGGAACACTGCCAGATCTTCCGGTGAACGGATCTGGCTGATGCAGGCCTTCAGGAACTCCCGGAACTCGCCGGTAATCAGGCCTCTTCCCTGGGCGTAGGCGCTCCTGGCCAACAACAGGTGCAGCTGTGCCCGTACCACCTCGAAGTCCTCGGCCGAACCGAGTTTGCGCAGGCGGGCATCGATCTCCAGTACCTGGTCGTAAAACTTTCGAAGCTGGCTCGGCCGGTTTTTGTTCTTGTCGTCTTTCAGCCTTCTAGCCAGGTCCTCCGCTTTCTGGGAAAACAGCTCAACGTTCAGGATCCGCTGTTCGCGGTCCTTCCAGAAGGTCCAGCCACGGTCCTGATTTGCAGCGTTCATTGTCCTTCTCCCGGGTGTTCCCTGTGGCTGTAGAGACACTCCCACAGGGGAATCCTGACGGCTCCCCGAAGCCTCTCCAGCCAGATGCTGGTTTGTAGCAGGTCCCGCAGGGCCGCCTCGCGCTGTTGCCCATCAGCTTGGGAACCAAGCGTGCGTTCCACCAGCCGGACGGCGGAGTACTTGAGCAGGGCCCGCCATTTGAGGATCTGCAGTTCCGACAGTTTGAATTCCTCGCGCTCCTGCAACCCGGCCTCGTCTTCCGCCCAGTCCACGAACTGGTTCAAACGGTAAAGCCACCCGCGGCTGACGCGGCCCTCGCGCAGCCAGTTCTCCAGCGCGTCGCGGATGGTTTCCAGCTCGCCCAGGCGGTCCCAGCAAACCGTGGTGTCGAACACGGTCAGCCGGTTCCGGCCGCGCCGTTTGGACTCCTTCAGGGCCTCTTCCGCATCTGCCGCCAGCCACTCCATGGGGACATGGGGATGTTGCGCCACGATGCCCGCCGAGAGGTGGATTTCGGGATTGCCACAGGCGAAATCCCGAAAGTTCTGCTGGATGACGTGGGCCAAGGGCCTCATGCGGTCCCAGGGGCCGATCAGGAACAGGTCATCGCCTCCTGAGAACACGGTGTAGGTATCCTTGAAGTCCTGCTCGCGGCTCAGAAACCAGGGCAGCCAAAGCGAGAAGAACAGGCTCAGAGTCCGGCTGAGGCAGGCCAGCCGCGACAGCGACATTCGGGCTGGGGAAAAACCGCAACTCATCAGCAGGCCAAGCTGGTCCACGTCGGCCTTCAAGACCCCAAGAGCCGGTACACCCAGGCGCCTGCCGTTGCTTTGCCGGACCGCGGCCTGGGCGATGTGCTCAAAGGTCTTGATGTCACCGGCCTCCACCTCCGCTTCTGCTTCCAATCCTTCTTCGGCGCCGGCGGAAGACAGGATCGGCACCTCGTCCGGCTGATAGCGGGGCACGTAGCCGGCCAGCAGTTTGGCCGTTCCTTCCACCGGGAGCGAGCCGTCGGCCTCGAACGAGATGCACCAATATCGAAGAAGAGATCCCTGCAGTGCCAGGTCCCGCCGGGGAACTTTCTCCTGGGCCAGTTCGACCTGGTAGATACCGAACAAGGGGTCCTTCAGGCCTCCGACACCGGGCCGGCCGGCAGTCAGGAGGAGGAGCCGGTTGGAACGGACGAGCCGCTCCCCGAGGTAGCGGTGGTCATGACACCAGGAACAGACGGCGCCCACGGTCTCACAGGGAAGCTGGCTGGGACGCTTTCCGCACAGCGGACACAAGGGTGGATCAAGGGCTCTGTTGAAGCGGCGAAGGTAGCCATCGACGACCCCACCGTAGCGGTCGAAGTCGATCTTCTTCCGGGCCTTGACCAGCGCCATGCCGGCTTCGAGCCGAGAAGAGACCTTCTCAAACTCCTTCGCCACCAGCTCCCGCGGTGACAGGGGCAGATGGGAGAAGCCGAAGCTTACTTCGCCACAGGTGCGGTCGATCAACCAGTCCTTGATCCGCTCCTCCACAGTCCGGATCCGAGCTTCCGCGTCCCGCAGGTTCGGCAGAACCGCCGTAAAACGTCCGGCCGCGTTGAGCAGCACGGCCGTGGGTGGAACGCCGAAACTCCGGCAAAGGAGGTCGGCTGCCGCTTCGGTGATCAGCGAGACGGCAAGCGATCGGCCGCGCAGAAGTTTGGAACGGAACCGCTGACTGGTGCCGGCGGGAGAGAAGATGAATTTCTGGATCCCGAAAAAGTTCCCGCTGACAAACCGGAACTTTTCGTCAGCGTCACTGGTTCGTATCGTGTTCTGCTCGAGGGTCCCCCGCTCCCGGTGATAGAGATAGAGCGCGCAGGCCAGGGCGGCGACGGAGCGGGAGTGATCGTACAGTGAAATGTCGGGAAGGGTCGGCCCGGCCCTGGCTGACGGAACCAGGCTGGTGTAAACGGCCAGCAGGTTGTCGAAGTGTTCCAGCCAAAGATCCGGCCGCCCGTCGTCCTGGTGGGGCAGGCGGCGCAGGTCCCTGATGAACTCCTCGGCCAACTCTCGGTAATCCTGGCGGGCTCGGTTCTCGTCAGCTTCCGCTTCGGTTCGGCTCACAGGGAAGAGAGCCTCGGCGGACAGCGGCCGCAGTCTGTAGCGGTATTGGGCTGCATGGGGAGCGGAAGCAGTGTTGCTCGGGTTCGGGGACGGCGGCTCCATCGCCTCCGGATTCTCGCGCAGCAGGTTTTCCAGGAGGGGCCACAGCCGCGTGCGCCGGAATTCTTTGGGGGATGAACCCAGAGAGGGGTCCTCATACTGGTCGCGCTCCATGCCGGCGCTCAGACGGTCGGCTTCGGTGAGGATCTGTTCGGCTGCGGTGGAAGGCCGGTGGTGCATTGCGGCAAGGTTCACCACCGACTGGCCCTCGTGCAGCGGCTCCAGCAACTCCCGGGGGATGCTGTGCCGGAAGCTGTCGAAGAAGGCTACGGTTCCCAGCACATGGCGGTGGGTGTATGTGCCGTCGCCGGCTGACGGCTGATAGATGTGTTCGTGGCGGCCAGCGTAGTCCTGGTCGAGGTCGAACACGTCCAGCTCCAGCAGCTTCCCGAGGTCATGACTGAGCCCCGCGAAGGCGACTTTGAGGGCCTCCGGGTCGGGAACCGGGATTTCTCCTGCGATCTTCATAGGCGGGCACCGTCCTGCAGTTCGTAATCGAACCAGCCGAGACCGAAAGCGGTCTGTTTGCCGATATGAACCTCCCGGGCGAACTGGAGGTAGGGCAGGAAACCCGCCAGGTCGCCCTGGTAGGTAATCGTCCCTTTCAGCCCCCCCAGGAACATCGTGGTCTGTTGCCGGTTGGAATAGCGCTGCCAGTCGACCCAACGGAGGTTGCTGCTCACCTCCCGCACATTCTCCGCTTCCTCCAGCAGGGCCGACACCTGGTGCTCTGTGGGGGCGCCTTCACCGAACTGGGAGAGGAGGCGGGTGATCCGCCTCAGCACCGCGCGCATCAGTATGCCGAACGGCAGGTCCCTGACAAACTGGCCTCGGTGTTGGAATCGAAGCGGAGTGACGAGTTTCACCTGGATCCGGCCAGCCGCCGGCACCGGCACCTCCGCCAGGGTCAGAACCGCTGGCGGATGCCGTCGGACAAAACCCTCGGCCTGCCGGAAAATGACGGTTCCGTCCTGCTCAATCTGCTGGACGTCAAACCGGGCGCGCTTTCCTTCCCTGGGAGCGCCCAGCCCCAGCTCTCCCATGCGGGTTACGGCAAAAATGAGCTGGGGGAGATACTCCCCAGCCCGCCCGAACAGCAGCAGTGAAAACAGCAACGGCTCGCCAGCGGAGACGTAGCGGCGGAAGTCCAGGGGGGGCCTGAGGGCGAAGGGCTGCATGGAGGCCCACTCCAGCGGTTGTCCGCGTGACTGCTCCCGCTTGCTGTCAAAGAAGAAGCCGTAGGCGCAGGGTGGCTCCAAGACGCAGGGCCCGCAGCCGCTGCGCAGCACACAGGTGGTCTCCCGCAATGCATGGCCCAAGGCTCCCCGCAGCGCAGACCCCTTGAAGGCAGGCAGAGTGCCGCCCTCAAGGAAGCGGCAGGTGAAGGTCAAGGTGGTTAGAGCGAGCTGCATGGTCTTGAACAGACGGTCAGGATGACATCGCCCGGCGAACGGAAGGAGCCGTACAAGGTTTCGACATGCTTGCACGCCGCCGGGGTCTTTTCAAAACGATCAGCCTCACCCCCGGGCGGCCACACACCCACGGATCGGTGGCCAACCCCCAGTCCCGCGGCTATCTCCCACATGTTCCTGCCGGCTTGGGA
>FWPU01013501.1_pt1 | contig 10256 bp, 11 predicted proteins | sample 2228361 | NCBI WGS metagenome assembly FWPU01 (sample SAMEA103939777, study PRJEB20133) | metagenome | reverse complement strand
GCCGACCCCAGGTCGGCGGTACATTTTTGCCCTTTGCAAAGCTCTGAAACAATGTTTGAGCCTCAGCAGATTAATTCTTTGAAAAGCCCTGTCTGTAAAAGCTGGTAACTACCTACCAGGCAGCGCTTTGCATGGTATCTAGCCTGGTGAAAAGGATATTCAACAGGACGCAAGGATGGAAGGATGTTCTTTGTCTCGATGGAAAGGCAATCCTGTATATCCTAATCCAACTTGTTGGAGAGGGTAGGCAGTTACAAAATCTGTGGATAAAATCCCCTACATTGATGCCATCAAAAAGATATGGGCAATCACCACTCACCTGTCACACCTGCAACAACAAGCCGGAAAACCAAGAGCCGCTCCCTCTAGGAGAGCGGCTCTGCGAGTATAATCGAAAGATATTAGCGGCGCGCATCGATGTATTTGACGGCTTCGCCCACCGTCTTGATAGACTGGGCGTCTTCATCCGAGATCTCCGCGCCAAACTTATCCTCGAAGGCCATAATCAACTCGACCAGATCGAGCGAATCGGCCTCCAGGTCCTCACGGAAACGGGCATCCATCGTCACTTTGCTCTCGTCCACACCGAGCAAGTCTACGATAATGGTCTTCAACTCAGCAAAAGTATCGGACATGATCATCCTCCTGACTGGATTTCGAAAAATTAGGCTGGCCTATTGTAACCTTTCCGACAGGCGTGTCAAGCCAGCGGACATCCCCTAAAGGGACTTTTCCCTTGAAGCGGATTCAATAGACAGGAACACTCCCTTATGACAAAAGTTGCGCCCCTCGAACAGCGAAAAGCAGATCATCTCCAAATCAACCTCGAGCGAGACGTTCGCTCTGCGTTGACCACTGGCCTCGAAAATTACCGTTTCGTCCACGAGGCCCTGCCCGAACTCGACCTGGCCCGCATCGACCCCAGCCTCAGCCTGCTCGGTCGCCAATTGTCTGCCCCCATCCTGATCAGTTCCATGACCGGCGGTACACAGGCTGCCGGTGAAATCAACCAGCGGCTGGCAAGCGCGGCCCAACAAGTCGGCGTTGCCATGGGCGTAGGCAGTCAACGCGCGGCGCTCGAACGCCCCGAAGCCATCCCTACCTTTGCCATCGCCCGCAAAGCAGCGCCAGATATCCTGCTCTTTGCCAATCTAGGAGCGGTGCAATTGAACGCTGGCTATGGCATAGAACACTGCCGCCGCGCCGTAGACATGCTTGCCGCCGATGCACTGATCTTACATCTCAACCCGCTCCAAGAGGCCGTCCAAGACGCGGGCGATACAAACTTTGCCGGCCTGACGCGGAAAATCGAGACCATCTGCCGCAAACTGGAGGTGCCAGTCATCGTCAAAGAAGTGGGGTGGGGCATCTCTGAACGAACGGCAAAACTGCTTGCCGAGTGCGGCGTATTTGCCATTGACGTGGCCGGTGCTGGCGGTACCAGTTGGTCGCAAGTCGAAATGCACCGCGCGCCAAATGAATTTAGCCGTCAACTGGCCACCACCTTCGTTGGCTGGGGCATCCCCACTGCCGAGTCGATCTTGAACGTCAAACGCGCCGTTCCAGAGATGCCGGTCTTTGCCAGCGGAGGCCTGAAAGATGGTCTCGACATTGCCAAGTGCCTTGCCCTGGGCGCAACACTGGGCGGTATGGCCAGTTCATTTCTCAAAGCAGCGGCCATTTCCACCGAAAAAGCCGTTGAGGTCATAAAACTGACCAAACGGCAAATCGAGGTCGTCATGTTCGCGTGTGGAGCCGGCGTCTTGCAAGAATTGAACCGAACGAAGTTGATTGCAAACAAGCAGGCAACGGATGGGCCTTGAGGTTCTACTTGGGGCCACATCGCCGCTACGAAAGTCTAACCTTTCGTTCGATAAAAACGCGCCAATGCTCATGCTCTCTTCCCAAAAGACCGCTCCCACGCTGCTCATCATTTTCCTGACAGCCTGTCAATCGTTGGCAGGACAACCGGCCGCCGCGCAGGCGCTTGCACAACAAGCGCCCTACCGCACAGACGTGGAAATTGCCAAGCCGACGTATACCCCCTCGCCGCTGCCAACCGTCACCTTCACCCCCTTGCCCACAGCCACTGCGCTGCCTCTACAAACACCTTCGCCGGCCACTTTTTCAGCCACGGATTTCGTCGTCCTGGAAAACAGGCCGGCTCCCATCATCGAGCCGGTGCTTTCGACAGGCTACACAGGCAATAAATCCATCCTGGTGGTGATTTCCGAGCAGCACCTGTACGCCTATGAAGGGGAGACTCCGGTCTTCAGCTTCGTGGCTTCCACAGGCATGGGCAACTCCACGCGCATCGGCCACTTCAGCGTCCTGGAAAAGATTCCCAACGCCTACGGCGCCACCTGGAACATCTGGATGCCTTATTGGCTGGGCATTTACTGGTCAGGTAATTTGCAAAACGGCATCCATGCCCTGCCCATCTTGCCCAACGGCGCAACGTTGTGGGCAGGCTATCTTGGCACGCCCATCTCTTACGGCTGCGTAGTGCTTGGTTCGTATGAGGCCCAGTTGCTCTACGAGTGGGCCGAGGTGGGAACGCCTGTAGAAATCCGCCGCTGAAAACGCCCAGGCAAGCCAAAAAAGCGTTTCAGCCGCTCATGGAGCGTTCTCTTGGAAGAATTGACTCAACGCCCCGATCAAGGCGCGCCATTCTTCCGGCAGATTGGCGTCGGTCGCTTGCAATACATAAGCCTGCTCTCCCCATTGGAGGCGTAGTTCATAGTTAAAGCAGTCCGCGCATACGCCTCGTCTGGTCGGAACGGCAAACGGGCAGGCTTGTTTCAACAGTTCAGCCAGTCGAGCCAGTTCATCAGCCGAAAGCAGCCGGCTGGAAGTGAGGGGAGGACGATTGGATTCGACTTGCAATTCCCCCTGACTGTTTATACTCAGGGTTTGGTCGAAAGCGGCAAAACCACCTGAGCGATGAAAGGAGAGCGACCAGGTTTCAGGCACAGAGCAAACCCCATCCAAAACGGCGGGCGACGTTTCTTCAGGTGGCGCGCTTGCCCCCGATGTCGCCATCGTTGGGAAATTGGCCGGCGGGGTAGCGAGAGGTGCTACAGACGTCTCGCTTGCGGCCGGCGCACAGGCAGCCAAAATGAACAACAGTAATAACACAGGGGTGATCTTGTTCATACTTTCATTATACGCGAAATCAGATGTAGACTTCCTTCCCCTATTGGTATATAATGGTTTTATACTTGCTCTGTCCAGGGTCGCAATGTTACTTCAATCACTACATTGTTGCATGGGGACAAGTTCGTTCATTTTGTTTTTTCTCTTCGTCTGCACCTGGTATGCCTATCGTGTCAACGACAGAAAAAACACAAACGATCCAAGCAAGCGCGCCTATGCGCCTCTGGCCTGTTGGCGGGCGCCGATTGTCGTACCTATATTGTTGCTCGTCAATATTCCAGTCTTCCTGGTTGGCAGCCTGGCATTCGGTATCTTTTTAATACTCTTTCCTTTTGCGCTGCTGATATTCCGTAAACCCATTCTGATACCAATGCTTCAGAAACTAATGTTGAAAATCGGCACGGCCCTGCTGGAAATAGATATCAGGCTGCTAACAAAGGTCGGCCTGTATCTCCCGCCAATCCCCCGCTCAGCGCTCTCCTCTTTAGCACGAATAATCGCTTGAAGGGCTTATCCACCCATCCCAGGCGGTTTGTTCTATTTCGAATCCTACTCCTGGCGCTACTCTTGCCCAACAACCATCCATTCTTGAGAAAGAAGTTATGTAACTGCTTACCCTGTCAAACAGGATGAAGGGGATAGAAAGGATAGTCGTTCAACGAAGGGCAAATATCCTTGAAATCCTGTCGAACGCTTCTTCCGCCAGGCTTGATTTCAGGCAAATCGCTGCCTGGTAGGCAGTTACTCTGCTCTTCGATATTCCGGTCTCGCCGAACATCAACAGAAAGCGACTTGAGGGTTCATCCACCCCTACCAGATGGTCTGGTTTTATATGGTATAAGCAATAAGAAACCCACTGCAATCACGATTTCCCCCACTACGACGCCAGTCGCCTGCACCGGCCCAAAATACGGCACGGCCGGCAAAGGATGAGACCCCATGCCAAAGACATCCGCCATACCCGCAAAGACACAAATGACATACCCCGTGCTGACCAACCGCATTCCAATGTCGGCAGCGATGGAACGCTGGGAATCGCCCCAAAGCGCCAGCAAACCCACATATCCCCCCAGACAGATGATTGCTAACCCCACCAGGAACACCGCAATCTGGACGAAACCAACCACCGGGCTGCGGTCCCAGCCTAACCAGGCCGGTTTGGCGCCTACGATGAAGATGAAAAAGCCCAAGAGCGTGGAAAACAACCCGCTGCGCACCCGTAAACGAGACAAAGGCCGCGGAAGCGGCATTGCTTCGGTATCTGTGTGAGGAAGGGAATTGGTTTCGCTCATAGAGGCGGCAAATGCTCGTGAAGGACGCGCAGCCAATTACCGCCTAAAATTGCGGCGGTGTCCTCCTTCGCGTATCCGCGAGATAATAACAGAGGAACGAGTTTTTGCAAATCGGCAATGGTGTCGATTTGATGAGGGGTAGACTGTACTCCGAAGCCGCCGTCGAAATCCGACCCAATGCCCACGTGATGGGCATCACCCGCCAACTGGCAAATGTGGTCAATGTGATCAGCCAGATGTTCCAACCCCACTTCCTGGCGCGCGCTTTTGCCCAGCAACCAGCCGTTCTTGAGAAAGGCATTGTAGGGAATGACCCCTATCACGCCTTCACGCTCCGACAGGCCGCGAATCAGGCGGTCGGACAGGTGACGGTTGAATTCATAACCAGGGAGTAAAGCCATGCAATTGGCATGAGTAACAACCACTGGACCAGCATAGCGGTCCAAGGCTTCCAACGCGGCTGGCTCGTCCATGTGAGACAGGTCGAGGAGGAAAGGAAATTCCGCCATGGCAGCAAGCAGATTGCGCCCTTCGGCAGTGAGTGGACCAGGTTCTTTGGTGCCGCCACAAAAACGTGTACCGGCCCAGGCCGGCCCGATAAGGCGCAAACCACCCTCCCACCAGGTCTCCAGTTCGGCAGTAGAGAGGATGCCCTCGGCGCCTTCCATCAAAGGCAGCAAGCCGACCGGGTAAATCCCTCCGCTAGACAAGACTCGTTGCTGGCGAGCAAGCCCCTCGTCCAAGAGCGAAGCGGAGGTGAGCAGATAAAACTTGTCGGGGTGATCGCCGGTCAACCGATGATAGAGGTCCAACTGTTGACGATATTGACGTTGGGCTTCCTGCGGAGTGCGATAGACCAGTGTCTCCCATGCGTAGGCCCAGCGAGCAGGGGTAGAAAAAAGCGTGCAAAAGATGACCGCCACTTGCGCTTGCTGGTACTCCGGCCAACCAAGCAGCGTTTCGCCATTGTGCGCCACGGTGGGGCTGCCTTGCTCGAGACGGCGAGTCTCATAGGCCGAACGAGTATAGTCCCGTCCAAAGGACAGGATGTTCCAGGCCAAATCTTCGTGGGAATCGACGATCCATGTCATGGTATTGTGAAGAAGAAGCGCACCGGCGGGTGCGCTTCCTTCATCAGGCTTCCGGCTCGACAGGGGGAGCGTTTTCGGCTTCCTCTTCTGTCTCTGAGGCTGCAAATTCTTCGTCCGCATGTTTGTATTCCTGCGCCAACATTTTGAAGTCTTTATCGGCAAAAGCAGCCGAGTCGACTTTGCGCAGGCTCAAACCAATGCGGTGTTGGTCAGCGTCAATGCGAATGACGCGCAAGGCAACAGCTTGGCCTTCTTTGAGGACTTCGCGGGGATGTTCGATGCGACTTTCGCTGATCTCTGAGATGTGGATGAGGCCCTCCACATCGCCCTCCAGGCGGGCAAAGGCGCCAAATTTTGTCAAACGGGTAATCACGCCCTCGACCAATTGGCCGACGCTGAATTTGCTCACGCGCGCACGCCATGGATCGTCGCTGAGGGCGCGCAGGCTCAGGCCAATGCGTTTCTTTTCGCGGTCTACGTTGATGACTTTGACCTTGACTTCCTGACCAACTTCCAAGATTTCGCTGGGGTGTTGGATACGTTCCCAGGACAACTCGGACAGGTGAACCAGGCCATCTGCCCCGTTGATGTTGACGAAAGCGCCAAAATCAGCCAGACTTGTCACGCGGCCAGTATACGTTTTGCCTTCTTCCAATTCTTCGATGACACGCTCTTTGATAGATTGACGCGATTCACTGCTGGCAGCACGCTCCGAAAGGATCAGACGACGGCGGCCGCGGTCGACTTCGATGATTCGGACTGTGATCGGCTCGCCAATCATTTTGGCCCAACGCTGTTCGGGCGTATCTCCCACCATCTGGCTACGACGCAATACACCAATTTGCGAAGCCGGCACGAATCCACGCAGCCCATGTACGCCAACAATCAAACCGCCTTTGTTGTAGCCAATGACTTTGCTTTCGACAATGCCATCGCTATGTAACAACTCTTCCACGCTGTCCCAGGCCATTTGTTCTTGAGCGCGCTTATAAGAAAGAACGACGTTGCCGTTGGCATCTTCGGGGCTAACGACATAGACTGAGATTTCCTGCCCGACCTGGAGCGCCTGGCGCTCCTCCGTGGAGATAACTTCCAGTTCACGACCAGAGATGATGCCTTCCGATTTGGCGCCAATGCTAACCAAAATTTGGGTGGGGCTAATGCTGGCGATAATTCCCTGGCGAATTTCCCCCGCCTGCGGCAATTCGACACTGTACGCATCACTTTCCAGCAATGACTCCATGCTTTGATTGTTGTTGACCGGTTCTCCTTGCAGGTTCTCTGGTTGGCCTCCCTGCCCGGACAGGGCTTCATTATGTTCCATCACGACATCCGACTCCAAATTAAGAAAATGTGATCGGATTATAAAGGGGATTCTCCAAGTTGGCAACCCCCCGCTTTTGGTGATTACCCACATCTCTTGCCTTGCCTGATTCGGCGGGCTGACGCTTCGACTAGGGTCTCGATGCAGCGCTCGACCATCGCTCGCAGTGACAGAAAGCATAGAGTTTTATAGAACAAATGTTCAATCTCGAGTTTAGACAAACGATTTTTCCCTGACGTGGGGTCAGGGCCGTGAATAGCACCTTACCAATCGAAAATCAAGCGGTTTGTTCGTTTCCGGCGCCTTTTCGGACGACCGAATGGCGTATTTTGGGCATTCTGGGACGGCCCTTACGCCAACCTGGGGATTTTCCGCGCAATTTCGGGGGACAGGCTGGCGTGCCAATCAGCGCGAAAATGGACTTGAGGCTCTGGCGCTCCCGTTGCGAGGTGAGACGGGTCTGCGGTTTTTGCCAGGGCAACGGGTTGTCTTCGACAATGGAGCGCGCCAGGAAGAGCATCCAGTGCGCCAGCCTGACCAGTTGCGTCCAGGTGTCGCCGGTTTCGGCACGTTGAAAGCGAGGCAGGGTCCAACCCAGGGTTTCTTTACGAAAGCGTGTGCCCGGCTCGACAGGCCAGCGATGGACGTAGGCGCTCCAGATGGTGTGGGCGGTAATCGGGATGTCGGACGGGCTGGCGATAGGTGGCAGCCAGGCATACCAGACCGCTTCGGGCGGCTGTGCTCGTTCCCGGTGTATGCTGACGCGCACGACATCATAGACCAGGTTGGGCGCTTGGCGTTCGTGGAGGCCGTTCCAGCGCTCCAGGCGCACTTTTCCGAAGCGCTGGTCTTCCAGTTCCTGCTCTTCGTCGGGAGGGCCCCAGGTGGTCGAAGCGTTCGCCGTGGAGGCGTGGCCGCCCACGGCGTGGGGTGTCGGGCAAGGGAGCAGAGCGGTACAGGACGCGGTCACGCCGCAGGCGGACCACCACGCCGGTCCGCAAGCCCTGTACCTGGGTCAGGAAGCCCGCATTGTCGTATTTTCCGTCCGCAGGGACGATATCGAGGGCCTTCGTACAGTGCGCTCGCCGTCGAGCCAGTTCCCGAACCTGTTCCGCACCCACTGCCTGTGCCGTCTTGCGGCTGGAGATGCGCCGCGTATCCACAGGCAGCGACCAGCTCGAATGCTCTTCGGCACACCATTCCAGCAGAGAGTGCAGAACCGCCCCAAATTTTGTCTAAACTCGAGTTTAATGTGACATTGTCAAAGTAGTCACGAATTTTCCTGCTGTTTTGTTGGATTATTGAAAAGCCCTGCTCACGATGAACAAACCCTTGTCCACTTCTGCCGAGCGAAGTAAACTATCCTGACAAAACCCAATTGCCTCAGGCCCAAAGCAGGAGAAACCATGAAACTCGCAGGCATCTACGCCCCCCTTGTCACACCGTTCGACCCAGACGAAAACATCAATTACCCAGTCCTGGAACAATTGATCGACTTCGTATTATCCAACGGCGTCGTTGGACTGATTCCCGGCGGAACGACCGGCGAAGTCTATGCCTTGAGCGATGACGAGCGGCTGGAACTCTTTCGCTTCTACCGGCAGGTAGCCAGTGGACGTACCACGTTGATTGCCGGAGTCAATGCCGGCGCCACGCGCGATGTCATTCGCTTCTCACAAGCGGCCGAAGAAATGAACTACGATGGCATAATGGCTGCCGTGCCGCCCTACTCCCGCCCCACCCAACGGGAACTCCTAGTGCATTACCGAGCCGTTGCCAGGAGCGTCTCGCTGCCCATCGTCCTCTACAACTTCCCCTGGCGGGCAGGCAGCGAAATCGGTTACGAGGTCTTGGACGGCCTGGCCGACCTGCCCAACATCATCGGCATCAAAGAAGCCAGCAGCGACATGTCGCGCGTCTACGAAATGCGTTTGCGCTATGGCGACCGCTACCAAATCATCTGCGGCTCTGACGATCAGGCCCTCGACTACTTTCTGTGGGGCGCCACCGCCTGGATTGCCGGCGCCGCCTCCTGCGCGCCTCGTCAACATGTCGACGTGCTGGCAGCCGCGCTGAAGGGCGATCTTGCCGCCGCCCGCTCCAAAATGGACAGATTGATGCCCCTGCTACGCAACATCGAAAGCGGCAGTTACACCCCCAAAGTCAAACGCGGCTGTGAACTCCTGGGTATTCCGGTCGGCAGCCCTCGCAAGCCGTTACTCCCCCTGGCCGACCCAGAGCGACAAGAATTCGAACGCATCTTTACCTCATTGAACGCACCATCTTGACCTTGCTATGGAACGAATTCCCTTTTTGGACTCTCACACCGGCGGCGAACCCACGCGCCTCATCCTTGCGCTTCCTTTCGACCTCGGGCCGGGTACCGTTGCCGAAAAGTTATCCACCCTGAAAGCGCATCACGACGACCTGCGCCGCACAGTCCTGAACGAACCACGCTGCTCCGACGTCTTCATCGGCGCCTACCTGGTCGAACCGGCCGACCCCACCTGCCAGTTGGGCGTCATCTTTTTCAATAACGTTGGCTACCTCGGCATGTGTGGTCATGGCACCATTGGCGTGATCGCCTCCCTGGCTTACCTGGGACGCATTCAGCCGGGGACAATTCGGGTAGAGACGCCTGTCGGAGTGGTAGAAACGACCCTGCATCCCCTCCCGGCCGAGACGCCAGAGCCAGAGGGAGCGGCGGCATATCCAAACAAAGTGTCCGTCTGCAACGTCCCTGCCTACCGCCACCTGGCGCATATTCCTCTCACCGTGGCTGGCAAGACCATCCACGGCGACATAGCGTGGGGCGGCAATTGGTTCTTCCTGATCCACGATCACGGCCTGGAAGTGAACATGTCTAACCTCGAGGTGCTAACCGATTTTGCCTGGCAAGTGCGCAAACAACTGATCGCCGATGGCATTACCGGCGCACATGGCGCAGAGATAGACCATATCGAATTGTTTGCCTCCACGCCCGATGCAGACAGCAAGAGTTTCGTACTATGCCCTGGCAAAGCCTACGATCGTTCGCCTTGCGGCACAGGCACCAGCGCCAAACTGGCTTGCCTGTATGCCGATGGGAAAATAGAAATCGGGCAAATCTGGAAACAACGAAGCGTGGTTGGCAGTTTGTTCGAGGCCAGTTTGCGCCGCGAGGACGACCAAATCGTCCCCATTATCACCGGCGAAGCCTGGGTAATGGCAGAAGGCACAATCCTGGTAGACGAGCGCGACCCATTTGGGAAGGGATTGACGAACGCTGCGTGATTGCCATAGTAACGACGTAGTGACGACTTTTGCACTTTAACAAATTATTCTGACAATATGCCGACATAGCGTAGCAGGTCAAGTGAACCGTTCTTGAATTGGTCAAGAAAATCTGAAACT
>FWPU01013500.1_pt1 | contig 10258 bp, 9 predicted proteins | sample 2228361 | NCBI WGS metagenome assembly FWPU01 (sample SAMEA103939777, study PRJEB20133) | metagenome | reverse complement strand
GCTTCAGGTCACGATTCCGACGCCGGTGGGCATCAAACGCACGGCGATGGTACAGTCTTAATCCCTTTTGCTTCAGGTCACGATTCCGACCTGGCCATTGCGCGCGCTCGGGCGGATGGTTGTGTCTTAATCCCTTTTGCTTCAGGTCACGATTCCGACACGCATGGATGGAGAAATATGAGTATCTTGATAAGTCTTAATCCCTTTTGCTTCAGGTCACGATTCCGACTATTGTGGACGTACGAGCGAGATTGGGCTCGCTTGGTCTTAATCCCTTTTGCTTCAGGTCACGATTCCGACCCGGCGGTGTACGCGACCTCATGGGCGGCCTGGCCGGGTCTTAATCCCTTTTGCTTCAGGTCACGATTCCGACAGTGTATTCGTCTGGGGTTTCTAGGCCCCTTTTCGTCTTAATCCCTTTTGCTTCAGGTCACGATTCCGACGGACATGAAGAGGAAGATTTCGAAGAAGTACTACCGGTCTTAATCCCTTTTGCTTCAGGTCACGATTCCGACTGGGCGCGGTTGTTCGTCACCAGCCGAAAGCACCTAGTCTTAATCCCTTTTGCTTCAGGTCACGATTCCGACCGACTGGGCGCGCCTATACGTCACTACCCGGACGTCTTAATCCCTTTTGCTTCAGGTCACGATTCCGACATCGAGGAGCTTGGCGGCACCCCACGCACCATCCTGGTCTTAATCCCTTTTGCTTCAGGTCACGATTCCGACTCTGCACGGACGATGAGACGCTGACGGGCTCCGAGTCTTAATCCCTTTTGCTTCAGGTCACGATTCCGACTTAGGGCACTGAAGGACGATGTATCGTTTCAGAGTCTTAATCCCTTTTGCTTCAGGTCACGATTCCGACGTGCTACGCCGCATGAGGAACGTCTCATCGTCGTCTTAATCCCTTTTGCTTCAGGTCACGATTCCGACGCTGACGGGCGCCGATTTCACGCGGCTAGAAGGTCTTAATCCCTTTTGCTTCAGGTCACGATTCCGACGCAGGAACGATGACGTGCTGTTATCCGATCAGTTGTCTTAATCCCTTTTGCTTCAGGTCACGATTCCGACACACGCTGACGGGTCAAAATTTCACGCGGCTAGAAGTCTTAATCCCTTTTGCTTCAGGTCACGATTCCGACTGGCGTGATCGTCATGCCGGAACCGAACAGTACGGTCTTAATCCCTTTTGCTTCAGGTCACGATTCCGACGTGAGGTCGGCCTCACGCTACCGGCATCCTATGCGTCTTAATCCCTTTTGCTTCAGGTCACGATTCCGACAGCCTACCCGCACGATGCCCTTCTCTATACGAAGTCTTAATCCCTTTTGCTTCAGGTCACGATTCCGACCCGCTGGACGTTGCGGAGGCGATTCTCCGCGCGGTGTCTTAATCCCTTTTGCTTCAGGTCACGATTCCGACCTGTACAGACGATGAGACGCTCACATGTTCGGTCTTAATCCCTTTTGCTTCAGGTCACGATTCCGACTTTTGTGGGCCGGGAACCTGGACGAAGCTCTCAGGTCTTAATCCCTTTTGCTTCAGGTCACGATTCCGACTTTGGCTCTTTTGGAGAAAATTCAAAGTCTTCCAGTCTTAATCCCTTTTGCTTCAGGTCACGATTCCGACACGGCCAGATTGCGGATGTTGCCACCAGCGACTCGGTCTTAATCCCTTTTGCTTCAGGTCACGATTCCGACCATAACATCTTCAACACTCAATTCTTGATTCAATGTCTTAATCCCTTTTGCTTCAGGTCACGATTCCGACGTCTAGTGGGTGGGAGTATATTCAAACTCCGCCTTTGGTCTTAATCCCTTTTGCTTCAGGTCACGATTCCGACGCAGTTCTCCGCCGGGTCGCCCCGCTTGAGTGTCTTAATCCCTTTTGCTTCAGGTCACGATTCCGACTAAACATACAAACAAGAAAGGAGAATATTATGAGTCTTAATCCCTTTTGCTTCAGGTCACGATTCCGACCCAATGCGGGAGAAAGGGGGTGATCAAGATGTCGGGGTCTTAATCCCTTTTGCTTCAGGTCACGATTCCGACGTTCGAGCGGTGCGGCCTCATGCGGCGTGCTACGTCTTAATCCCTTTTGCTTCAGGTCACGATTCCGACGTTCGAGCGGTGCGGCCTCATGCGGCGTGCTACGTCTTAATCCCTTTTGCTTCAGGTCACGATTCCGACGACGGGACGGCTGACAAGAAGATAGACGCGACTGTGTCTTAATCCCTTTTGCTTCAGGTCACGATTCCGACCACACGGGCCTGGTGAGCCCTTGCGGCTCACCAGGTCTTAATCCCTTTTGCTTCAGGTCACGATTCCGACTCAACCTCCCTGTAAAGGGAGACTTCGCCGTTTCATAGTCTTAATCCCTTTTGCTTCAGGTCACGATTCCGACGGGGGTAGCACGTGAAACCGAAAATTCCCAAAAAGGTCTTAATCCCTTTTGCTTCAGGTCACGATTCCGACCATTTTGTGGCCGCTGTTTTGAGCCGCACGTCCGACGTCTTAATCCCTTTTGCTTCAGGTCACGATTCCGACCAGGCCGCGGAGCGAGCGAGCCAAGGAGGGGTGGTCTTAATCCCTTTTGCTTCAGGTCACGATTCCGACGGGGCATACTGTTCGGCTCACGGTTAGGGGTGATGGGTCTTAATCCCTTTTGCTTCAGGTCACGATTCCGACCGTTCGATCTATTTAAACGATGCGGCCTCATGCGTCTTAATCCCTTTTGCTTCAGGTCACGATTCCGACGACCTTGGCGACAAGGTCGGGACAAACATTGACGGTCTTAATCCCTTTTGCTTCAGGTCACGATTCCGACGAGCTCACTTGCGTGAGCTCGGGCTCACGTTACCAGTCTTAATCCCTTTTGCTTCAGGTCACGATTCCGACAAATGACCGGTGCAATTCCAGGTGTGTATGAGGTCTTAATCCCTTTTGCTTCAGGTCACGATTCCGACGGGACTGGGCCCGCCTATACGTCACAACCCGGTCGTCTTAATCCCTTTTGCTTCAGGTCACGATTCCGACGCTGGAAAGGAGGTGATTATATGGCCGGTGCAATTGTCTTAATCCCTTTTGCTTCAGGTCACGATTCCGACGTGACCGGGTCCGCGGCTTGTTGTTCGGTTCCCGTCTTAATCCCTTTTGCTTCAGGTCACGATTCCGACTCGATTGTGGGTGCGAATATTGTCAGCCCACAATCGTCTTAATCCCTTTTGCTTCAGGTCACGATTCCGACCTTGGCAAGTACGGCATCATATGGACGTACAGGCGGTCTTAATCCCTTTTGCTTCAGGTCACGATTCCGACCACTTGCGGGAGCTCGGGTTGGTGCTACCGGGACGGTCTTAATCCCTTTTGCTTCAGGTCACGATTCCGACGTCTGCACAAACGGTGCGGTGCTTGGCGGCCCGCTTTTGTCTTAATCCCTTTTGCTTCAGGTCACGATTCCGACGATGAACCTGTGTGGGGAGGGTACGGGGAGCTTGCACGTCTTAATCCCTTTTGCTTCAGGTCACGATTCCGACGGGAAAGGGGGTGATTATATATGACCGATGCGGTTGTCTTAATCCCTTTTGCTTCAGGTCACGATTCCGACACTCTTCCCCACTCTTCGTGCGGCTAGAGGAGTCTTAATCCCTTTTGCTTCAGGTCACGATTCCGACTGGCGTGACCGGCACGCTGGTGTGCAAGAGTACGGTCTTAATCCCTTTTGCTTCAGGTCACGATTCCGACCGGGAAAGGGGGTGATTGAAATGGCCGGTGCAAGTCTTAATCCCTTTTGCTTCAGGTCACGATTCCGACATCCATCGGAGGACCAGGATGACGCCAGAACAATAGTCTTAATCCCTTTTGCTTCAGGTCACGATTCCGACGGGGGTGTAACAATGAACATATCAATGAATCCGCGTCTTAATCCCTTTTGCTTCAGGTCACGATTCCGACAACGATCTAGCGCGTCTATTGCGACGTCACGGTCTTAATCCCTTTTGCTTCAGGTCACGATTCCGACCTCAATGCTTTTCCATATGAGGCCGTACTTGGCAAGTCTTAATCCCTTTTGCTTCAGGTCACGATTCCGACCACCAAGTCGATCCTTGAGTGTGGGTGCGAGTACTGTGTCTTAATCCCTTTTGCTTCAGGTCACGATTCCGACCAGTATCAGCGCCACGGGCGATACAGCTGTCGTCTTAATCCCTTTTGCTTCAGGTCACGATTCCGACCATGACCCCAAAACAATATCATATGGCCCTCGCCATCGTCTTAATCCCTTTTGCTTCAGGTCACGATTCCGACCCGCAAGCAGTGAAGAATGACACGGGCCTGGTGAGTCTTAATCCCTTTTGCTTCAGGTCACGATTCCGACCGGTATCCTACCGCCTCATGGTTGTTCCACCGCGTCTTAATCCCTTTTGCTTCAGGTCACGATTCCGACCGAATTCCTATCGCAGATCGAGGCGGTATGCAGTCTTAATCCCTTTTGCTTCAGGTCACGATTCCGACTTGATTGTGGGTGTGAGTACTGTCAGCCCACAATGTCTTAATCCCTTTTGCTTCAGGTCACGATTCCGACGGGTCGTGAGCACGACGCGAACACCGACTACCGTGTCTTAATCCCTTTTGCTTCAGGTCACGATTCCGACTCATCACGCCGGTGTGCAAGAGTACGAAGAATTCCGTCTTAATCCCTTTTGCTTCAGGTCACGATTCCGACTATGGGACTGCCCGACCCTGTGGCGCAACCCAGGTCTTAATCCCTTTTGCTTCAGGTCACGATTCCGACCTCACACGGCGGGACATAGAATCACTGGTTGGGTCTTAATCCCTTTTGCTTCAGGTCACGATTCCGACGGTGACGCAGTCCTATGGGTATACAGCCGGGACTGTGTCTTAATCCCTTTTGCTTCAGGTCACGATTCCGACCTTGAGTGTGGGTGCGAATATTGCCAACCCACACTTAGTCTTAATCCCTTTTGCTTCAGGTCACGATTCCGACCGGGAAAGGAGGTGGTCTAAATGACCGATGCGGGTCTTAATCCCTTTTGCTTCAGGTCACGATTCCGACTACATCTGCCCGCAGTTCTTGCGGGCAGAACGGTCTTAATCCCTTTTGCTTCAGGTCACGATTCCGACCATGCGGCCCGCCAGGACTGTATCATCGTCGGTCTTAATCCCTTTTGCTTCAGGTCACGATTCCGACCCGTAGGGGGGACGCAATCGTCTGGGTGTACAGTCTTAATCCCTTTTGCTTCAGGTCACGATTCCGACGGGGGCGCCGTCATTTGGGTGTACAGCCGGGACTACGTCTTAATCCCTTTTGCTTCAGGTCACGATTCCGACGGGATTTGGCGCCAAGCCAAATCCCGAGAACAAGTCTTAATCCCTTTTGCTTCAGGTCACGATTCCGACAACCTCCCCGTAAAGGGGGGGTTTGCGGTGTCAGTCTTAATCCCTTTTGCTTCAGGTCACGATTCCGACTGAGTGTGGGTGCGAATATTGCCAACCCACGATGTCTTAATCCCTTTTGCTTCAGGTCACGATTCCGACCGGGTATTTGCCGTGCTTAAAGACGACGCCTCAGTCTTAATCCCTTTTGCTTCAGGTCACGATTCCGACCACCAGCCGGCGGTACTTACAAGCGATCAACCTCGTCTTAATCCCTTTTGCTTCAGGTCACGATTCCGACGCGAGGCTCTCAGCGTCCTGAACCCGGTCGTGCAGGTCTTAATCCCTTTTGCTTCAGGTCACGATTCCGACGACGGCCCCGATCAATAAGGCAGACATAGCGGTGTCTTAATCCCTTTTGCTTCAGGTCACGATTCCGACAATATTGTCAGCCCACACTCAAGGCCTTTCCATAGTCTTAATCCCTTTTGCTTCAGGTCACGATTCCGACGCGCTACGGGACCTGCAATGTGCGCCAAGTGATACGTCTTAATCCCTTTTGCTTCAGGTCACGATTCCGACCCTGGCGCGTTTGGCGGGTATGCGGCGGGATGGCGTCTTAATCCCTTTTGCTTCAGGTCACGATTCCGACCTACCCGCAGGCATGGTCGCACGCGGCCCGCCAGGTCTTAATCCCTTTTGCTTCAGGTCACGATTCCGACCGTGAGCTCGGGCTCACGCTTCCGGGACATTTTGCGTCTTAATCCCTTTTGCTTCAGGTCACGATTCCGACATGCGACGCGCGACGTCGCATGACGAGCACATCGTCTTAATCCCTTTTGCTTCAGGTCACGATTCCGACCGGTGCTCGCCCAGGACCCGTCCGCGTCGGCGGTCTTAATCCCTTTTGCTTCAGGTCACGATTCCGACGCCGCGCGCTGGCGGACTTCGCGCTCCGCTGGGAGGTCTTAATCCCTTTTGCTTCAGGTCACGATTCCGACCTCCTGTACGCCACAACCCGAGCTCACCTGCGTCTTAATCCCTTTTGCTTCAGGTCACGATTCCGACAGGAGGAGTGCGATGCAATACGACCGGCTTACGGTCTTAATCCCTTTTGCTTCAGGTCACGATTCCGACGGATGGTTTATTGATGGAAATCGAATTGGCATTCGGGTCTTAATCCCTTTTGCTTCAGGTCACGATTCCGACGGGGGTAGTGTGTATGCAATATGATGGCATGAAAAGGTCTTAATCCCTTTTGCTTCAGGTCACGATTCCGACGGAGCACGACCCGCGTGTAACCGCGGATCGTGCGTTGTCTTAATCCCTTTTGCTTCAGGTCACGATTCCGACAGATACGAAGCCAACCCGCATCGTCCGTCCCGTGTCTTAATCCCTTTTGCTTCAGGTCACGATTCCGACCGTAAGGGGGACGCCATCATATGGACGTACATCCGTCTTAATCCCTTTTGCTTCAGGTCACGATTCCGACCGCCGTGGCGTCCACACATATAGCCGCAGTGCGTGGTCTTAATCCCTTTTGCTTCAGGTCACGATTCCGACAATCTCCCCGTACGAGGAGATTTCGCCGTATCCTAGTCTTAATCCCTTTTGCTTCAGGTCACGATTCCGACGCAGCCCTTCGGCGGGTCGCCCCGCTTGAATGCGTCTTAATCCCTTTTGCTTCAGGTCACGATTCCGACGGACAATACATGAAAGCAAAAATACCCCGAAAGTAGTCTTAATCCCTTTTGCTTCAGGTCACGATTCCGACTATTACCAGAGGAGGACATTATGGGAGAAAGAGTCTTAATCCCTTTTGCTTCAGGTCACGATTCCGACCACGGCATCATGTGGGTGTATAGACGGGATTGGGTCTTAATCCCTTTTGCTTCAGGTCACGATTCCGACGCCATCAGTGTCCGACATTCAGCGTGCTGGTGGTTGTCTTAATCCCTTTTGCTTCAGGTCACGATTCCGACAGCAAAAGATCATCGTCTGTAGGAACGATGATGGTCTTAATCCCTTTTGCTTCAGGTCACGATTCCGACCTGGTGAGCCGCAAGGGCTCACCAGGCCTTTTTTGTCTTAATCCCTTTTGCTTCAGGTCACGATTCCGACAGGAAAGGGGGTGAGAAAGATGACAACGTTCCTCCCGTCTTAATCCCTTTTGCTTCAGGTCACGATTCCGACTAATAATGTCGGGAGGCATATCGATGACCTAGTCGCGGTCTTAATCCCTTTTGCTTCAGGTCACGATTCCGACGGGACGCCGTCATCTGGACGTACGACCGGGAGTCTTAATCCCTTTTGCTTCAGGTCACGATTCCGACATCCGCAATGTCCAGTTAGACATTGCGGAGGCGAGTCTTAATCCCTTTTGCTTCAGGTCACGATTCCGACAGTGTGCACTGATGGAGCAGTGCACGGCGGGCCTGTCTTAATCCCTTTTGCTTCAGGTCACGATTCCGACTGGACGTCGCCGTCAACGATGACGGCACTTGGGGTGTCTTAATCCCTTTTGCTTCAGGTCACGATTCCGACCATATCACGTGAAGGGGGGGGGTGAAATACATGGTCTTAATCCCTTTTGCTTCAGGTCACGATTCCGACTGCGAGAGGCGGCTGGATCGTATAACGATCTGGCGTCTTAATCCCTTTTGCTTCAGGTCACGATTCCGACGACGGACGCGGTGCGGAAGGTTGACCTAGCGATGTCTTAATCCCTTTTGCTTCAGGTCACGATTCCGACAGTTAGACATTGCGGAGGCGATCCTCCGCACACGTCTTAATCCCTTTTGCTTCAGGTCACGATTCCGACAGTGTGGGTGCGACTACTGCCAACCCACACTCGCGTCTTAATCCCTTTTGCTTCAGGTCACGATTCCGACCTTGCGGCTCACCAGGCCTTTTTATTACCGGCGGTCTTAATCCCTTTTGCTTCAGGTCACGATTCCGACATATGGAAACGACGGATATGATAAACGATCCGTCTTAATCCCTTTTGCTTCAGGTCACGATTCCGACCATGGGGCCAGCGGCATCTCCAGACGTGGCCCCTCCGGTCTTAATCCCTTTTGCTTCAGGTCACGATTCCGACTGGGCGCGGCTCGCGGAGACCGCCGCGGCGCTCCGCGGTCTTAATCCCTTTTGCTTCAGGTCACGATTCCGACACTTAGCAAGTACGGCATCGCCTGGGTGTACAGGTCTTAATCCCTTTTGCTTCAGGTCACGATTCCGACACGATCCGGCCGCCTACGATAAACGGCCGGATCAGGTCTTAATCCCTTTTGCTTCAGGTCACGATTCCGACTCACGTGGACGTATAGACGGGACTGGGCCCGTCTGTCTTAATCCCTTTTGCTTCAGGTCACGATTCCGACCGACCTGTTCGAACGATGTGGTATCATGCGGCGCGGTCTTAATCCCTTTTGCTTCAGGTCACGATTCCGACTGTACGTCACGACACGGAGGCATCTTGCCTCCATTGTCTTAATCCCTTTTGCTTCAGGTCACGATTCCGACAGATCATTGTCTGCAGGAATGACAATGATCTTCTGTCTTAATCCCTTTTGCTTCAGGTCACGATTCCGACAACCAAAGTCCCAAAGAAATATTACCGGATGGCGTTGTCTTAATCCCTTTTGCTTCAGGTCACGATTCCGACAAACAGTGTTAGCGGCTGAGAGCCCCGCTGAGGTCTTAATCCCTTTTGCTTCAGGTCACGATTCCGACTACGAAGCTTTCCGCAAGGGGGATGCAGTAATCTGGTCTTAATCCCTTTTGCTTCAGGTCACGATTCCGACAGCTCGCCTTGGTCCATACGGAGGTCAGTGAGGGTCTTAATCCCTTTTGCTTCAGGTCACGATTCCGACGTCCTAGAGTGCGGCTGTGAATATTGCCAGGTCTTAATCCCTTTTGCTTCAGGTCACGATTCCGACTGAGAACGATGACAACCTTCCTCCCGATCGTGGTCTTAATCCCTTTTGCTTCAGGTCACGATTCCGACGGGACTTCGCGCGCCTGAACGTTGCTATTCCATTGTCTTAATCCCTTTTGCTTCAGGTCACGATTCCGACCAGGCGCGCGCTCGAACTCATGGCGGACGCGCTGCGTCTTAATCCCTTTTGCTTCAGGTCACGATTCCGACTGACGCGCTCATCCGCGAAACTCACCGCGCGTCGGTCTTAATCCCTTTTGCTTCAGGTCACGATTCCGACGGTTTGCGTTGTGGAGGAACGTCCATGGGGAGACGGTCTTAATCCCTTTTGCTTCAGGTCACGATTCCGACCCAGCGTGCGCTCGAGTCGTGTCATGGGTGCCGCGTCTTAATCCCTTTTGCTTCAGGTCACGATTCCGACCGGCATGATGCTACTATAGCACCATGCGTCAGGTCTTAATCCCTTTTGCTTCAGGTCACGATTCCGACTGATGCCGGCGCGCTCGCTCGACGAGCCCCAGTCTTAATCCCTTTTGCTTCAGGTCACGATTCCGACCGGGCTCGCGCAGCAAGCGCTCACGAGCGTGCCGGCGGAGTCTTAATCCCTTTTGCTTCAGGTCACGATTCCGACGCTCAATCTGGCGAAGATCGCCATGCGCCAGGGTCGTCTTAATCCCTTTTGCTTCAGGTCACGATTCCGACCACGACTCGAGCGCACGCTGGCCGCCACGTTCCAGTCTTAATCCCTTTTGCTTCAGGTCACGATTCCGACCGAGCTCGCGCGCGATGTCTTCGACCTCTACGCCGGGTCTTAATCCCTTTTGCTTCAGGTCACGATTCCGACTGAACATCTAGCTGTGGAAGGATGGGGCAACACTGTCTTAATCCCTTTTGCTTCAGGTCACGATTCCGACCGCTACGCG
>FWPU01013496.1_pt1 | contig 10263 bp, 4 predicted proteins | sample 2228361 | NCBI WGS metagenome assembly FWPU01 (sample SAMEA103939777, study PRJEB20133) | metagenome | reverse complement strand
GCTGTCGATCAACATCGTCGACGACGTGCCCGCCGCGAACGAAGTGATCAAGCCACTTACACCTTCCGGCCACGACACCAATTTGATGCTCATCCTCGACGTCTCGGGCAGTATGGACGACGCGTCCGGCCTCTCCGGGCTTACCCGACTTGACGTGATGAAGGCCGCGGTTCGCGAACTGCTCGAGCAGTACGACAACATCGGCGACGTGCGCGTGCAAATTGTCACATTCAGCTCGGGCGCCGCTCAGGCCGGCACGGACTGGATGACCGTCAGCCAGGCGCTCAGCGTTGTGAATGGCCTTTCGGCCTCCGGCAGCACCAACTACGACGCGGCGCTCTCGCTCGCGCAGAGCATTTTTGGCAACTCCGGCAAACTGACCACCGTCGGCGTTCAGAACGTGGCCTACTTCATGTCGGACGGCGAGCCGAACGCGCCAAGCGGCAGCGCCGGCATCAACGCGGCCGAGGAAACGGCTTGGACAAACTTCCTCACCACGAACCAGATCGACTCGTTCGCCTTGGGCATGGGCACTGGTGTCACCCAGAGCGCGCTCAACCCGATCGCCTACAACGGGCAGACCGGCACCAACACCAATGCGATCGTGGTGACCGACATGTCGCAGCTCGCCTCTGTCCTGGTCGGCACGGTGACCGGCACCACCGGCAATCTGCTGACCGACGGCGTGCTGCCGGGCAGCTTCGGCGCCGACGGCGGCCACGTCAAATCGGTAACCGTGGACGGCACGACCTATACCTACGATCCTGCGGGCGGCGGATCGATCACGGCGAGCGGCGGTCCCAACAACGGCAGCTTCAACCCCGCGACCAAGGAGCTGACCGTGAATGCGGCCTCCGGCGCGGTGTTCACCGTCGACATGGACGGCGGCACCTTCAGCTACACCGCCCCCGGCAGCATCACCAGCGGCTTCACCGACTTGATTCCGTTCGTGCTGGCGGACAACGACGGCGATACCGCCGGCAACCTGCTGCGCATCGTCGTCTCCACCGTCGACCACGCACCCATCGTGCGCGACGACGTCGTGATCACCAACGTGTCGGCTCAGTCCGGCAACGACCAAATCGTAATTCCGGATTTTGCCCTGCTGTTCAACGACAGCGATGCCGAAGGCGATCCAATCACCATTTCGAGCGTCGGCGGGGCGACGGATGGCAGTGTGTCACACGCCGGCGTCAACGTCACCTTCACGGAAGAGAGTGGCAGCGCGGCCGACGGCGGCAGCTTCACCTACACCGGAACGGCGAATGGTTTGTCGGACACTGGCAACGTGACGGTCGACCGCGTGACGAGCAGCACGATCAATGGCACCGGCCTTGGCGAAATCCTCATGGGTCGCGACGGCGCCAACAACACGCTGAACGGCCACGAGGGCAACGACGTTCTCCTTGGCGGCAATCAGAACGATCTGCTCAACGGCGGCGCCGGCAACGACCTCATGGCCGGCGGCGCGGGCAACGACACTTATGTGGTCGACAGCGCGGGCGACGTGGTGGTCGAAAATGCCGGGCAGGGCACCGACACCGTCCAGTCGTCCGTCAGTTACGTTTTGGGCGACAACGTCGAGAACCTGACGCTCACCGGCAGCGCCAACATCAACGGCACCGGCAATTCGCTCAACAACGTCATCACCGGCAATTCCGGCGCCAACGTGCTCGACGGCGGCGCCGGCAGCGACACGATCAACGGCGGAAGCGGCAACGACACCCTCAACGGTGGTGCGGGCGGCGATACATTGATCGGCGGCAATGGTGCCGACACGATCGATACCGGTGCGGCGGACGACAACGTCCAGGACGTGATCGTCTTCGCGTCAGCATCCGAATTTGGCGATACGGTGCATAACTTTGATGCCACCGGGAGCGCCGGTCAAATGGATCGTATCCGGTTTACGGATCAGCTGAACTCGGATCTCGACGACGGCAACAACAACAATGTCTTCCTTTTCGCCACGGGCAATAACGGGCCCGGAAAAGTGACCGTCGATTTGGGCGAGGACAACAGCGACGTCGAGGCGCTGCTCTTGTCCGGCAGCGAAGGCGTTGCCGCTGCCGATCTTGGCAACGCCGCCGCGGTCGCTGCGGCCTTCAACGCCGAGTTCAATATGACCTCGAGCTCCTCCGGCACTGATGATGATGCATTGCTGGTCATCAATGCAACAGACAGTACCGATTTCTCGGTCTGGCGATATGTCGAGACCGGAACGGCGAACAGCATTCAGCCGGGGGAATTGACGCTGATCGGCATATTTCATGCAAACGCTGCCGTGGCAACGGGGAACTTTGATCTGGCCTAGGCTCTCCGCTTGGCGGTCACGCAAAATTTGCCGGCCGGCAATCGCCAGCGGGCTTCTCCTCGAAGCGTACCGGTGCGTCTTAAAGCCTGCCGCGCAACGGAGGCGGCTCGAATCCATCCAGCCGCAGGCCGAGTTCATCGCGCCGCTCGGCATCGGGGACCGCGCCGGGCGGCTCGGTCAAGATCGCGCCGCTCGCCACCTGCGGCGCTTCCGCCGGCCGCGCGCCATAGGGCACGGCGAACAGGTTGACGCCCTCGCGGCTGAGCACGAACATCGGGGTGAAGTGCCAGGCGTCCTTGCGTTCGAGCAGCACATCGTGCCGGTTGTCCAGCAAAAGCCAGCGGCCGCCTTCGCGCACGGCGGTCACCGCGTGGTCCTGGCGCGCCAACCGGTCGCGCACGATCACGAGCCGCAAATCCTCGGCCGCATAGCCCGAATCGCGCAGCGCGACATATTTGGCGATCGCATAGTCCTCGCAATCGCCGAGCCCTGAAGCCAGCGTCGCGAGCGGCGCCGTCCATCGGTCGTCAAGACCGTGTTGGTCGGGATCGCTCATGTAACGGATTGCGGCATTGATGGTTCGATTGAGCCAGGCAATCTTTGCGCGGCCGGAGAGGTGGCGCCGCGCCTGCTCGATCATGGTGAGATACTTTCGGCCGGCCGGGTCGCCACAGCGCGGGCCCTCGGCGCGACAGCGCGCGAGGGTTTCGGCTTCCTGGGCGAGCTCGGCCTCAAGCCCGCGCCACTTCGCCCACAACAAGCCTTCGGGGGCGCGGAAACTGGCAAGCCCGAATGGCTCGCCGCTCTCGATCAGGGTCGCGGTGTTGCGTGCGGTGGCCCGGTCCGCGGCGGACGCGGCAATGGCAGCGACCTGCGGCGCGCCGTGCGGTCTCGCGTCGGATATTTGGCCGCCGAGCCGCGCCACCACTTCATTGATGGTGAAGTAGCGCGGCAGCGCTGCGGCCGCGTTGTCGTCCTGGATCGCGATCGCGGGCGTACCTGCACCCCAGTGCGTCGCCGCAAAGACGAGCGCAACCCAACGCGCGAGACCGCCGCCGTATCGTGCCACCACTGCCGCCCTGTGGTCAGGGACTTGGCGCGCGTGGCCATGCCGCGCCTTGCGTCCCTGTTTTGTCTCCAGGGCATGGATAGCCGCGCCGGCGGTTCAGGCAGGTTAATTCGCGTCAGGATCCCCGAGATTCTCCGGCGCAGGATTGACCCACGGGAACCAAGTTCGGTCGAATTTCGTAAAACTTTGAATTATCTCTCCCGCAACGCTTCGTCGCGCAGCAGGCGGGCGGGCTTCAGCAAGTAATCGAGCACGGATTTCTCGCCGGTGAGGATTTCGACCGTGGTTACCATCCCCGGAATGATCGGCAGCGGGTGCTCGGGCGTGCCAAGGTAATTCTTCTCGGTGCGCACCATCACCCGGTAGAAGAGCTCGGGCTTCGGATCAGTCAGCCGCTCCTTCTCGTCCAGAATCGTATCAGCGGAAATCCGCTCCACGTGGCCTTTCAGTGACCCATAGATCGAGGGATCGTAGGCGGTGACCTTCACCACCGCCGGCTGGTTCGGACGGATGAAGGCGATGTCCTGTGGGCGTATGCGACCTTCGACCAGCAGCGTGTCGTCGAGCGGCACGATGTCCATGAGGTTGCCGCCGGGCTGCACCACCGCGCCGATGGTCGTGACGTTGAGCTTGTTGACAACGCCGTAGACCGGCGACTTCAGCTCGGTGCGCCGCACGCGGTCTTGTGCCGACTTGATGTTCTCGTCGAGTACCGCAAGGTCGCCCCTAGATTTCGCCAGGTCCTCCTCAGCCTGCGCGCGAAACGCGGCCTTGGCATTGGCGATTTTCGACTGGGTTTCCGCAAGCTGCCCGCGGACGTCGGCCTCCCTCTGGTGCAGGCGTATCCACTCGATCTCCGGCACGACCTTCTGCTGGAACAGCGGCCGCATGATCCGAATTTCATCGTTGATCAGCTTGTAGGCGTCGGTGAGCCTGGCCTCCTGCTTTACCAGCACGTCGATGTCCTGAGCGAGCTTGCGCGCCCGCGCTTCGAACACGTTGCTTTCCGCAGCCACCGCCGCCGGGGCGATTTGAACCAGCTCCGGCGGGAAGTTGATGCTGCTCTGCCCCTGCGCCTCCGCCTCGAGCCGCGCCACCCGCGCCGCCACCGCCGCGCGCCGCTCGCGCACCTCCCCGAATTCGGACGCAAATTTTGTGTCGTCAATCCGCATCAGCGGCTGGCCCTGCTGGACGATGTCGCCCTCCCGGACCAGGATCTCGCCGACGATTCCGCCCTCGAGTGATTGCACCACCTGCGTCTGCCGCGAGGGAACGACGCGACCATTGCCGCGCTTGACCTCATCGAGCACCGCAAAATGCGCCCAGATCAGTCCCACGACCAGCAGTGCCAGAGTGGTGTAGAGCAGCATGCGCGCCGTGCGCGGCGTCTCAAGCTCGGCCGCGGCCCGCACGTCGTTGGCGAAGGCGAAATCAGAGCGCCGCATTTGGTTTCGGCACCACGGAAACCGGACCCTGCGCGGATGGCGCTTGCGGCCGCCTGTTGCCTTGGACGATGGCAAGCACTTGATCGCGCGGTCCATCCGCAATTAGGCGGCCGCGATCAAACAACAGCAGGCGATCGAGCAATGTTAGAACCGTCAGGCGGTGGGTCGCAATGATGATGGTCATCTTGTGGGCGGCCAGCGTCTTCAGTCGGTCGAGGAATTCCGCTTCGCTGCGCACGTCGAAATGCGCCGTCGGTTCGTCGAGGAACAGCACCTTCGGCTTGCGGATCAGCACGCGCGCAAGGCCGATGGCCTGTTTCTGCCCGCCCGACAGACTCCGGCCACCTTCCGCGACCGGCATCTCATAGCCGAGCGGGTGCCCGGCGATGAACGCTTCCACTCCGGCGAGCCGTGCCGCCTCGAGAACCTCGGCGTCGGTGGCATCGGTCTTGCCGAGCGCAATGTTGTCGCGGAGCTTGCCGAAGAACAGGTCGGTGTCCTGCAGCGCAAAGCCGATACCGCTGCGCAGATCGGCCGGGTCGTATTGCCGCACGTCGACGCCGTCGATCAGGATCCGACCGTCTCTCGGCTCGTAGAAGCCGACCAGCAAGCGGCCGACCGTGGTCTTGCCCGATCCGACCCGGCCGATGATGCCCACCCGTTCGCCCGGGTTGATCTGGAAGGTGACGTTTTCCAGCGCGGGCTGCGGCGCGTTCGGATAGGTGAAGCTCACGCGGTCGAAGGCAATGCGACCTTCCTCGATCTTGCGACGAACGAAGCTCCGGTCCGGCGGGCGCTCGCGCTCCAGTGTCATGACGCGGTCGATCGCCTTCAGCGCCGCGATCGTCTGCGTGCCCCGGGTGATCACCGACGCGATGCCAGAGATCGGCGCCAGCACCCGCCCGGCCAGCATGGTGGCGGCAACCAGCGCACCGACCGAAAGCTTGCCGTCAATGATGAGAAAAACCCCGATCACCACCAACAAAAGGGTCGTCAACTGCTGCGCGGTGTTGGCGCTGGTGAGCGCCAGCGAGGCCCAGAAATGCACCTCTTCGCCGGAGCGAGCCGTCGCCGCGACCGACCGCTCCCAAGCCATCTGCATCCTCGACTCCGCACCGGTGGCGCGCACCGTCTCGATGCCCGACAGCGATTCGACCAGCACGCCGTGGCGCGCGGCCGACTCTGCCTGCAGCCGCCGCATCGCGCGATCCAGCGGTCGCTGCAGCGCCAGGCCGACGATGATCATGATCGGCAGCATCGCGAGCGGGACGAACGCCAGCGGCCCGGCGATCAGGTACAACACCAGCACGAACAATACCGCAAACAAGAGGTCGGTGGCCGACACCACGCTGCCCGAGGTGAAGAAGTCGCGCACCGAATCGAAATCGCGGAGCTGATTGGCGAGAATCCCCACCGAGGTCGGCCGTTGCGCCATCTTCACCGCCAGCACGTGTTCGAAAATGTTGGCGGCCAACACCACGTCGATTTTCTTGCCGGTGATGTCGATAATCCGGCTGCGCACCGTGCGCAGCACGAAGTCGAACACAATGGCGATGCCGAGGCCGATGGACAGGGCGATCAGCGAGGCGATCGCACCGTTCGGCACCACCCGGTCGTACACGTTCATGATGAACAACGGCGTCGCCAGAGCGATCATGTTGATGATGAACGCGGAAATCGCCACGTGGCTGTAGTTGCGCCAATAGCGGCGGACCACCGACCAAAACCAGTGGTCCTTGGGCAAATCTCCCGCGGCGACGGCACGGGCGTCGGCGGCGGCCACCGGTCGCACGAAGAAGACGTAGCCGAGGTGTTCGGCGTTCAGCGAGTCGAACGTGCGAATCTCCGGCGGCGCGTTGACGCTCGGATTGACGACCTTTGCCGATCGCGCCTTGTGGTCGATGGCAAGCAGGATGCGCGTCGAGCCGTCGCGCAGGACGAGGACGGCAGGCAGTACCAAGGCGGGGATTTCGCTGATGGTGCGTTTTACCGCCTCGGCCTCGAGCCCCGCGCGCCGCGCCGCCCGGTCGTAGAGGGCAACGCGCAGCCGGCCGTCCGTGATTGGCAGCCCGCCAAGCAGGGCTTCGCGGCTCACGGCGCGTCCGTGGTGCGCCGCAAGGTAGAGGAGAGAGTCGGTGAGCGGATCCGCAGGTGGGCGGGGTGCCGCCATAGGCTTGGGCGGCTCCGGCCCTCCCTTCGGGGGGACAACGAGTTTGGGTACCTGCAGTTTTGGCGCCTGGATCGTCAAAGCAGTCCGCCGCTGAAGCTGATCGTCCTGACTCTAGTACCAATAGCAGAGAAGCAACTGTGAAGCATCTGAGGAAAATTTCGACGAATATAGGTCATTAATTCATTATTGCTTTATGAAGGCGCCTGTTAACAATTGCGCTGCCAAGAGGAGCCGGCGATTAAGCCTGCGACCCCGATGCCCGCTCGCCCCGGAGGCTCGCGGGCTTACACTAATGAGCTTGGGGCCCGGTTGGTTGCATCCGGGGAAGCGGAAAGGCGCAAAGCTGCACAAGATTTCAACGGGCGCCCTGCGTCGGCGCCGCAAGGTTGAGCGGTTCAGGACCGCTCGGTTCCGGCGGATTAATCAGCAGCGGCGGAATTTTCAGCGGCAGGAAGCCGATCGGCTTCTGCTCGAGCGGCGCCGCCTCCGGCCGCTGAGGGATCTTCGCGTGGGCCAGCAGCTGTCCGGTTGCCGCCAGGAGTTGGTAGTCCGCGAACACGGCCAAACCGCGCACCGATTCAAGCCCGACCAGCGCCGCATAGTACTGGTTGTGCGCGTTCAGCAAATCGATCAGCGAACGCTGCCCGAGCTCGTATTCCTTGGTGTAGGCCGCAATCACTTTGCGGCCCGATTCCACATCGCGCTGCAAGGCAGCGATTTGGTCGTTGACAATGGTGCGCGCCGCCCAGGCCCGGTCCAGGGTGGAGAAGGCTTCGCGCTGCAGGCGCGCGTGGCGCTGGGAAGCCTCGATGTAGCGCTCGCTCATCTCCACCCGGCGCCATGAATCCTGGCCGCCGCGGAACACGTCCCAGCTGAACACCAAAAAGCCGCTCTGATTGGTGCTGCGGCCCGGCAGCGAGAGGCTTGCGTTGTAGTCCCGCGATGCGCGCCCTTCGAGGGAAATCGAGGGTACAAAGGCTCCGTCGGTGGCGCGGAAAGCGTAGCGCGCGGCATCGGCGTCCGCCCGCGCGGCCTTGATGGTGGGGTTGTGCGTGAGGGCGATCGCCAGCGCCTCGTCGCGTGACCTCGGCAGGCGCGCCAATCTGCGCGGCTCGCGCAGATTGAACGGCTCCAGGCCGATGGCGCGACGGTACATGGCGCGCGCTTCGTCGAGATTCTGCCGATAACGGGCCAGCGAGGCCTCGGCTTGCGCAACGCGCTCGAGCACCTGCTCGAGATCGCCTTCGCCGGCCCTGCCGCCCTGGAAGCGGGCGCGCACGTTCGCCGCGATCCTGCGATGCGCCTCGAGATTCTGCAGCGAATGGTTGACAATCTTCTGGTAGCGGATCACGTCGACGTAGGCTTCGACGGCGTCAAGCGCGATCAACTCCGTACGCTCGAAAACGCGCGCCGCCGCGGCGTCAACGCGCGCCGCCTGGCGCCAGATTTCGTTGAGCGAGGTGAAGCCGTCGAACAGCAGTTGCCGAAGCACGACCGATTGGCTTGTCGTCGCCAGGCGTTGGTCATTGCCTGGCAGCGGCACGGCCGCGTCGCGATGATCGAACCGGCTGTAGCCGGTGCGCGCTTCAAGCCGAACCTGCGGCAGCAGCGTGCCCTGTTGCTGGCGCATCTCTGCGTCGGTCGCGCGCCGATTGGCAGCGGCCTCGCCCACGCCAGGATGCGTGCGCACCGCCTGAATGATAGCGTCCTGGATCGTAAATGGTTCCGCCGCAACAGGTTCTGCCGTTGCGGCAGCCATCAAGCCAAGAAAACCAAGGGGAATCACCGCAATGCGGGTCAATCTTGAGCTCCCCCAAACTTCCGCCACGGCGCCATTGAAGATGCGAGGCAAAGTATCAGCCCCATTTTTCCGGTGCAATGTCACGGACACGCTCGTTTACGGCTTGTCGCGATTAATGATTATTGTCGGACAGAAACCTGCAAAAAAATTTACCATCTCGCGTTTCCTGTGGTTGCGCGCACTGCACTCGCAAAGTTCATCCGGTGCCGAATACGCGCGAAATGCCAGACCCATATTGAAGTTATTCACAGAATTAACAGCCCGAATGCGGGCGAAACCGGGTGACCATTAAGGTTTATTTTTCGTATACATCGGAACCCAAGTGGCGATCGTGCGTTAATTTGTTTCGGCAAAGCTCGCGCGAATCACCGATTTGGTCCATCCCGGAACGGGAGTGATTCGCGCCGCCTCGAGGCGGGCCAACGAGGCCTGCCCGGCCGGCCGACATGCGCGCGCCGCGCCGGGTTTCAGTTGCCGCGTCGCACCACGTTGGTCATCTTCGCTAGGTCGCCAGCCAGGAAACAGCGCATGTTGTGCTCGATCGTCGGCATGGCGAGGTCGACATAGACGTCGCAGAAGCCGCCTTGGTGGGTGGTGACGATAACATTTTTGAACGACCACAAAGGATGCTCGGCCGGCAGCGGCTCCTGCTGAAAGACATCGAGCGCGGCGCCGGCAATCCTGCGGGCGCGGAGCGCTTCGACTAGCGCCTCCTCGTCCACCACCCCGCCGCGCGCGAGATTCACAAGGAAGCTCGTCGGTTTCATGGCCGCGAATACCGCCGCTCCGATCAGCTGATGCGTTGCCGGCGAATAGGGCGTAAGCAATACGAGATAGTCGAGCTCCGGCACCACGCGCAGCAATTCCTCGCGTCGGTACATGCGGTCGAAGCCCGGCACGGTACGCACCGCCGAGCTGATCCCGATCACCGTCATGCCCAATGCCTTGCATTTCGGCGCGAGTCTCTCGGCGATCGCGCCAACGCCGAGGATCCCCGCCTTCTTGCCGCTGAGCAGCCGCGCCGGCCAACGCAGCCACTCGCGCCGGTCCTGCGCCCGCACCGCCCGTGGGATATCGCGGGCGAGCGCCAGCATGGCGGCGAGCGCAGCCTCGGACACCGGCTCACCGTGAATGCCGTGCACGTTGGTGACGATGACGTTTGGTCGCAGCGTTGGCTGGTCAACGATTCCGTCAACCCCGGTGCCGAGCGCCTGCACCCATTTGAGGTTGCCGGCGGCCGCAAAATCCGCCTGCAAATTTTTCATCACCTGGCCAAACGTGAGCAGAACGTCGGCGCGTGCGAGCAGCGGCCTGAAATCGCTGTGCTGATCGGCGATATCGATGGCGAGCGCCGGAAATGTCGCGCTCAGGCGCGCGCGGATGACGTACAGAATCTTTCGCACAATTGAGTAGGGCTGGCGGCCCCGAATCTGGCTGAACTGGAGGTGGCTAGACGCAACCAGG
>FWPU01013493.1_pt1 | contig 10264 bp, 11 predicted proteins | sample 2228361 | NCBI WGS metagenome assembly FWPU01 (sample SAMEA103939777, study PRJEB20133) | metagenome | reverse complement strand
ACGAGGTCGCGGAGGTCCGCATGGGCGTGGTCATGGAGGCCGTGCGCGCTGTGCGCAACCTCCGGGCGGAGATGAACGTGCCCCCGGCGCGCAGGGCGCCGGCCCAGGTGCGCGCCGAGGGGCGCGACCTGGAGGCGATCCGGGAGGGGAGCGCCTACCTCGTGCGCCTCGCCAACCTGGAGGCGCTGCACTTCGGCGACGTCGGCGCGGGGGACGCGACGAACGGGAAAGCGGTCGCCGCCGTCGCCGGGGCGGTGGAACTGCGCCTGCCCCTGGCCGGGCTCATCGACGTGGAGCGGGAAACCGCCCGCCTGCGCAAGGAACTGGAATCCGCGAGGGCGGAGCTGGAACGCGTGCGGGGCAAGCTGTCGAACGAGGGTTTCCTCCGCGGCGCCGCCCCCGAGGTGGTGGCCAAGGAGCGCCGGAAGGCGGAGGATCTGGCGGCGCGCGCCGCCCGCTTGGAGGGACGTCTCGCCGAACTGGCCGGGTGAGCGAAGGAAAACGCACCCCCATGACGAATTGAAAGGAAATAAATGGGTCCTGCGGCGCCCGCTGCCGATGCAAGCCATACCATTGTGACGCCATTTCGCCGTTGGTACACTTACTAAAGGTTTTCGGGCGTTATCGACGAGCGCCGCCGCGCCTTGATCGGCAGCCGGTCATCGGAAACGGAGGGGAACGGATTTGCGAGGAAGCAAGGCGGGGTGGCTGTTGTTCGTCTTCGCTCTCGCCGGGATGTTCCTGGGCAACCGCGTCGGCGATTCGCTCGCCTCGGCGCTGCCCGCCCTGGCCCACTACGGCTCGCTCTCGATGGCTCCCCGCGAGCTGTCGCTTTTGGATCTGGGCCTGACGTTCGGGTTTTCCTTCCGCGTGAACGCGGCCGGCGTCCTCGGGGGCTTGGCCGGGATCGCGCTGGCGAGGCGGGTCTGAATGGGAGATCTCGTGCTGGCCTCGGCCTCCCCTCGGCGCCGGCAACTCCTGGCCCAGATCGGTTTGACCTTCCGCGTCCGCGAGAGCGACGTCGACGAACGTCCGCTCCTCTCCGCCGCCGGCGACCCGGAGTGGCTGACCCGCGGTCTGGCTCTGGCCAAGGCGATGGCGGTGGGCCGTCACGAAACGGATGCCCTCGTGTTGGCGGCCGATACGGTCGTGGTGCTCGACGGGGAGATCCTGGGCAAGCCGCGTGATGCCGTCGAGGCGCAGGCCATGCTCTCACGGCTCCAGGGGCGGACCCACCGGGTGGTCACCGGCGTGGCCGTGCTTGACGCCGCCACCGGCCGCAGCCGCACCGCCGCGGAGGAAACCCGGGTCACCCTGCGGGCGCTGACCCCTGAGGAGATCGCGGCCTACGTCGCCGGCGGCGAGCCGCTGGACAAGGCCGGCGCCTATGCCGTCCAGGGGCTGGGGGCCGTCCTCGTGACCCGCATCGAGGGGTGTTTCTATAATGTCGTCGGGTTGCCCCTGGCCCTGACGGTCGACCTGCTCCAGGACTTCGGATGCGCGGTCCTGGGCCGGACGGGGAACGGGGTGCCGTGCCGGTGAGGCGGGCGGGGGTTTCCCTGTCGGTCCTGCCCCCCCGTGAACGCCCGCGGGAGAGGCTCGCCCGTCTGGGGGCGGCGGCCCTTTCCGATGCCGAGCTCCTCGCCATCCTGCTCCGGACCGGCGACGCCGGCTCGGGCGCGTCCGCCCTGGACCTGGCGCGGCAGCTCCTCGTTTACGGCACCCGCCGCACCGGCAGTGAGGACCGCGCCCTCCGCTTCCTCGCCACGGCGACGGTGGAGGAACTGGGGCAGATCCGCGGCATCGGGCCGGCGAAAGCGGCCCAGGTCAAGGCCGGGGTGGAGCTGGGGCGGCGGGTCGTCTGCGACCAGACGCGGGCCGGAGCGGTGATCCGGAACCCATCCGACGCGGCGCGCCTGTTCATGCCGCAGTTGCGGGACCTGGAGCAGGAGCACCTCTACGCGGTGCTGGTGGATGCCAAGGGGCGGGTGCTTTCGACCGATCTCGTTTCCGTGGGCGGCCTGAGCGCGTCCATGGCCCACCCGCGTGAGGTGTTCAAGGCGGCGGTGCGGAAGAATGCCCACGCCATGGTGTTGGTTCACAACCACCCGAGCGGGGACCCCACCCCGAGCCCCGACGACCTGGCCGTGACCCGGCGGCTGGTCGACGCCGGGCGCCTCCTCGGGATCGAGGTGCTGGACCACATCATCATTGGAGATAATAGGTATGCCAGCTTTCGCCAGATCGGCATGATCGAGAAGGCGGCATCCGGAACCTAGAGAAGGGGACCTGCCGATGTTGAACGGATTTTCGAAGTACTTCACACGTGACATGGGGATCGACCTGGGCACGGCCAACACCTTGGTGTTCGTGCGCGGGCGCGGCATCGTCCTGCAGGAACCGTCGGTGGTGGCGATCCAGGTCGAGTCGAAGCAACCTGTCGCCGTCGGGAGCGAGGCCAAGCGCATGATCGGCCGCACCCCGGGCAACATCGTGGCCGTCCGCCCGCTCAAGGACGGGGTCATCGCCGACTTCGACATCACCCAGGCCATGCTGCGGCACTTCATCACCAAGGCCGGGCGCGGCTGGGCCGTCTTTCGCCCTCGGGTCGTCATCGGCGTCCCATCGGGGGTGACCGAGGTGGAGAAGCGGGCGGTCGTGGATGCGGCACAGCAGGCGGGCGCGCGGGAAGCCTACCTGATCGAGGAGCCCATGGCGGCGGCCATCGGCGCGGGACTGCCCGTTTCGGAGCCGACCGGGAGCATGGTGGTCGACATCGGCGGCGGCACCACCGAGGTCGCCATCATCTCCCTCGGGGGCATCGTGACCCACCGCTCCATCCGCGTGGGCGGCGACGAGCTGGACGAAGCCATCGTCCATTACATCAAGCGGCATTACAATATGCTCGTGGGCGAGCGGACGGCCGAAGAAATCAAGATGACCATCGGTTCCGCCTACCCGGTGAACGACGACCAGTCCCTCGAGGTGCGCGGCCGCGACCTGGTCACGGGGCTGCCGAAGAACCTGACGCTCACGGCGGCCGAGGTCCGGCAGGCCCTGGCCGAGCCGCTGGCGCAGATCATCGAGGCCATCAAGGTGACGCTGGAGCGCACCCCGCCCGAGCTGGCGGACATCATGGACCGGGGGATCGTCATGACCGGCGGCGGCGCCCTCCTGAAGGGCCTGGACCGCCGCATCAGCCAGGAGACGGGCATGCCGGTGCTCGTCGCCGATGAGCCGCTTCTCTGCGTCGCCCGCGGCACGGGCAAGATGCTCGAGTCCCTGGACAAGTACAAGCGTCTCCTGACGAGTCCCAAGCGGATCAGCGCCTAGAGGAGCGGGTCGACGTGTGGCAGCGGGGGAAGGGCGGTTGGCTCTTGGGGATCCTGGCCGCCGCCGCCCTGGCGGTGGTCCTCTTGAGGGCAACGGCCGGCGGGTTGCCCGCATGGGCCGCGCCGGTGAGCGGGCTGGCCCAGGAACTGTTGTCCCCGTTGCAGGCGGCGGTCTCCCGTGTCACGGCCTCGGTCCGCGATGCCGGCCGCTTTGCCGTCCGGCTGTCCGGCCTGCACCGGGAGAACGGCGACCTGCGCCGGCGGGTCGAGCGCATCGGTCTCCTGGAATCCCAGCTCGAGGAACTGAAGCAGGAGAACCGGCGGCTGCGGGAACTCCTGGACCTCAGGAGCCGGACGCTCTGGCTCGACGGCGCCACGCTCGTGGCCACCCGGGTGACGTCCCGCAACCCCGACAACTGGTTCGCCACCGCCACCGTCGGAAAGGGGTCCAAGGACGGCGTGCGTCCGGGCATGGCGGCGCTCACCCCTTCGGGTCTGGCCGGGCGGGTGACCCGGGTTTCGTCCGGTTCCGCCACGGTGATGCTCCTCACCGATCCCCAGAGCGGCGTCGGCGCCATGGTGCAACGCGAGAGCTCCCGCGCACAGGGGGTCGTGCTCGGCCAGGCGGGGCGGGGCGACCGGCTGCTCATGCGCTTTTTCAGCCGTGACGCCGACGTCCGCCGCGGGGATCGGGTGGTCACCTCCGACCGCAGCGCCTCTTTCCCGGCCGCCCTCCCCATCGGCACCGTCTCCGAAGTGTTCGACGAGTCCGAGGGCCTGGTGCGTTACGCCTGGGTGAAGCCGGCTGTCGACTTCAACCGCGTGGAGGAGGTCCTGCTCGCCACCCTCCCGGCTGGGAACGGGGCGCCGCGGGGGGTGAGCCCGTGAACCGCGGTACGGCCGCCCATGCCGCTCTCGCGCTGGCGGCGCTGATCCTCCAGTCGGTGGTCTTCCCCCACCTGCAGGTCGCCCATGTCCGGCCCGACCTGCTGCTGGTCTTGTGCGTCCTGTCCGGGCTGGCCCACGGCCCTCGCGGCGGAGCGGTGACCGGCTTCTGGGTCGGGCTGGGGCAGGATCTGCTGGCGGGACGCTTCCTTGGGCTCTTCATCCTGTCCAAGGTGACGATGGGGGCGTTCGGGGGGTTCGCGGCCCAGCGGGTCTACCGCGACCGGCTGGTCGTCCCGGCCCTGGCGTGTCTCGTCGGGACGATCCTCCAACGCTTGGTGATCATCGCGGTGATGCAGACGGCGGGTATCCGGGCGGTCGCCTCCCCCTGGCAGGGAGCCCTCTGGGCGGAGGCGCTGCTCAACGGCCTGGCCGGCATCGTCCTCTTCAACGTGTTGACCCGCCTGGACCGGCGCCTGGGTCACGCGTCCGCATAGGTTTTGCATCGGTGGCTGGGGGTGAGCGAGGGTGAATCCGGAGCAGCTCGAGCGCCGCGCCTGGGTGATGTTCCTGCTGGCGGCCGTCATCGCCGTCGTGCTGAGCGGCCGTCTGGCCTTCCTGCAAATCGTCCAGGGGGACAAGTGGGAGGATCTGGCCCGGGGCCAGCGCATCCGCATGGTCACCACCCCCGCTCCCCGCGGGCAGATCCTGGACCGCAACGGCGTTGTGCTGGCCACCAACAAGCCATCGTTCACCGCCTATCTGGTCTACACCGGCGAGCCGCTCTCCGATGCCACCTTCAATCGTTTGAGCCAAATCCTCAAGATGGACCCGGAGAAGATCCGCGAGGCGGCCGCCAAACTCCAGCCGGCCCGCGGGCGGCCGTACGAGCCCGTCCCCCTGAAGCCGGTCAGCGAGGAAGAGCAGGTCCTGCTGGAGGAGCATCGGGCCGAACTCCCCGGCGTGGTCGTCGAGGTCCAGCCGAACCGCGAGTACCCCGGTCTGGCCGAGGACTTCCCGGCCGTGGGTCGCACCCTTGCCTCCCACGTCCTCGGGTACGTCAAGAAGGCGGACCGGGGTCCGTCGGCGGTGGGGGAGTACGGGATCGAGCGGTCTTACAACGGCGATCCCGCCGCCGCGGATCCCGCCGCCCTGGGCCTTCAGGGCAAGGACGGGTTGCGTCAGGTCGAGGTGGACGCCCAGGGGCGGCCCGTGCGGGTGCTGCAGCGGCAGGACCCCGTCCCGGGGAACAACGTGGTGCTCACCATCGATGCCAGGGTGCAGGCGGCGGCGGAAGCGGCCCTTCTGGAGCGGATGGCTTACCTGCGCAAGCTCAGGTCGCCCGAGTGTCCGAACGGATGCCGGGCCGAGTACGGCGCCGCCGTCGCCATCGACGTGCGCACGGGGGAGATCCTCGCCCTGGCATCGGTGCCCGGATTCGATCCGAACGGGTTTGCGACGCGGATCTACGCCCAGCCGGGAACCGACGACTACGATCGATGGCAAAGCGATTGGGAGGCTTGGCAGAAGGACCCCGGCAAACCCCTCCTCAATCACGCCACGCTCGACGCGGCCCCCCCGGGGTCGACCTTCAAGCCGGTCAGCGCCCTGGCCGCGCTCGAAGCCGGCGTCACCCGGCCGGACGAGCGGGTTTCGTGCCCGGGTGTGTTCGTATACAACGGGCTGCCCTTTCGCGACTGGCACACCCATGGGTCCGTCAATCTGGAGCAGGCCCTGGGCCGCTCCTGCAACGTGTATTTTTATCAAATGGCTTTGCGCATGAAGATCGACGACCTGACCCGCATGGCCCGCGCCTTGGGCCTCGGCGGTAAGACCGGCCTGGAGGCGCGCGACGGCCTGGGGGAACTGGCGGGCTGGGTGGCGGGTCCCGAGGCCAAGAAGGCGCTCATGCCCCAGGAACCCTGGTTCCCGTCGGAAAAGCTGAGCGCCGTCATCGGCCAGGCGCAGAACCAGTACACCCCGCTGCAGATGGCCGTGATGACGGCCGCCCTCGCGAACGGGGGCATCCGTTACCGGCCGTTCGTCGTCAAGCGCATCACCTCCCCCGACGGCCGGGTGATCCGGGAGTTCCGTCGTGAGGAGGCCGGCCGTCTCGACGTCTCGCCCGAGAACCTGGAGGAGGTGCGCAAGGGGATGCTGGCGGTGAACCGGTTCAATCCCGGCTGGAGGGGGGCCGATTCCCAGTGGGGCACGGGCTCCGGCGTGTTCGGGGACTTCCCCGCCAGGAGCCGCGAGATCCTCGGCCGTGAGATCCAGGTCGCCGGCAAGACGGGTACCGCGGAGGCGGCCATCCGCGGCGAGGAGCCCTACGGCTGGTACATCGCCTTCGGACCCTACGACGAGCCGGAGATCGCCGTCGCCGTCATGGTGCGGCACGGCGGAGGCGGCAGCCTGGCCGCGGCTCCCGTCGCCCGGGCCATCTTCGACGAATACTTCGGTTTGAACCGCAAGCCCGTCGATCAAGAGGGGCCGCCGGTGCAGCGGATCACCGGCGACGTCATCGCCTGAAGCGCTCCCAACGGCCGCCTGCGGCATTGCCGCGGTGGCGAAAAATCCCGTCGTAGGATTGCGAATTCTGGTGGATGTTGTAGCAAAAATCTACCTTCTTTTCCTCCGGAATGGGCAGGGAATTACGGATTTCCGCCGTATTACCAGTGTTGGGGGATGAAGCGGTGGTCCGTGACGGCGAGATTCAATTCCGGGGGACGAAGGGCGGTCTCTTGGTCCGCTTCGAGGAAGGGGAGGACTTCGAGCGCCTCAAGGAGCGGCTGGCCGAGAAACTCGATACCGCTCAAAAGTTTTTCCACGGCTCCTCCGTCACCATCGATGTCGGCAACCGCGTCCTGACCACGGCGGAACTCCTTCAACTCGAAGCCCTTTTCACGTCCCGCTACGGCGTGCGCGTCCTTCAGGTGGTGAACGGCGGCGAGCACCCCGACGCCCAGAGGGGCGAAGGGCAGGGGAGCGCCGACGGAACGGCCCCCCTTCCCCGGCGCCCGGCGTCGCCGGCGGTCCCGGCCGCGGCCCCGCGGGGGTTCCCGGCCGTCTCGGATGACCTCGCCACGGGGGATACCCTTTTCCTGAGGAAGACGGTGCGCTCCGGCCAACGGGTCACTTACAATGGAAACGTCGTGGTCCTCGGCGATGTCAATCCGGGCGCGGAGCTGGTCGCCGGCGGCGACGTGGTTGTCCTGGGCGCCCTGCGCGGCGTGGTTCACGCCGGTGCGCGGGGAGACGCGGAGGCGGTGGTTCTGGCCATCCGCCTTCGCCCCACACAACTCCGCATCGCCAACGTGATCACCCGCGCCCCGGACACCGGCACCGACGGGCCCGAGGTGCCGGAAATCGCCCGCATCCGGCAGGGGGAGATCGTGATCGATCCCTATCAGGGTGGTTTCAGGCTCGAGGAGTTACGGTCGAAGTAAGAGCGTAGACGCGAGGGGGAATCGGCTTTGGGAGTCAGTCTGGTTGTCACTTCGGGGAAGGGCGGCGTGGGAAAGACCACGACCACGGCGAACCTGGGGGCCGGCTTGGCGGTCAAGGGCCAAGGGGTCGTGCTGGTGGATGCCGACATCGGCCTGCGCAACCTGGACGTGGTCATGGGCCTGGAGAACCGGATCGTCTACGACCTCGTGGACGTGGTTCAGGGCCATTGCCGCCTCCGGCAGGCCCTGATCAAGGACAAGCGCTTCGAGAACCTGTACCTCTTGCCCGCCGCCCAGACGAAGGACAAGACCGCCGTCAATCCCGACCAGATGCGCGCTCTGGTCCAGGAGCTGAAGAACGATTTCGACTGGGTGATCGTGGAGTGCCCCGCCGGCATCGAGCAGGGTTTCCGCAACGCCATCGCCGGTGCCGACGAGGCGGTGATCGTTACCACCCCTGAGGTCAGCGCCGTCCGCGATGCCGACCGGATCGTCGGTCTTCTCGAAGCCGAGGGCATGAAGGAGCCCCGTCTGATCCTGAACCGCATCCGGCCGTCTATGGTCAAACGCGGCGACATGATGGACATCGACGACGTGCTCGAGATCCTGGCCATTCGCCTGCTGGGTGTCATCCCTGACGATGAAAGCATCGTCGTCTCCACCAACCGCGGCGAACCGGCCATTCTCCAGTCCGGCTCCAGGGCCGGCGAAGCGTACCGGAACATCGTCCGGCGGCTCCTCGGCGAGGACGTCCCCTTCATGGCCCTGAACAACCTGGACGAGGGCCTGCTCGGCAAGCTGCGCCGGATGCTCTCGGGCGACAAATAAGGCGAAAGGGGTAGCCTCGATGGATATCCTGAACCGATTCTTCAACAAGGAATCGAGCAAGAACATCGCCAAGGAGCGGCTGCGTTTGGTTCTCGTCCACGACAGGGCCAACGTGTCGCCCCAGATCATGGAGTCCATCCGCGGCGACATCATCAGCGCCATTTCGCGTTACCTGGAGATCGACGAATCCCATATGGAAGTGGACCTGACCAACGAAGACAACATGGTGGCGCTGACCGCCAACATCCCGGTGCGAAAGGTGAAGCGTGCACAGCAAGCATAATGCGTCAATGATTGGCGGATTTGCCTCCCGGTCGCGAATCGCGCGCAACAGTATAATGCTGATAGCTGTTGCGTTGTTGCGTGAAGCGGAGGGGAGGCGGCCGTGGAGCGGCGTCTGCTCAAGAGCCTGGACTGGGGACTGATCGGCCTCGTCTTCACGCTCGGCCTTCTCGGGTTGTTGGCGGTGGCCAGCGCGACCCAGTTCCGCGCGGACGATCCGGAAACGTGGAGTTACGCCACCCGGCAAACCGTCTGGTTTGCCGTCGGGCTGGTCATCCTCGCGCTCTCGCTCACCGTCGATTATCATGTCCTCGCCCGCTGGGCGCGGCCGATGTACGCGGTCAATCTGGCGTTGCTGGCGGCCGTGCGGCTCTTCGGCAGCGAGGCCCTCGGCGCCCAGCGCTGGATCAAACTGGGCCCGGTCGAGATCCAGCCCTCGGAATTCGCCAAGGTCCTGTTGATCATCACCCTCGCCGCCCATCTCGCCGCCAAGGAGGGGCGGATGACGCACTGGCGCGACCTGGGCCTTCCCCTGCTCCACGTCCTGCCGCCGATGCTTTTGGTCCTGAGCCAGCCCGACCTGGGCACCTCGCTGGTCTTCGTGGCCATCCTGGGCGGCATGCTCTACATCTCCGGCGTGCCGGGTCCGCGCCTGGCGGGTATCGGTGCGGCGGGGTTGGCGGCCGTCGTTGCCGCCCTCATCGGCCATTTCCGCTGGGGGTTGAGGCTGCCTCTGGAGGATTACCAGCTCAAGCGCCTCATCGTCTTCCTCAACCCGGAGAGCGATCCGCTCGGCGCCGGCTACCACATCCTTCAGTCCAAGATCGCCATCGGCTCCGGGGGACTGACCGGGCAGGGTCTCTTCTCCGGGACGCAGAACCAGCTCAACTATCTGCCGGAGCAGCACACCGACTTCATCTTCGCCGTCATCGCCGAGGAGTGGGGGTTTCTGGGCGGGCTGCTCGTCATCCTGCTCTTCTTCCTCATCCTGCAGCGCATCCTGCGGACGGTGGCCGAGGCGCGCGACCTCTTCGGCAGCCTCCTCGCGGCGGGCATCGCCGCGATGTTCGCCTTTCACCTGCTGGTCAACATCGGGATGACGATGGGGATCATGCCGGTCACCGGCATCCCCCTCCCCTTCGTCAGCTACGGCGGCAGCTCCATGATCACCAACGCCCTCGCCGTGGGCATTCTGCTCAACGTCAACCTTCGCCGGCGCAAGATCCTGTTTTAGACCCGCCGCCTCCGGCATACCCTGAGGCCGGGGGATGGTGGTGCCGATGCCGTGGGGGTTCCGGCGCCTGTAGCGCGGCGGACGGGGAATCGGCCCGGCCGGACAGGTCGTCGTTTCCGCGGCGCTCGTCGTGGCGAGCCTGGGGATCCTGGGGATGCCCTTCCCCGAGGTGCGGGCCGACCGGCCCGCCGCGGCCCCCCTGTCGCCTCCCTTGGAGGAGGTCCGGGTCACATCACCCTTCGGCTGGCGGACGGGTC
>FWPU01013492.1_pt1 | contig 10265 bp, 9 predicted proteins | sample 2228361 | NCBI WGS metagenome assembly FWPU01 (sample SAMEA103939777, study PRJEB20133) | metagenome | reverse complement strand
TAAATCTGGAATTGATGATATCGCATAAAATGTTAAATTCTATTTCTGCTGCGATTTTTTGTTCAATAATTGATTTATTTTTGTAAAATAGATCAACCACTTTAGTGCCGACAGTCCCTAATCCAATAAGTCCTAAATTAATTTTTTTCTTTTCCAATTTTTGCTCCTTTTTATAATCCCTCTGTATCCCCCTTTAATAAAGGGGAAATAATATAGGGATTTTTTATTCCTTATTGGAATAATTTTTTTAGACGCAGGGCTGCGTCATGAAATCTGTTGTCATGAGTTACAAGTGCAAATCTTATATATCCTTCACCTTGTTTTCCAAATCCAATTCCAGGGGCAGCTACAATACCTGTTTCTTTAATCAAGATTTCAGAGAATTTTAATGAACCAAGTTTCTGAAATTTTTCCGGGATTTTTGCCCATAAATACATAGTTGCTTTTGGAGATTCTACATTCCATCCAATTTTTCTAAGTTTTGCAATAAATATATCTCTTCTTCTTTTATAAACTTCAACTATTTGTTTGACACATTCATCAGAAGTTTGTAGCGCGATTACTCCAGAAAGTTGTATAAATGTAGGTACTCCATAATCAACAAATGATTTAAATTTTTCAAGTGGTTTTATTATTTTTTCATTGCCACAGACCCAGCCAATTCGCCAGCCAGCCATACAAAATGTCTTAGAAAAAGAATGAAATTCAACCGCAACATCTCTGGCACCATGAACTTCAAAAATTGATGGTGCAATATAGCCATCAAAAGTTATTTCAGAATAAGCATTGTCATGAACAAGTATAATGTTATATTTTTTTGCAAATTTAACTGCCTCTTTAAAAAATGCAATATCTTCTACAACAGCAGTTGTAGGATTATTCGGATAATTCAAGAACATAATTTTTGCTTGTTTGCATATTTTCGTAGGGATTTTTGTAAAGTCAGGCAAGTAATTATTTTCTGGAGAAAGTGGCATATTGTATACTTTTCCACCTGCAAGAATTACTCCATTGTAGTAGACAGGATAGCCTGGGTCAGGCACAATAGCAATATCTCCGGGATTTAAGAAAGCCATACAGAAATGTGCAACGCCTTCTTTTGAGCCAATAAGTGCAAGAATTTCTCTATCAGGACTAAATTTAGTCCCGAACCTTTTTTCAAGCCAGTCAGTTACAACTTTTCTAAATTTAGGCATTCCTTTTGCCTGTGGATATCTGAGTGTTCTTGGATGATTTCTGACTGTATCACATAGGCGCTCAATTATATGCTGTGGCGTAGGCATGTCGGGATTGCCCATGCCAAGGTCAATAACATCAAGTTTTTTCTCGTATGCTTCTAATTTTAATTGGTTTATACGAGAGAAAATATAAGGTGGTAATCTGTTAAGTTTTCTTGAACAGGTTATTCTCATTTTTTTATGATTTTATACAATTTCAATAAAAAAGTCAAATTTGTTTGTTGTTTAGTTCTAGTAATTTTTTCTGAAGTATCTCATTTACAAGTTTTGGATTTGCTTTTCCAGATGAAATTTTCATAACATAACCAACGAGTGCAGAAAATGCTTGTTTTTTACCTGATAAGTATTCTTGAACTGCTTTTTGATTTTCTTTTATTGCCAATTCAATAAAATTATTTATTTCTGAGACATCAGAAATCTGGAGTAGATTTTTCTCTTTTACTATATCTTCAGGATTCTTTCCTGTCTTAAACATTTCGTCAAAAATACTTTTGGCAATTTTTCCTGAGATTGTTCCATCAGATATAAGTTTTATAAGTCCTGCAAGATTTTCAGGGCTGACAGGTGATTGTGATATATCTTTGTTTTCTAAATTCAGTCTGCCAAGAAGTTCTGTTGTAATCCAATTAGAAACTGGTTTTGCTATAGATATAATAGAATATTTTGGTGTTAACAAAGATACACATTTTTCAAAATAGTCAGAAATCTCTTTTTGAGAAGTTAAAACTTTTGAATCATACTCAGAAAGACCGTATTCTTTTATAAATTTTTCTTTTCTTTGAGAAGGCAATAGTGGAATTGTTTTTTTGATTTCTTCTATGAATTTTTGGTCAAGTTCTATTGGAACGAGGTCTGGGTCAGGGAAATATCTATAATCATGTGCTTCTTCTTTTGACCGCATTGGCTGAGTGATTCCAAGTTTGTCATTCCAGAGTCGGGTTTCCTGAATTATTTTTTTGTTTTCTTTTAGTAGTTCAATTTGTCTTTTTGCTTCATATTCAAGTGCTGACTTTACAGCTTTGAATGAATTCATATTTTTTATTTCTGTTTTTATACCAGGTGGTCCATCTATGGGTCTTACTGAAATATTGGCGTCACATCTAAGGGTTCCTTTTTCCATATCACAATCAGAAACATCTATGTATTGTAAGATGTTTTTAAGACTCAAAAGATAAACATATGCTTCTTCTTCTGAGTTTATATCGGGCTCAGAGACAATTTCAAGTAGTGGAATACCAGAGCGGTTGAAATCAACTAAGGAATAATCAAGTTCTTTTGAACCAATTGTATGTAAGAGTTTGCCAGTGTCTTCCTCCAGATGAACTCTTCTTATTCTTATTGTTTTTTTTCTATCCTTAAGTTCTATTTCAAGCCAGCCATCTTCTGCAAATGGTTGTTCATACTGGGAAATTTGATAATTTTTTGGAAGGTCAGGATAGAAATAATTTTTTCTTGCAAAAACAGAAAAGTTGTTTATTCTGCAGTTTAATGCAAGAGCGGTTTTGATAGTCATTTCAATTGCTTTTTTGTTTGCAACTGGTAGAGTCCCTGGTTGGCCTGTGCAGACAGGGCAGATATTTGTATTCGGTGGTGCACCAAAGGCAGTGGAGCAACCACAGAACATTTTTGAAACTGTTTTTAACTGAACATGGACTTCAAGTCCTATTACTGGTTGAAACATAGCAATTTAATTCTAAATTCTGAATTCTAAATCATTTTGAGTTTTGATAAGAGTTTTTTGTCTGAGTCATAACTTAGTATTTTTTCTGCTTTATCAAAAGTAGTCCATTTTGTTTCTGTTATTTCCCAGGATGGTTCTTTAATTTTTTTAACAGGGCTCATTAAGAACCATTTAACTTGTTTTTTTACAAGTCTTTCTTTATCTCTAAACCAATACTGAACAGTGTCTAATTGTTTTTGAATTTTACATTTGTATCCTGTCTCTTCTTCAACTTCTCTAAGTGCTGTGTTTTTTGATTTTTCTTTTTTTTCAATATGGCCTTTTGGGAAAGTCCAGACCTCTTCTCCTTTTAGGTTTTTTGTTTTTATAAGAAGGACTTTATTTTCTTTTATTACAACCCCACCTGCAGAGAATTCAAATTCAATTTTTTTGTTCATAAGTTTGTGCAATATTTTATACCGCTAATAATTAGTTACTTAATCACTTGGCAACTTAGTCGCTATATTACTAGAGACAAATCCCGCCAAACGAAATGGCGGGTAATCTCTACAACTACAAATTTTTTAATTTTGTCCTGACTTTCGTCAGGAGTCCTTTTTATATGCTCAATAAATTGAGCATCTACAATTATTATGGTAGCCAAGCAAGCTTGGCAACTATAAATTCTCAACTAAAGTAGCCAAGCAAGCTTGGCAACTACAAACTCTCAACTAAAGAAAAGGTGAAAGATTGACCAAAATTATAGAACACTTATCAATAAAACAACCAGTCCTACTATCCAGCAATAGTAAGAAAAATAGTGTAGCTTTGCTTTGTTAAGTATTCCAAACAAAAAATAAAGAGCAAATATTCCAGAAAGTAAAGCAAAAACAAAGCCAGAAATAAAATCTACTGGAGTGAAACTGGATATAGATACCTGATTTGCTTCAATAAAAGTTGCACCAAGTATTGACGGAATGGAAAGTAAAAAAGAAAATTTTGCTGAATCAATGCGGTTGTATCCTATAAACATTCCTGTAGTTATTGTTATACCAGACCGAGATAAACCAGGTATCACAGCAATACCTTGAGCAATTCCTACAAGTATAGCTTCAAAAATAGAAAAATCTTCAATTTTTTTAGAACTATTACTAAATTTATCTGCAATGAAAAGCAAACATCCCGTTATTATTAAAAATATCGCAGGATATAAGCTGTCAGCAAATAGTTTTTCAATAATATCTTTAGCAGGTAATGCAATTAAACCAGTAAAAAGATTTCCAACAACAATTAGAAATAAAAATTTGATTTTTTTTAGATAAATTGCAATATCTTTTCTGAGATAAATCAATATTGCTAATAATGTCCCAAGATGTAATAAAGCAGAAAATAAAATTTCCGGTTCTTTAAGTCCAAAAAGTATTTGAAAAAAAACAAGATGACCTGAACTTGAAATAGGGAAAAATTCTGTTAGCCCCTGAACAATTCCAAGAAAAATAGATTTTAATAACATTTATAGGTTTTATAAGCAACTTCTCCAATAAAATTTTTTGCTATTCTTGATGATTTGAAATCACTTGTCAATATACAGATAATAAAATCACCATTTGGAGTAAAGATAATTCCTGTATCATGGCAGACTTTTCTTAAAAATCCTGTTTTGTGTGCGATATTTAATGAGTGAGGTAAAAACCTTGGAATTCTATCGCTTATTTTCTGCTTTTTAAGAATTTCTATCATTTCTTGTGATGCAGGTTTTGAGACAATTTCGCCTTTGTATAATTTTTCAAGGAAGAGCCCCATCTCTTTTGCTGTTGTGTAATTTTCAATTCCTTTGTAGCGTGCAGATAGGTCCATTATTTTTCTATTTATACGGGTAACTGAAAGGCAAAAATCGTTTTTGAATGTATTATTTATATAGTCAAATCCAAGTAAGTCAGTCAACATATTTGTTGCAGTATTATCACTTTCTATTATCATTAATTCCACAATTTTTCTTATTTTTAGTTTTTTGCCAGGTTTATATTTTTTGAGAATTCCAGAACCCCATGTTTTATGTTTGTTTCTTAAGGTTATTTCATCTTCTAAGTTTAATAATCCATCTTGTTGTGCTTTATAAACCACACCCATCAAAGGAGTTTTTACTAAACTTGCACTTGGGAAAAGTATATCTTCATTATAACCTAAAGTGATTCCTGTTTTCAGGTCTTTAATATAGATTCCTACTTTACCATAGAATTCAGATGCATTTTTTACTATTTCATTCCTTAAAGATTTATATAATTTTTCCTTCTGGTAATAAGTATACCAGTTATGTGATGAGTATAAAAGAGACAAAAACGATAAAATTAAGCCACAGACTATAATTTTTTTCTTCATGAATTTGCTACCTCAGGATATTTTTTATGCCAGTCAGTAGTTTTTTCATAATTGTATGCAACTTTCAAAACAGTTGCTTCATCAAAATGTTTTCCAAGAATCTGTAGCCCAATTGGCAGGCCATTTTTTGAAAATCCGCAAGGGACAGAGATTCCTGGTAGGCCTGCTAAATTACAAGGAATTGTAAAAATATCTGAAAGATACATCTGCAAAGGGTCGTTTATTTTTTCACCAATTTTGAATGCAGGAGTTGGTGCAGTTGGAGTTATAATTACATCAACTTCCTTGAAGGCATTTTCAAAATCGTTTTTTATAAGTGTTCTAACTTTTTGTGCTTTGCCATAATATGCGGAATAATATCCTGAAGAAAGAGAATAAGTGCCAAGCATTATTCTTCTTTTGACTTCAGGACCAAAACCATTTCCGCGAGTAAGTTTATACATCTGGATAAGATTTTTAGCCTCGTGGCTATAGCCGTATTTTATACCATCATATCTTGCAAGATTTGCACTTGCTTCTGAAGATGCTATTATATAGTAAACTGCTACAGCATATTCTGTGTGTGGAAGTGAAATTTCTTTTATTCTGGCACCTAAATTTTTGAATACTTCAATAGAGTTAAGAACTGCTTTTTCAACTTCAGGGTCAATTCCGGAAATAAAATATTCTTTTGGCAGGCCAATTTTTATATCTTTAATATCTTTTTTTGTCTCTGAAGGATAATCTAAAACAGGACAATCAACAGAAGTTGAGTCATAAATATCGTATCCTGAAATTACTTTTAATAAAAGAGCGCAGTCTTCAACATTTTTTGAGAAAGGGCCTATCTGGTCAAGAGAAGATGCAAATGCAACAAGGCCAAAACGGGAAACTCTTCCATAAGTTGGTTTTAGTCCTACTACCCCACAACAACTGGCTGGCTGACGAATAGAACCGCCAGTGTCACTTCCAACAGATAAAGGAACAAGCCCTGCACTTACACATGCAGCGCTTCCACCAGAAGAACCACCGGGTATATATTCAGTATTCCATGGATTTTTTGTGGTCTTAAAACCAGAATTTTCTGTTGATGAGCCCATTGCAAATTCATCCATATTTGTTTTGCCAATGATAATTGCACCTGCATTATTTAATTTTTCTATTACTGTTGCGTTATATGTAGCAATATAGTTTTCAAGAATTTTTGAAGCACAAGTAGTAGGTTTTTTTCTTACACAGATGTTATCTTTTATTGCAATTGGTAATCCTAAAAGTTCTTTTGAGTTTTTTTCTTCAGGTGGTGCTTTGTCAATTTTTTCTGCAGAAGATAGTGCATCTTGTTCAAAGATAGAAATAAAAGATTCTATATCTTTGTCTATTTTTTTAATTCTTTCTAAGAAATATTCTGTGGTTTCAACAGCAGAAATTTCTTTGTTTTTTATTTTTTTTACTATTGAAATTGCGCTTTCTTTATAAAGTTCCATTTTATTCAATTACTTTTTTTACTTTGAAAAAATCTAGTTCTTTTTCAGGAGCATTATTTAGGAGACTATCTGAATAAGAGCATGGTTTAAGTTCGTCTTCACGCCAGACGTTTTTTAATTCAAGAACATGTGCGGTTGGTTTTATGTTTTCAGTATTGAGTTTTTTAAGTTGGTCCATATATTCCAGAATAGCACCGAGTTGTTTTGTGAATTTTTCTTTTTCTTCTTCCGTGAGTTCAAGCCGTGCTAAATTTGCTACATATTCAACATCTTTTTTTGTAATCATTTGTTAGTCTGGATAATTGAAGTAAGTTATAACAATTCAGAATTAAAAATGTAAAATAACACTAATCTATATTTTTCTAATCTTCCAACAAAAATCTCAGGTAGCCTCCATGGTTTTAGCCTGCGCTTTAAGTCCGGTGTCACCAACCACCAACTACCTAACTACCTAACCCCTATTTTCTCTGCGGTTTGTTTTTTTGGTTTCACTCAAATTTCTTTCTCAATAAATCTCTCTGTTGAATTAGGTCTTCTGGTGTTTTTACAGGAAAAAATCTCTGGTCTCTATCTACCACAATATAACCTGTGTTCATAAAGATTGAAAGGTCACCTGTGAGGCGTTCAAACTGAATAACTTCTTTATCTTTAACTTTTTTCTTTACTATATACCAGGGAAGTTCAAAGTTTGGTGTTTTTACTAATTTTTTTAATGCGGATGTCTTAAAAATATAAGTAGCAGTATTAAAAACTTTTATAGAATTTATATCAAAATCATCCGGAAATTTGAATCCTTCAACAATCTGAAGTTTACCATCCACAAGGGCAGGTGCACCACCCTTATCTGCTCTGAATTTTTCAGCAATTTCAGCAGTCATTTCAAAGCCTTGCTCAACAGAGAAACCTAAAATTGTTTCATCAATAGTTGCACCGAGATTGTCAACATTGGAATACCAGATGTACTCTATCCCATTGTTTATTGCTTTATCTAACATTCCGCTTTTTTCAAACGCAAATATAAAATCCCCATGACCTGGGCCATAATAATTCTCTATTGGATTGTCTGGATGTATAAATTCACTACCATCAGGATTAAGCCGTTTGAAAATAAATTGAGAAAAAAAGTTTATGTTTTTGTAATCTTTTAGATGTTCAATTGTTGCATTTTCAGTTGCAAAACTGTTCATTATAAAAATTTCTATATTGCAACTAAATTTTTCTTTTGTTCTTTCAATATTTTGAAGTTTGATTTTAAGGAAACTTTTTCCATCAAAAACTTCAAGAATCCCTTTTACTCCACCGCCAAATCTTGTTGCCATTCCTCCATTGACAATGACAATACCAAGTTTGTTATTTTTAAGAATTTCTTTACCTATTTTTGAATATTTTTCTTTTGCATTTTCACTGAGGTTTAGTATATTATGAAGTGCATCTAAAGGTGGTGGTTCAACTTTACCTTTTATTTTGTTGTCTTTTTCAGTAAATTCTTTTTTGATATATCTTTCTCTCAATTTTTCAAAAGTTTTACTATCAAAGTTATATTTTTCTAATAGGTCCAAATTCTTTCACCTCAGATTTGTGTAATAGACTTGCCTGCTCAATTTATTGTAGGATTGCTCTTTTGTCGCACGAGCGCATTTCTCCTTTTTAGGGAGAGAAGAATTCCACTTAAGTTCTTTCTTTTGCAAAGAGAGTCTGGCTCAACTTATCCAGTAACTTTTTACACCTATTCGCTTAAACTGCTATATCTTTTTGTTCTCTATCCTGAAAATCTGTACTGGTTCATCATGTGGGTCAAGACGAACATAGTTGTCTCTACCATGCCATGTATAAACTTTATCTGTGATTAATTCTCTAACTTTATACTCTTCATTAGAACCAATTCCTAATTCTTCAACAGGAACAGTTATTCTTGATTCTTGTATTTCATATGGATTTACATTCGCCGCCACAAATATAGCATTAAAATCATTTTGATTTTTTCTTGCATATTCAGGTAAAATTTTTCCATAAAAAAGGACATGCTCATTTGTTGAATTATAAAATCTTAAATTATCATAGTAGTGGAGTGCAGGATTTTCTCTTCTTATCTGGTTGAGTTTTGCAATGTAATCTTTGATATTTCCGGGCCTGTCCCAGTCCCAAACTTTATACTGATATTTTTCAGAATTGTTATATGCTTCCGGCCAGTCACCGGGTTTTGCCTCATTTTCGCATAACTCATAACCATTATACATTCCATATACAGAAGAAAGTGTGCACGCAAGAGCAATTCTAAACTTAAATGCTGGTCTTCCACCTTTTTGTAAAATTATAGGAAGAATATCTGGTGTATTTACGAATAAGTTTCCTCTTAAAAATTCTTTGACTATTGTATTTGTTAGGCGCCAGTGGTATTCAAAAAGTTCAAGTTTTGTATTTCTCCAGGTAAAATATGTATACGACTGGTCAAAACCTATTTTTGCAAGTAATTCAAGTTTTTCAAAAAATGTAAATGCTTCTGAAAGTAATATTACATCTGGGTATTGTTTTTTTATTTCTCTTATAATCCATTCCCAGAATTCATCTGGCTTTGTATGTGGATTATCAATTCTGAATATTTTAACTCCTTGTTCTATCCAGAAAACAAGAATACTTTTCATTTCTTCCCACATTTCTTTGCGTGCCTGTTCTTTTGTTTGGCCGGGCAAAGGCTCAGGATAAAAATTTAGTGGTGCTGTATCTTCATATTTCTTTGGTGGGTTTTCTGCATATTTAATTGAGCCATCAGGATTGCGAAAAAACCAGTTAGGATGTTCTTTTATATAAGGATGGTCAAAAGAACAGGTAAATGCAATATCAAGCGCAACTTTCATTCCATATTCTTCACATTTTTGAATAAAATTTCTGAAATCATCAAGAGTTCCTAAGTCAGGATGAACTGCTTTATGGCCACCTGTTTCATCACCAATTGACCAGGGACATCCAGGGTCGTTTGGCCCTGCCCAGAGTGTGTTGTTAGGTCCTTTTCTATTTGTTCTTCCGATTGGGTGGATTGGTGGAAGATAAATTACATCAAAGCCCATTCTTTTTATTTCAGGTAATCTCTCTTCGCAGTCTTTAAAAGTTGCTGATTTACCAGGAATTTTTCCTTGCGACCTATGAAACATTTCATACCAGCTAGAATATCTAGCCAAAACAGGATTTACAATAACTTCAAGTATATGTGGATAAGAAATTTTTATGTTTTCTTCTGTGGATATTGCTTCAATTGTGTACTCATAAAAACCAACATCATTAAAATTTATTATACCTCTATATTTTTGTTCTCCAAGTTTTTGCATTCTTTTTTTCTTCCATGGAACTTTTTTCCATTTTTTCTTGTATTTCAGCCAGACACTAACAGGTATTTTGCTGAACACATCACATGTTACTTCAAGTGGTGTATCTATTTCTCTTTTTATAGGATATCTTCCACCATCAATTTCAGGATAGACATTTTTGATTGTAATCATATTTTTCCTCTTCTATTCCTAAAGTGAAATA
>FWPU01013489.1_pt1 | contig 10267 bp, 4 predicted proteins | sample 2228361 | NCBI WGS metagenome assembly FWPU01 (sample SAMEA103939777, study PRJEB20133) | metagenome | reverse complement strand
CGGGTGGGCGGGTCCACTGGTTTGCGATCCGGTTCGAGCTGAAGGAGCGCCCGCAAGGGCTGTTTCGGCTGCGGATCGATCTGGTCAATACGCATTACGGGGTGCCGCCGACCTTGGCCGTGCGCATCGGTGAGCGTGAGGGGCGGTTCCGCATGCCCCCCGGCGCTTCGGATGCGGCGTTGACGGACCCCAAGGCCGGCAAGCCGCACCATATCGAACTCCTGCTGCCCCCGGAGATGTTCCACGAGGGCGGCAACGAAATCCGCCTGGCGTGCGTGGAAGGCTCATGGGTGCTTTACGACGCGGTGGGGCTTTGGCACGATCCCCAGCGGGCCATGCCCGAGCCCCAAATCCGCCAGCTCAGCGTGCAGCCCACGCCGTTTTATCTTCGGGACGGCCAACAGGTCCGCCGGGCCGTGGAGGTGACACTTTCGACCACGGCCCCGGTGGGCGATGCCACGGTGGTCGTCGAGGCCGCCGGCCAGCGGAGGGAGATCTCCGTGCGCCAGCTCCCCCAACTGGGCGCTCTGATCCAGGAAGTGGGGGTGCCCGATGTTCCGGGTCCGGTGGAAGTGAAAGCGACGGCCACGGTGGGGCGGCACACGCGTTCGGCCACGGCCCGCCTGGAACCCCAGCGCAAATGGCGGATCTTCGTAGCCCCCAGTGCCCACACCGACATCGGCTATACCGATATCCAGCCCAAGTGCGCCGAGCGCCACAACGAGAACCTCGACCTGGCGCTGGACCTCTGCCGCAAGTTCCCCCACTTTGCCTGGAACCTAGAAGTGGCCTGGCAAGCCGAGAACTATCTGCAATCCCGCAGTCCCCAGCGCATCGACGAGTTCATCGCGCGGGCCAAAGAGGGCCGGATCGGGGTGCAAGCCCTCTACTGCAATATTCTCACGGGGCTTTGCTCGCATGAGGAGGCCTGCCGGCTACTGGCATTCGCCCATCGCCTGAGCGCAAGCCGCGGTCTTCCGTACCGAAGCGCGATGATCAGCGACGTGCCGACCCAGGAGGCCTCGCTGCCGATGATCCTGGCCGGCTCGGGAATCCGCTACTTTTCCAGCGGCATCAATAACACGCGGGCACCGACATTCACCCATCTGTATGCAAAGTGCCCGGCATGGTGGGAAGGGCCCGACGGCAGCCGGGTGCTGATGATGTGGGTGCCCGGCTATGCCCATGCGGCCGCTTGGGGGCTGGATCAAAGTGTGGAGCGGGCGCGGGCGCCGATCCTGCAACATCTGCGGGCCTACGAAGCCCGGAAGGATTACCCGTTCGACGCGGTGTTCCTTCACGGGGCGGTCAGCGACAACTGCCCGCTAAACCCGGCCCTGGCCGAGGTGGTCCAGGCATGGAACCAGCGCTACGCCTTCCCGCAGATCATTCTCTGCCGGAACGCCGAGTTCTTCGAGCACATCGAAAAGCATTTCGGCGACAAACTGCCGGTTATCCGGGGAAGCGGGGGAACTTATTGGGAGGACGGGGCGGGCTCTTCAGCCCGCGAGACCACCCTGTGCCGGCGTGCCCACGAGATGCTGGCCGCCGCCGAACTCCTCTTGGCCCTCGTGGGCCGGCTGGCCCCCGACGTGCCCTACCCGGGCCCCGATTTCCAGGCCGCTTGGCGCAACTGCCTGTTGTACGACGAGCATACCTGGGGGGCCCACTGCTCGGTTACCCAGCCCGAAAGCGAATTCACCCGCGCCCAGTGGAAGATCAAGTCGCAATTCGCGGTCGATGCCCATCGCCAGGCCCAAAGCTTGTTACAGCAAGCGCTGGCGGCCCTGGCCCGGAAGGTCCGCACCGATGGCCCTGCGCTGCTCGTGGTCAACCCCGCCGGTTGGCCGCGCACGGATCTCGTTTCCTGCGAGCTGCCAGCCGGCATGACCATCGACGAACCCGATTGTCCCGTGGTGGCCAGCACCATGGCTGGCGGCCGGCCCTCGGTTTTCGCCGTGGTCCGCGATGTGCCGGCCTGGGGCTACCGCGTGCTCAAGCTTCGCCCGGGCAGCCTCCCCCAACCCACAGGGCAACCGGTCGGGGACGCCGCCGTGCTGGAGAGCCGGTACTACCGGGCCACGTTTGATCTTGTCACCGGCGCCATCGCTTCGCTGGTGGATAAAGAGACCGGGCGCGAGTTGGTCGATGCCCAAGCGCCGTATCGCCTGAACCAGTACCTCTACGTGGCCGGGGGCAGGGGGCCGCGAAACTTCGAGTCCATGCCCGACGCCCAACTGCTCAAGGTCAACACGCCCAAGCAGGCCAGGTTGCAGAAGACCGAACTCGGGCCGCTGGGACAGATGATGACTGTCGAGACCTCGGCGCCGATGACCCCACGCCTGCAAAGTACGGTCATCCTTTGGAACGACCTCAAGCGTGTGGAAATCGTGAACCGGCTGACGAAGACGCAGACGTACGACCCCGAGGCGGTGTATTTCGCGTTTCCGTTTGCGGCCGACAAACCTGTCTTTCGCTACGAAATCCCTGCGGGGGTGGTCAACGCCAGCACCGACATGCTGCCGGGGGCCTGCCGGGACTGGTTCACGGTGCAACACTTCGGCGGGGAGCCAGGGAGCCATCGCCTGGGCCACCCCCGATGCCCCCCTCGTCACTTTCCAGGACATCAACCGCGGTCGCTGGCAGACGGCCTTGCCGCTGCGGACCGGCCACCTGTACGCCTATGTGATGAACAACTACTGGTTCACCAATTATCTGGCCGGGCAGGGGGGCGATTTCGAGTTCCGCTTTGCGATCACCAGCCGGGAAACGAGCGATACGGCGGCCTCGGCTCGCTTCGGCTGGGGCGTCTCCAATCCCCTGCTAGCCACTGCGGTGGGCCAAAACCCGGGCGGCACGTTGCCACCCGGCTCGGCAAGCCTGCTGGCTATCGACGCGCCCAATGTGCTGGTCGTTGGCGGCAAGAGGGCCGACCAAGGTGCGGCGCTGGTTGTGCGCCTGTGGGAGGCGGCGGGCCAGGCTACCGCCGCCCAACTCCGCCTGGGCCCCAAGCCAGCCAAGTCGGCCGTGGCGTGCAACCTGGTCGAAACCCCCGAAAAGCCCCTCCCGGCAGGCCCCGAGGGAGTCGCCGTGCCAATCCGCGCTTGGGGCCTGGCCACGGTCCGCATCGAGGATTGAGGGGAGCGGCGGCAACCCGGCGGTGCGGCCGGAATCCGAAAACACTCGGTGGTGCGAACTCACAGGAGAGCAAAACCAATGCGTCGCACATGTTGGGCCCTGGCTGGGGTGATGGTGTTTTCCGCGCTCGCCTGGGCGGGCGAGGCGGTCCAAAGGGTGGCCGATGACGCTGCCCTCCGGGCGGCGCTGCGGCAAGTTCGTCCAGGGACGCGGATTGTGATCGCTCCGGGACGCTACCAGCCGGGCATTTTCCTCCGGGATCTGCATGGCACCGCGGCGGAGCCGATCGTGATCGAAGGCGAGGACCCCCACAACCCGCCGCTGTTCGAAGGCGCCAGCGTGGCCTGGCAATTGAGCGACTGCTGCTACGTGACCCTGCGGAACCTCAGCGTGCGCGGCCAGCGCCACAATGGCATCAATATCGACGACGGCGGCAGCTTCGAGACGCCAAGCCACCATCTCGTCCTGGAGAACCTCCGCGTGGCGGAGATCGGCCCATCGGGCAACTTCGACGGCATCAAGCTCTCGGGCGTGGACGATTTCGTGGTGCGGCGGTGCACGGTCGAGGGGTGGGGCGGCCAGGCCATCGATATGGTGGGCTGCCATCGCGGACGGATCGAAAACTGCACGTTCCGGGGGCGCAAGGGGTTCTCCCAGCACACCGGACCCCAGGCCAAAGGAGGCTCGCACGAAATTACCATCCGCCGCTGTTGGTTCGTTGATGCCGGAAGCCGCGCGGTGCAGATGGGCGGTTCGACGGGAATGGCCTACTTCCGCCCGCCGGGCGCCCGCTACGAAGCCAAAGATATCCGCGTCGAAGGGTGCGTGTTCGTCGGCAGCGATGCGCCGGTCGCATTCACCGGCGCCGACGGTGCCGCCTTCCGGTACAACACCATCTACCGCCCCACACGCTGGATCCTCCGGATCCTTCAGGAAACCACCGCGCCAGGCTTTGCGCCCTGCCGCAACGGCCGGTTCGAGCACAACCTGATCGTGTTCCGCCGCAGCGAAATCAGTACTCCGGTGAACATCGGGCCGAACACCCAGCCCCAGTCGTTTGTGTTTGCCCATAACTGGTGGTTCTGCGAGGACCGGCCGGAAGCCAGCAAACCGCAACTGCCGGCTGCGGAAACCGGGGGCGTGTACGGCATCGACCCCAAACTGGCCGCCCCCGAGCAGCAGAAATTCGAGCCCCTTGCGGCCAAGGCGGCGAAGTTCGGTGCCAGCGCCTGGCAGCCGGAAAAGTGAAGCGTCCCGGCCCCCGGTTCCGGCCGGCGCCAATCCGGAAAGCGGCACCCGAATGTCCGGCTTGCGTGTCGAAACGCTGACCTCGGCCGAACAGATCCGCCAGTGTGCCGAGGCCTGGGATGGGCTGTGGCAACGCAGTGCGGTGACGTTGCCCACCGTTCGCGCCGAGTTGGTAGCCCAGTGGATCGAATACTTCGCCCCGCATCGTCTTGTGCAGGCCGTGGTGGTCCGCCAGGGCCAGACGCTTCTGGCAGCACTGCCCTTGGTGGAGCGGCGGATTGCCGGCCTGCTCCGGGCCGGCGATTTGACCTCGAACTTCTGGTCGCCCAACGGCGAGCTGCTGGTGGACGCCGTGGCCTGCAATCCGGAACTCATGGCGGCGATCGTCGATTCGCTGGCAGCCCTGCCCTGGCACTGGCTGTGGCTGGACCTGGTGCCGGCAGCAAGCGGCGCCTGGCCGGCCTTCACCTCGGCCCTGGCGGCCGCCCGGTTGCCGCAACGCACGGTACACCGCTACGACATTGGCCAGGTGGCGATTGCGGGGGATTTTGCGGCTTATCAAAACGATCGCCCGAAGAACCTCCGTCGCAGCCTGCACCGCGACCTCAAACGCCTCCAGTCCAGCGGACCGGTGCACATGCGCTGGCAAACCGCCTTCGCCCCCCATGAGGTCGAGCCCGCGCTCCGCGCCGCGCTGGCCATCGAACAACGAAGCTGGAAGGCCGCACGCGGCCAGCCCGTGTTGGATCACCCCCGCCTCTTTGAGTTCTACGTGCGCCAGTGCCGGCAACTGGCCCACTGGGGGTGCCTGCGGATCGCCACGCTGGAGCACGCCGGACGGCCGATCGCTTTCGAGCTGGGCTGGGCGGGCAAGGGGGTGTATCATTCGTTCAAGGCAGGGTTCGATGAAGAGTTCCGGCAGTCGGGCCCCGGCCAGCTCTTGCGATGGATGCTGCTGGAGGAATGCTTCGCCCGGGGCGACGTGCGCTGCGTCGATTTCCAGGGGCCTGTGACCCAGGCCCTGGCAGCGTGGGCCAGCGGAACCTATCCCTTGTGCCGGCTGGTCGTGGGGACAGGGAGCGTTCGGGGCCGGGCGCTGGTGGCCGCCTACGCGGCAGCTCGAAGCTTCAAATGGGGGCGCGGCTAGCATGGCAAGGATGGGCTGCCGAAAACGCCTTGCGTCCTGGTTTCAACTGCCGGTTTCGATTCTGCGGGAAGTCGGGTGCGGCTTCTAGCCAAAGGATGCCCCGAGGGATTCCGGGGCATGGAAGGCCCCTGGCCGCGCGTTCTTGGCGCAGCGGGCCAATTCGACCTACAATCACCAGGGCGTTATTCGTCGATGCCCGGCCGCGATGATCAGGGGAAAACACTATGCCGTTCTCAAGGAAAAAGATTCGCAGGAAGTCGCGATTCCATGGGGCAATCGGCGTGTTATGGGCAATCCTTGTGGGAAGCGTCGTGCCAGCGGTGGCCGGCGAAGGTCGGCTGCGGTTTGTGTTCATCACCTGTTGCCGGGATGAGGCCTTTTTCGGACCGGTCAAGCAGGGTTTGCGCGATGCGGCCCGGGCCATGGATGTTGCCTGCGACTTTATCGGCACGCCCGGCGTGGATGTGGTGGCCCAGGCCGCACTGGTCCGCAAAGCCCTGGCCGAAGGCTATCACGGCATCGCCCTGAACATCATCGACCCGGTGGCTTTCGACGAGGTGGTGCGCGAGGCCCGCCAAAAAGGCGTGCCTGTGGTGGCCTTCAATACCGACGACCGGCGCACGCCCAATGCCCGACTGGCCGGCATTTGCCAGAACTATTACGCGGCGGGACTGGCCCTGGGCCGGGCCGCGACCTTTATCCCTTCGGGCAGCAAAGTGCTTCTGACCCAGCACGACCGCGGGATTTCGGCCCTGGACGATCGGCTGCGAGGCCTTCAGGATGCCCTCCGCCAGCGGAAGATCACCTGGAAGGTCATCTGCTCGACCAACGAGCCGGATCGCGCCACGCAGATCATCGCAGCCGAGCTGCAGGCCGATCCCCAAATCCGTTTCGTGTTGGGAACGGGTCTGACCGATACCGAGGCGGCCGGCCACGCCATCGAGCGACACTTTGCGGGAAAGGGGTACGCAGCGGCCGGCTTCGACCTGACGCCGGAGATCTTGCGCATGCTCCGAAGCGGCGTGCTGCGCATCACGGTGGACCAGCAGCCCTATGCCCAGGGGTTTTATCCTGTGGTCCAACTGGCCCTTTACTGCCGATTCGGCATCATGCCCTGCGACTTGGATGCCGGGGCGACCCTTGTGACAAACCGCGATGTGGACCGGCTGCTCGATTTGACCCGCAAGGGCTACCGTTAGCTGGGCGTAATCGGCCCGAAAACCTCGTGGGCGTAGAGGTACGATGGTTTTGCCCGGCCATAGCGGCTTTGGGGCGGCGACGGGGAACGGGGCATTCCTGGCGGTTGGCCTGGGCCGGTAGAAGCCCCGCTTGCAAAAGCACCCGGAGCGGCCATCGCCCACTTCCGCGAACGCTTCGGATTGGAGCACTGGGTCTCCGCGGCGCCGCCGGACCGGCACGGTGTGCCCGCCAGTTCGGTACGGGTGGTTGCCTTGGCCACGAGGCGTGCTACCATACACCGGCTGCAATTGCATAAGGAGACACCTATGCTCGAATCATCGCGCAGTTGGTTGGTGATCGGCTGGGCAGCGGCGCTTTGGGGCGTGTGGCTGTCCTGGCCGGCAGGGGCCCCGTGCGCCGACTGGCCCCAATTCCGTGCCGACGCCCGCCGCAGTGCGGTCTCCAGCGAGTCGCTGCCTGCGGAACTACGGCTGTCCTGGGTCCGCCACTTTGCCGAGCCTCGGCCCGCTTTCCCCGCCGAGGTCCGCCTGGCCTATGACGCGACCTATGAGCCGGTGATCGCCGGCCGAACCGTGTTCGTCCCCTCCATGGTTACCGATAGCGTCACCGCCCTGGATCTGGAGACGGGGGCGGTGCGGTGGCGGTTTTACGCAGATGGCCCGGTACGCTTCGCACCGGTGGTTTGGGACGCGGCGGTGTACTTCGTCTCCGACGACGGTTTTTTATATTGCCTCAGTGCGGCCGATGGCTCGCTGCGGTGGAAGTTCCGCGGTTTGCCGCCGGGACGCCACGACCGGAAGCTGTTGGGCAGCGGGCGCCTGATTTCGCTCTTCCCAGCCCGGGGTGGACCGGTGGTCCATGACGGCGTGCTGTACTTCGGCGCGGGCATCTGGTCCAAATACGGTGGGGGGGTGTACGCGGTGGATCCCCGTTCCGGAAAGCTGCTTTGGGCCAATACCGATAGCAACCAGATCCCCAAAGCCAATATGGATCATGGCGTGGCGCACCTGGCGGGAATCGTGCCCCAGGGCTACCTGGCCGTGATCAACGACCGATTGGTGGTTCCCTGCGGTGCCCAATTGCCGGCCTTTTTCGATCTGAAGACCGGGACGCTGGGACCCTACACGATGGGGTGGGGCGGGCGCAATGGGTTGCCCAAAGGATCGTGGTTCGTCGCCGGCACCGGCCGGTTCCTGAGCCACAGCGGCGACCTTTACGACATGAGCCGGCCCAACGACGAGCGCTTCGACGAGCGAGCGACCGAAGGCCCGTGGCGGGTGAACTTCAAGCCCATGCTCTATCCCGGCGGATTCACTCGGGTGTGGATCGATCCGACCAACCAGAAGGATTTGGGCGACTTCGACCAGCCGGTGCTGGCCGAAGGAGTGATCTACACCGGCGGACAGGCCGTGCGGGCCTACGACCTCACGCAGATGACACTCGATGACCGCAAGAAGGTCCCGGTGCCGGCGGCGCGCCGCAACGATACGTATCCCGACCGGTGGCAGATGAATTGCCCGGTGCTGTGGGAACTTCCCACCAAGCTCCGCCCGCAGGTGGTGGCCGGCCAGCACCTGTATCTGACGGGGCCGGGCACGATCGAGGCGGTTCGCATTCCCAAGTCGGGCCGGGCCCCGCAAGTGGTGTGGCGCACGGCGATCGAGGGCACGCCGCACCGCATTCTTGCAGGAGGGGGCCACCTGCTTGCGGTGACCCGCGAGGGGACGTTGTACGCTTTTGCGGCCGATAGCGCCTCGAAGGATCGCAAGCCGGTCGTGCACGACCTGCCCGCCCCGCCCCCGGAAGTCCGCGACCGGTTCACCGACGAGGCCGCAGAGATCCTGAAAACCACCCAGGCCCGCGAGGGTTACGCCTTGGTGCTGGGCGTGGATACCGGGCGGCTGGCCGAGGAACTCGTGCGGCAGTCTTCGCTGCAGCTTGTTCTGGTCGACCCAGACGCGGCTAAGATCGACCGCATCCGCCGCAAGTTCGATGCAGCCGGCTGGTACGGCACGCGGGTCACCGCGCTGGCAGGCGAGCCCGTGTCCTTCCCGTGGCCGCCGTACATGGCCAATTTGATCGTCACCGAGAATGGGGCCGCCTTAGCCGCCACCCTCAATGAAAACATCGTGCCGGGCCTGGTGGCCCCCTTGCGCCCGTATGGGGGTGCGGCTTGTCTGGCCCTGCCCGTGGCGGCCCGCCACCGCCTCCTGGAGCAGTTCAAGGCCCAGAATCCCGCAGGCATGGTTGCACGGCAGGTGGACCGCTGGCTGGTGTTGGCCCGGCAGGGCGGACTGCCTCAATCCGGCCAGTGGACCCATGAAGAGGCCGACGCCGCCAATTCCGGCGCCTCGCTGGAACTTTTGGCGTCTGCTCCCCTGGAACTGTTATGGTTCGACACGCCTCGCCGATGGATCAAGGAACCCCGCCGCACCCTGGTGCGGGTCTGCGCCGGCCGGATGTTTCTCAAAGGCGACAGGCTCGAAGCCGTCGATGTGTACACAGGGCGGCGATTGTGGGAGGCGGCGCTCCCCTCCGGCCCCGGCATCGACCGCATCAACGATCAGCTTGTGGCCGTGGAAGACGCGGTGTACCTGGCGGCCGGCCGGGTGTGCCTGGTCCTCGACCCCGCCAAGGGGAGCGTCCAGGCACGCATCGAGTTGCCCCAAGACCTCGACCGGCCGTGGGCCAACCTCCGCGTGTGGGATCGCTACCTGGTTGCGCACAGCGGCCCACACGTCGTGTGCTTCGATCGGCACACCGCCCGGCTGCTGTGGCGGTTTACTTGCGGCCGGAATACCCTGAGCATCGCCCTGGGCGGCGGCAAGGCGTTCTGCTCTGAGGTCACTGCCCCACCTTGGGGCAAGGCCACCGGCCAGGCGCCCAAGACCCGGGCCATCGCGCTGGACCACGGCAAGCTCCTGTGGGAAATCAGCACCGGCGGCGAAGTTCGCTACAGTCGCGACTTGGACCTGGTCGTGGTCGGCCTGGGGATCTACCGCGCTTCCGACGGTTCGCTCCTGGCCACGCTCCCCCAGCCAAAGCCCAAACCGGGCAAAAAAGTGTCGGCCGAAAGCCTCCCCCGGCCGCTGGCCCTGGTCGGCGAGAAGCTCCTTTTCGGCACGGGTGAGAACTTCACCGAATACGATCTCCGCACGGGCAAGCCCATTGGCAAGCCGATGAGTTGGAGCCGCCGGGGCTGCACCATCCCTCGGGCCAGCCTCCGTCTGGTCACAACGCGGGTGCTCGGCAATGCGGCGTGCATCGATCTGGCCTCGCACCAGATCACCACGTTCTGGAACGTACGCGCCGCATGTTCCAACAATCTCTTTCCGGCCGAGGGACTGTTGAACATGCCCAGCCTTACGGGCGGGTGCACGTGCAACTACCTGCCCGTGTCACAGGCGTTTGTGGCCGCGACAACTCTCCGCTACGAGCAGCCGTAGAGCCACCGCTGCGTGAAGAGCCGGGGGCGTAAGCCCCCGTGGCGCCAGCCCGCGAAGAGCCGGGGGCGTAAGCCCCCGTGGCGCCAGC
>FWPU01013488.1_pt1 | contig 10268 bp, 2 predicted proteins | sample 2228361 | NCBI WGS metagenome assembly FWPU01 (sample SAMEA103939777, study PRJEB20133) | metagenome | reverse complement strand
ACTAATTGAACCGTTGCAAGTAGCAATGGACAATGGCGCCAAGAAGGTGCTAGTGCCTGTGAGTAATAAGCGCCAATTTTTAGAAGTGCCTGGTGACTTGTTAGAGCGAATAGACCCAATATTCTACTCGGATCCTTTATCAGCAGCGCTAAAGGCTATTGGAGTCGGATAACCCGCATTATAGGGAGAAAAACAATTCGGGATTTGAGGGATGATAAATGCTTGAGGAATGCAAGGATCTCCAAGCATGTGAAATCTTTCTTTCACAAGCCATCAAGAGAGTACACTTAATTGGAGAGATTCCACTCTCAGACGGTGATATCGAAATATTAGCCAATTATATACACAATAAAATATCGCCAAGCTTTTCGAGAGGGACTGCATTTTTAAGGTCAAAAACCCCGATAAGTTTTGTTTGTTTTCTCGTGGGTATGGGAAGATTCTATGACAAGCAGTTAGGTTATTGGCCAATTGTAGAAGAGAAGGTAGGACCGATTGAGCTCAATTGGAAAGTGAAATGGGGAAAAATATTTAATTTCTATCTTGAAAAAAATGGTTTACCAAGATTTGATGAGGAAGAGGGATTAGCATATGTAACTCCGATCCTTAGCCATACCTGCATACCGAATTGTTGTTTAGATGAATATTTTGAGCAGGTAGTGGCTCCGCTCGTCAACAGAGTTTTGTTTAACCCTCTCGATCGAGAGGAAATAATCCACGAATTAAAAGTAAGACGTAAGATCAATGAGTGTAAATTGGAACTGGAGAAGAAGAAAAAAGATTACACCCAACGGCTTAAGGCACTTCAGCAGCAAAACATTGACCTTAAGAACCAGTTAGAAAAATATGAAAAAGTGGCTATTTTATTGGCGGAAGAACATGAATGTTGTAAAAGACAAGAGGCTTTGCATGGGCTAGAAGACGCTGAGCTTACCCGCTCGAATATATTAAGTTGTGCTGATGAGGTAATTGAGAATATTCAAAAGCTGGAGTCAGAAGGACAAAGGTTGTGGAGAGAGATAACCGTCCTAAAACGTCATTATCAACCCATTCTTGAAGTCAAACATCAAATTGACGTTACCAGTCGTAAATACGTGAGGCTTAAGGAAGAGTTAGCTGAAGCACTTAAAGACGAAAATCAGATAATTGATGTTATCAATACACAATGGGGGATACTTTCAGCGGAGACCTGGAATGATGATCTCGGCGAGGAAATCCTTTGGTTGCCCTTAGAGCAACTATTTGGCCAGATTAAACAATATCAAGACCTAAAGGAAAAACAGAAGTTTATCCAAGAGAGGATAGCGAGCCTGGAAGCTAAACGAGAGGAAGCAAGAAAAACACCGTCCATCATTTTGCCTCTCCTGTATTTTATTATGAGAATTTTGTATCGATTCGGCAGGAAGAAACTCACTCCACAGCAAAGTGAACTACAACGGTTACGAGAGACCTATGGTGAGATTGCAGCACGATTGCAGCTCGTGCAAGGTGAGATCAATAGCCTATTCACGGATTTGCCGGTAAAAGAACCGTTATTAAAAAATCCCACTTCTGATCTACATGAGCAACTTGGTTCCTTACGACTAGCATATGAAAGAATGGTGAAAGCTCGCGACAAGCGCAACGAACTTGAGAAAGAGGAAGTCCAGCTTATTGGACAGGTTCGGGATTTGATCTCCACTTTAGGAATTGATGTTGATGGAAATCTAGACGCCTTGGTAAGCACATTGGGCGGGGTACTAGAGGAGGCAGAACGAAACGAAGCAGCTGCTCGGAAAGCCGAGCAGATTCTTAATAAGGAGATTCGTCCCGTTTTAGAAGCAGCTCGATTGGAGTATCAGAGCTTACAAGCGAACCTTAAAAAGCTGGATCAACAACTCGCAGAACTAGGGGGTGGCTCAACTGAACAGGGGCTTAGCTTGGTGCAAGAATTCAACCGCTTTCAATCAGGAGTTGTGCAAGCAAGGCAGAACCTCAGCTCTCAGTATCCAGATTTCATGCTGATTGAGAGTGAAATCAGACGCCAAGGATGGGATACGCTCCGGGTAGGCTTAGAAGAAGCAGTTTTGAGGATCAGGAAACAAGTTCAAGCTCTTAAAAGAGAATTGGAGCTGATAGAGCACGCATTCAATAATTATCCGACCCAATACTTTGGCGTGGATGAGCCGGTCCGGCGCTTTCTGTTGTATGGAGGCATCACTGCTGAGAATTATCTCGCCAACACCGTGATGCTATTTGCTCGGGTGAAATTAGGTGAAGAGATCGAAGATATCTTAGATCTAGATATCCCCTCCCGTATTATTCAACGCTTTCCTCAGTGGTGGGATGATTATCGAACCAGGGTTGAGCATAAGTCTGTCTTAGAAGAAGATGCGAATCCGGTAACAGGAGAAAGGTTTCGTGCGCCTCAAATTTCCTTCGACACCACAACAGGCGAAGTGATCGCCAAGTTGCCTTCCCAGCGAATTCTGCGCCCAGATCATGGAACAGCAATACAAATTGATGTTTTTAATGCTGATCTCTCTGATCTAATCTATACTGCACCGCTCAAACTTTATAATAGATCCGGAGGATTATTGGAAACCCAATCCTGTGAAGGGATTATTCTCACTAAACCGTCTGACAAATATATCTTTCGTTTGAAGAGCAAGGAGAATCTAATACGCGAGTGGGAAATACAGGGGCTTAGCGACGTTACTCCAATCTTGGCTTTCTCTACGGATTCACATAAGCTAATAAAGGGCGAATACTTGCCTAGAGCGCCACTCATCATCGTGACGAATGAAAGGCTCAGAATTCATCCTCAAGAATGCATCCTTACCGAGCGCTGTTTTCTATTTGGTGATTGGAAAGAATATGTGTGGTATGAAGTAGATTTATCAACAGCGGAAGAATTCTGCCTATCTGGCGATGCCGACCATACCTTCGTAATACCTCTGGCTTCTGACACTGGATCCGGTATAACTCTAATTGGAGGATATCAATTAGCAGGCGTCTTATCAGATGAGCGACCTGTCTTTAACACACCTCCAGAATCAATACGCCTGCAATTAAATAACCGGGACGAATTACACCTGTTAAGGTTGTCGTTATTTGGGGAAGATGAAAATCGAATTCGACAATCTAAACATTACCAGGTTGATGAGCTGGTAAACCTGACCGATAAACATGACAAAGGCTGGTTCGACATTCCTTTGAATGTCGAACGGTTACTTGGTACGAATCCAGTTGGTTGCTTCACCCTGCGAGTTTACCGACCGCCTTATGTAGATTGGCAGCAATCCTTTTGCATTGTCCCGAAACTCAACATATCTTTTGACCAGGGAATGTACTTACCTTATCGCGAAAAGATTCCAGATGTGTCGGCTACGCTAACTCTTCCGGAAAGGAGCGTATTCAAGCCGGATGGTCCAGCGAGACTGATCTTCAGTAATGGAACATCATGTCTGGTTCAAGGGCAAGCGTCAGAGAATGCGATTACTGGCATGCTGATATGTTCCGCGGCTAACGGCGATAGGATCAATATACCACTCACTTTTATTATCCCCAAATTGCGATGGCGTCTACAGGGTCTTGCTGAACACCAATATGATCGTTGGTTTGATGAAGTAAAAGAAGAACTCTGGATTGGTGATTGGATGGCCGCACACGAGCTTTTCCTGGTTGTGGAAACACCTCAGTTTTATTCTGGAGAAGTTTCTATCGCCTTGCCAGGAAATTCGATTTCAAAAAAACTCGGGATAGTTCATGATCGGAAAGTTCGGGTAGACCTGAAAGCCTTAGAAGATAGGCTACGAGCAGGCCCATCCCTTGAGACAGTGACGATTTCGATGATTGATAGCCGAGAAGAAATCTCTGATATCCCATTGTTTACTGTCCGTACTCGCTGGCAAGCCGAAAAAATTAGGTGTTTTTACTATCCGGAAGGCAATACTGTCCGGGTTGATGCTTTCTGGAAAGAGAAGGGGAAAGCAAATCGAATCGCCGCTCGTTTATGGTATCTCTCAAGCGACAAACCGAAGCTCGTGCAAGAACAGTTGGTCCACTCAGATGTGCAACAGGTTACTTTCAGATCAACCGCCTTAGAAATTAAATCTGGCAAGTACATCGTTCACCTTGAGCCGTACGATCCCTGGTCATCAAGAGCTGTCTGCCCTAAACTGAATGATCCGAATACGGTCATCATCGAGATCGTTACCAAAGCGAGCGAAAAAGCCATCAATATTAAGTCCGTTGGAGTTGATCCGAAACACAGTTATCCTCTGCCAGATGGTGCTTACCGGATACACATAATTGGCAAGGTCATCAATCAAAAACTACCCGAAAATCTCGAATTAGACAATATTGATCATGTCCGGATAACCCCGCTCAATGAAAATTGGTACGTGGGTAATCTTGAGGTCAAAGGCATTCCAGAAGTCATCGCTCATCTATCCGATACAAACCCAGTGAAATTTGAATATGACACCCAAAAGCATATAGTGACATCGATAGAGGATCGCCATGGGGATGGCGCTGTCTATTGTTATGATTGCAGGATACTCTTCTGGTACCAAGGGACAGTCTTGAACGAGAAGAAGAGAAGACATCGCAATTATGGCCCAATAGAGGAGTTTAGGGTTGCTTGGGAGTCTGAATAGCATTTTCGGTGAGAGTGGCGAGGCAATAATATGTCTCTAGATCCGATAAGAACCACACGAGCGATTACGGATAGCTATCTAAATTACCTCTCCACAACATTTCGCCTGAAAGATCCTGAACTGCAAAAACAGTTCGAGCAGTCCCTTCACATCCCCGACAAGTTTATAAAGGGTCCCATCCTCGAGGCAACTCCCCCTTTTGAGATTGGTGCTACCATCGAGGAGTTGATCCGGTTGGGAATTTTATCACCCCACTTCCGCGATCTGAACACAGAAAAATTACCTCTAAACCGACCCCTCTATATCCATCAACAACAGGCAATCGAGAAATCTGTTCAATATGATCGAAATATCGTAGTGGCCACAGGAACAGGCAGTGGTAAAACCGAAACCTTTTTAATCCCCATCTTAGAATTCCTATTCGAACAGGCTCAGATCGGTGAATTGAGTCCAGGTGTAAGAGCATTATTGCTTTACCCGATGAATGCCCTTGCAAATGACCAGATGGTGAGGTTGCGTGATCTACTGAAGAATGTTGAATATATTACCTTTGGTCGTTATACCGGGGAAACAAAAGATAGTGATCAGGAAGCTCTGGACTTGTATCGAAAAACATATCATCGAGAACCATATCGTAACGAATTGATCTCTCGAGAGAAAATGCGGGAGAATCCTCCGCACATCCTCCTGACGAATTATGCGATGCTGGAGTATTTACTTCTTCGACCTGAAGATAACATTTTCTTCGATGGTATATATGCTGAAGATTGGCGATATTTGGTTGTGGACGAGGCGCACACATACACGGGAGCCAAAGGGATTGAAATGGCAATGCTACTACGCCGGCTAAAAGATCGAGTCGTGGATGGTCAGCCAGGGAGATTGCGATGCATTGCTACCAGTGCAACACTTGGATCTGATAAAAATGCTTTCCCAGCCGTTGCTAAGTTTGCGGAACGACTTTTTAGTGAACGTTTTGAATGGATAGAAGAAGATAATACTCGACAAGATGTGATCAAGGCCATCCGTAAACCGATGAGCGAGTTGAGCCAGACTCGTTGGACTCCAACCCCGGATATCTATGTCACTTGGCAGAGCATAATTGACAAAGATAAACCCAATGTTGATTGGGAGCTCATGGCAAAATCCAGTCTGGAGGCTGGAATTCCCCAGGAAGTTGTGGATATTGCTATCAAGGCTGGTAAGCATAGAAACACAGTCAACGCTTTCTTATACGAGATTCTCAAAGGGGATGATTACCTGATAAGATTACGGAAAGCCCTCGAGCAAGAACCTCGTTATCTTGAGGAGATCGCCCTAGATGTTTTTGGCGAGAAACCGGATTCCAGAGAAAGGCTTGTCTCATTGGTAGATTTAGCAAATAGGGCTAGGTTATCTGAGGACGATCAACCCCTTATTCCGGCCAGGTATCATCTTTTTGTGCGTGCTATTGAAGGCGCCTACATATCTCTTCGACCATTGAGAAAGTTGTACCTGGAACGCCGTGACCATATTATCGAAGGCGGTCGATCATTTTCGGTCTTTGAAATTGCATCGTGTCGACAATGTGGAGCTACTTACCTGGTAGGAGAGCTTCAGGAGATTGGTGGAAAGCTCATTTTAAAGCAACCTGGAAAGCAGTACTTCGAAAATCCAGAAAATCTCGAGTTTTATTTTTTACCTACTGGAGAGTTCAATCAGTTACCGTTGGACGAGGATGAGGAAGTCTACTTGGAAGATATTGAGATCGAAGAAAAGGATTACAAGCTTTGTGCTGCGTGTGGCGCAATTGATCAAGCGAGTTTACTTACGCCACTTTGTACTTGTGGAAGCGAAAATTACCTGCCTGTTCTACATGTCTCCTCCAAACAGGGTAGGGTTCATTCCTGTCCAGCTTGTGGATCCACCAGCCCCGCAGGTCTTGTCTGGCGTTTTCTAACTGGCAATGATGCTACCGCGAGTGTGTTAGCTACAGCGCTTTATCAAGAGATACCTCCAAAAGAAAAGCTACCAAAGAGAGAAGCTAGTACAGAGACCGAAATGGCAGATCCCTGGGCGATGCGTGCTCAACCGGTTGTAAGAAAAGTAAGTGAAAGACAAGTTATTGATAGAGAATTACGCCAGTTGTTGATCTTCTCCGATAGTCGCCAGGACGCTGCTTTTTTCGCTCCCTATTTAGAACGAACTTATTCTCAGATTCTGCGCCGTCGTCTCATCTTGCAAGTGTTGCAAACGGAGCGCGATAAGGTTCTCAAAAACCGATGGCGAGTAGGGGATTTGATCAATTCTCTTCGGAGGATAGCCGAGCGAGTTGGTATTCTAGATGGATTGAGCCATCAGCAAAGGGAAGCCGAGGCTTGGAAGTGGGTGCTTCACGAATTATTAGCCCTGGATCGACGGAATAGTTTGGAAGGACTCGGCTTACTCGGTTTCTCATTGGTTATGCCAGATGCCTGGGTACCATTCAAGGGATTTCATGATCTTGGGTTCTCAGAGAGTGAAACCCAAGTTCTGTACCAGGTTCTTCTAGCGAATTTTAGGACGAAGGGAGCTATACTCTTTCCAGATATCGTTTCTCCTCAAGATGATTTCTTTGCGCCCAGGAACCGAGAGTATTTTTTCGTCAAAAAGAGGCCTGAAAATAATCGTGGTGACCACAATGTTTTCGGTTGGAATCCAACTCGAAAGAACGGATTGAATAGCCGCTTTGATTATATACTCCGCGTAATCAGACCAGGTTTCGGGTGTGAAATAACCAACGAAGAGGGCAATAGAATCCTAAATGCCATATGGAGTAATGATCTTTTTCCGACAAATCAATCAAGCGATTGGAGCACTTACTTCTCGGCCATACCCATGAATGACGGCCAAATCGGGTACCATATAAGAGCCGATTACTGGGAGCTGCAACCTGGCTTCCTGGATCCAGCTATTAAATGGTATTTATGCGATACATGCAACAATCTCACTTTATTTAATGTCCGAGATGTGTGCCCTACTTATCAGTGTCCAGGAAAACTTCGCAAGTGCAATCCTCAAGAAGTCTTCGAGGATAATCATTATCGAATTCTGTATTCGGAGGGGAAGCAGATCCGGTTAGTGGCTAAGGAACACACAGCTCAGCTCACAAGTCAAAGCGCAGCGGAACTCCAAACCAAGTTCATGGAGGGTGATGTAAACGTTCTTAGCTGTTCAACCACTTTTGAGCTAGGAGTAGATGTTGGCGAACTCGAGTCAGTATTTATGCGTAATGTACCCCCATCTCCAGCGAATTATATACAGCGAGCAGGGCGAGCCGGACGGCGCACAAGCTCTACCGCATTTGCACTGACATTTGCTCAGCGGCGATCTCATGACTTAGCCCACTATAATAACCCGCTGAAATTGGTAGCAGGAGAGATCAAGGCGCCTTATTTCGAGGTTGCGAATGAGAAAGTTGTTCGTCGGCATGTCTACGCTACCGCCCTGGCCTCTTTTTGGAGGGAGTATCCTGATACATTCCACGATGTAAAAGCGTTTTTCTTTCGTGAAGGGAAAACCGGGCCTGTTCTTGTCGAACAATACCTCTCCCAGAAACCCGGGAAGCTACGGGCTTCGTTGCAGCGCATCGTTCCGCCAGAGTTGCGGGATGTCCTCCAAATAGATACTTGGGGATGGGTTTCTGGATTATTGGATCCGGAAGACGGAGCATTGTCGATAGCCAAAGATCGCGTGACCAGTGATGTAAAACGACTAGATGCAAAAAGAGATGAATTGGTGAGAGCCCGGAAACCATCGGATTTTATTCTCAAGGTCATCAACACTATAAAAGATGAATATTTGATCAGTTTTCTTTCTAAACAAAATGTGATTCCAAAATACGGTTTTCCTGTAGATGTCGTCGAGCTTCAAATCCTTCACCACTCGGATGAAGCCAAAGCCTTAGAACTCAGTCGCGATCTTCGGATCGCTCTCTCTGAGTATGCTCCAAGTAGTCAGGTCGTTGCAGGTGGAAAGCTGTGGACGAGCCGTTATATGAAGAAGTTGCCTGACCGTATTTGGCGGAAGTTTACCTATGCGGTCTGTGATCGTTGCCAGTGTTACCAGCGGGTCCAGGCAGATACTAACGAAAAACTCGAGAATTGTATTGCCTGCGGTTGGCCTTTAGGAGGACATAATCGAGGCGATTTCATTATCCCTCAGTTCGGATTCATTACTGAGCTCACTCCACCGGGAAAGCCAGGGGAAGCTCGTCCAGAACGAACATATACGACACGTACCTATTTTAGGGAAGCATCGAAGGGAACCGAGGCTCTTGTCATACCTTTACGCGGGGTGAATGTGGTGGTTATACCTGCCACTGATGGAGAATTAGCAGTCATCAACCATGCTGGCTATCAGGGTTTTAAAGTATGTTACAGTTGTGGATATTCTGTCCTGGGAAATGAACAGGTAAAGAGCCCACATCAAACTCCATGGCGAACGGAATGTAACGGAAAACTCACCCGAGTTTATTTAGGGCACGAATTTAAGACCGACGTTCTGCAAATCCGATTTGAAGGATACACAAACAGAGACCTGGGCTTTTGGTACTCTCTTCTTTACGCTCTACTCGAAGGATCTAGTCAATCACTTGAGATTGATCGGCAGGATTTAGATGGAGTATTATATCCATACGCTGGTGATCTTTCCAAGCCAGCCCTGATTTTATTTGACGATGTGCCTGGTGGGGCTGGCCACGTGAGGCGTATTGCTGCAAACCAAGAGAGTTTGATCGATGTCTTTAAGGTTTCTTTAGAGAAGCTAGAGTTATGTAACTGTGGCGGCAACGAGAGAGATACCAGTTGCTATGGCTGCTTAAGGAATTATCGCAACCAATTTTGTCATGATCAATTAAAACGGGGTCCAATTATTGATTTTATTTCGGCAATCTTGGGCTAATGGATAAGAGCGCGAGGAAGCTCAAAGTTTGGGCGCATTGTTCATTGTTCTGGAAACACTGGATAATGATTTGAGGAAAACTTAATGGCAAAGAAACAGTCTATTCCTCAAAAATACCAGATATGAATAGAGGCGCGAAGACGATAATACCTTTCCGACCCTAAAATCCAGATTGCCAGAGAGCTTGGACTGAACCTGCACAAATTTTGCAAACTAGCAAACGAAAGATAGGAACTGTGGAAGAAATCCCTTCCTGTGAATTAATCGAGGAGCTGTATCTCAAGCGTTTTGGGAAATGACGACAGGATGAAGTTCGAAGCATCAAACAACTTGTTCATGCTCAGCAAGAGAAGAAAGCAGAACGGAAAGCACGTAAAGATAACCCTGACTAGGAACAGGCAGTTAATGTCAAGACAGAAAAAGGTCAAAATTGATCTGCACTGGTCAAGACTTAGTCTGATTTCCGGTTTTATCCGACAATGAAATTGGCTGTCACAAAGAATAAGACCATCTCACCTCTATCTCCCTAATCCTCAGTCCTCCCCACCGCATCCTCCAAATCCTCTTCCCCCGGCGTCGTGTAAATCCTGGTTGTATTCAAATTGCTATGCCCCAGCAGCGTCGCAACCTTCTCCAGAGACACGTCGGCATCAATCAACGCCTTTGCAAAACTATGGCGAAGCGTATGGGGAGTTACATTCTTTAACC
>FWPU01013487.1_pt1 | contig 10271 bp, 9 predicted proteins | sample 2228361 | NCBI WGS metagenome assembly FWPU01 (sample SAMEA103939777, study PRJEB20133) | metagenome | reverse complement strand
TCGAGGACTTCCGGCAGGCCCGGGTGGGGGAGTTCCCGCCCGGCTGGCGCGTGCGGGAGGAGGCGGGCAAGGCCGTCTACGCCGTCCAGGAGGAGAACGGCCTGCGCTTCCTGCGGGCGACGGCCCGGGGGCTCGGCATCCAGGCCGCCCGGGCCTACGAGTGGGATCTGGACGCCTACCCGGTGCTGGCCTGGTCGTGGCGGCCGCGCATCTTCCCGGCCGGGGCCAACGAGCGGTCGGGCGAGAACGACAGCGTCCTGGCGGTGTACATGCTGGTGCCCTACTCGCGCATCCGCGGGCCGAAGGCCGTCAAGTACATCTGGAGCGAGCAGGTCCCGGCCGGCGCGCGGCTGTCGTCGAACTACGGCCTCACGCAGGTGCTGGTGCTCCGGTCGGGCACCGAGCGGGCGGGCCAGTGGGTGGAGCAGCGGGTGAACGTCCGCGACGATTACCTGCGATTCTTCGAGGAGCGCGAGGTGCCGAGGCCGGCCGGCATCGCGGTGCTCACCGACAGCGACGACACCGAGTCCCTGGCCCAGGGAGACTACGCCCAGTTCCGCGTCTGCCGTGGCTGACGCCATCGAGGCGTGCTTCGCCCGCGGCATCACCGACGGCCTGCCGGTCGTCCCGCCCACGCCCGACCGGGTGGCCCGCGCCGTGGCCGCCTCCGGCCGGCCCGCCGGCGAGCTGGTGGCCCGGGTCCCGCCCAACTACGGCGCGGCGACCGTCGAGAAGATCGCCATCAACGCGGTCATGGCCGGCTGCCGGCCCGAGTACATGCCGGCCGTCCTCGCCGCCGTGGAGGCCGTCTGCGATCCGGCCTTCGACCTGCACGGGGTGGCGACCACCACGAACTCGCCCAGCCCCCTGCTGGTCTTCAACGGCCCCATCCGCCGGGCGCTGGACCTGAACTGCGGGGCCGGGGTGTTCGGGCCGGGCTGGCGCGCCAACGCGACCATCGGCCGCGCCGTCCGCCTGGTGTGCGTCAACGTGGGCGGCGCCCGGCCGGGGGTCATCAGCATGTCCACCCTGGCCCATCCCGGGCGCTACACCTACTGCATCGGCGAGCACGAGGAGGCCAGCCCCTGGCCCTCGCTCGCCGTCGAGCACGGCTTCGGGCCGGCCGACAGCACGGTGGCCGTCCTGGCCGCCGACGCGCCGCTGTCCGTGTATGATCACGCCAGCCGCACCGCCCGGGCCCTGCTGGGCACGATCGCCGCCAGCCTGGCCGTGGTGGTGCACCACAAGATGACGCACTGGGGGGACTCGCTGGTGGTGCTCTCGCCCGAGCACGCGCACACCATCGCCGGCGACGGCTGGACGAAGGCCGACGTGCAGCGCTTCCTGTGGGAGCGCCTGCAGCGGCCCGTGCGCGAGCTGCTGCCGGGCCCCGACGGCGGCGAGGGACTGCCCGAGCACGTGCTCCGGAAGTTCGCGCGGCCGGAGACCGACGAGACCCCGATCCCCAAGTTCCGCGAGCCGGCCAACCTCAAGATCCTGGTGGCGGGCGGCACGGCCGGGCGCTTCTCGGCCATCGTCCCCGGCTGGACGTTCGCCCGCGCCTCCCGGCTCGTCATCCGCGCCGTCCCCGCCGGCGCAGGGAGGACCGCATGAGCGAGGAGTACCTGGACCCCACGGCCCCGGTGGCCGTGCCCCGCCGCACGGCCCCGCGGCCGGCCTCGCTGGAGGGCAGGGTCGTCACGCTGCTGGACATCTCGAAGGCCAAGGGCAGCCACCTGCTCGACCGCCTGGAGGCCCTGCTGCGCGAGCGCGCCGGCGTGCGCGAGGTCGTCCGCCGCCGCAAGCCCACGTTCGCCCGGCCGGCTCCCGACGACCTGCGCCAGGCCATCGTGGGCTCGACCGACGTCCTGGTGGAGGCGCTGGCCGACTGAGGGTCGTGCACCACGTGCAGTGTGCACGACGGCGTGTTCTTCGAGGACCACGGCATCCCCACGGCCACCATCGTCTCGTCCGAGTTCGTCGGCGCCGCGCGCGCCCAGGCGGCCGCGCTGGGCGCCACCGACTACCGGACGGTGGTCGTGCCCCATCCCATCCAGCCGCTGACCGCCGGGGAGGTGCAGGCGCTGGCCGACAAGGTCTATGACGACGTGGTGCGGAGGCTGACCGGGTGATCGCCGGCGCCTTCGCCCTGGCCCACACCCCGCAGCTCATCGCCCGGCCCGAGACCGAGGACCGCGACCTGGTCCTGCGCGTGCACGCGGCGTTCGCCCGCGTGAAGGCCCGGCTGGAGGCCCTGCGGCCCGACGCCCTGGCCGTCATCGCCGGCGACCACGTCGAGGCCTTCTTCCTGGACGGGGTCCCGGCCTTCGCCGTCTACGTCGGCCAGGCCTGCGCGGGCGTCTTCGGCCCCTACCGGTATCGCTTCCCGATCCACGAGCCGCTGGCCCGGGCGGTGGTCGAGCAGGGGATCGAGCGCGGGTTCGACCTGCTCTACACCCAGGACCGGCCGCTGGACTACGCTTTCTTCGTGCCGCTGCACTTCACGATGCCGGCCCCGCCGGTGCCCATCGTGCCGCTGCACGTCAACGTGTACCTGCCGCCCCAGCCCACGCCCCGGCGCTGCTACGCCTGGGGCCAGGCGCTGGGCGCCATCCTGGAGGCGCGGCCCGAGCGCGTCGTGCTGCTGGCCTCCGGCGGCATGTCCCACTACCCGGGCACGGACCGCTACGCCTCCCCGGATTACGACTGGGACCACCGGACGCTGGAGGCGCTGCGTCAGGGACGCGGGCGGGAGCTGGCCGCCCTGACCGGCGAGGAGCTGGACAAGGCCGGCAACGTCGAGCTGCGGACCTGGATCACGCTGCTGGGCGCCGTGGGCGACGCGCGGGCCGAGGTCTACTGCTACGAGCCCTCCTGGCACCACGGCAACGCGGTGGTGGAGTGGCCCCGGTGAGCGAGGCCGCCCACTACCGCTTCCCGCCCGCCGCGGCCTACCGGCTCAACCGCTGCCTCTACGCCCTGAAGTCCGACGCCGCCTTTCGCGCCCGGTTCCTGGCCGACGGCCCGGCCGCGCTGGCCGAGGCCGGGCTGAGCGCCGAGGAGCAGGCGCTGGTCCTGGCCGGCGACCGCGACGGCCTGGTCGCCCGCGGCGCGCACCCCTACCTGGTCTTCATGGCCGACCTGCGCGTGCGCATGGAGCGGGGCTCCGGCCGCTTCGAGTACTTCTGACCGGGCGAGCCCATGAGCGCGCGACGGGGTGGTCGCAGCCGGTCGGGATCGCAGCGAAGCAAGCCGAGCGCCGCGCCGAAGTCAGCCGGCGGTGCGCCGGCGAGGGCCGGGCGGGCGGCCCTCGCCGAGGGACGCCCCGCCCCCGGGTTCGCGCTGACCGACGTCGCCGACCGCCAGGTGCGGCTCGAGGACTTCCGCGGGCGCGACGTCGTGGTCTATTTCTACCCGCGCGACAACACGCCCGGCTGCACCAAGGAGGCCTGCGGCTTCCGCGACCTCTGGGCCGAGCTCCAGCGGGCCGGCGTCGCGGTGGTGGGCATCTCGCCGGACGGCGCCGAGTCGCACGCCAGGTTCGCCGCCCAGCACCGGCTGCCGTTCCCCCTGCTCTCCGATCCCGACCGGAAGGTCATGACGCAGTGGGGCGCCTGGGGCGAGAAGACGATGTACGGGCGCAAGACGATGGGGGTGATCCGCTCGACCGTCTGGGTGGGTCCCGACGGCGTCGTGCGCCGCCACTGGCCGCGCGTCGCCGACGCGGCCCGCCACCCCGCGGAGGTCCTGGAGGCCATCCGGTCGCAGCGGGCGGGGGAGGCCGCCAGCTACGGAGACTTCTCTCCTTCCGGCAAGGAGAATTTGGGGCCGAACCCTCCTCACGCGAAGGAGAGCTGCCATCGCGGTCGCGCGGCTCGGGGTGTTCGCGTGGCCCCGCCGGTCAGCGGCTCAGGGCAGCGCGCACGCGCTCCAGCAGGACGGCCTGCCGGAAGGGCTTCTGCACGTAGTCGCGCTCGGTCAGGGCCAGGCCCCGCGCCTGCACCTCGGCGACCGAGAAGCCGGTGACGAAGAGCACGGGGGTGTCGAGCCGGTGGCGGTGCATGATCTCGAGCAGCTGCACGCCGTTCAGGGTCGGCATGCCGACGTCCGAGAGCACCAGGTCGAAGCGCCGGCGGCCGAGCTGCAGCAGGGCGTCGGCGCCGTCCTCGGCGCACACGACCTCGTAGCCGGCCCGGCCCAGGATCTCGGCGATGGTGGCGCGGCTGGGCGGGTCGTCCTCGACGACCAGGATCACCCGGCGCTCGCCGGCCGGGGGCGGCGGCCCCTGGAAGATGCCGGCCAGCACCTCGTGGTAGAGCGCGCGCGACTCCTCGCCCGGCCGGCCGCCCGTCGCCTCCTGGAGCGTCTGGTACTGGCGCAGCGCCCTGCCCGGGTGACCCTGCCGGACGTGGAGCCGCATCAGCGCCCGGTGCGCGGCCTCCTGCCGGGGGTCCAGCGCCAGCACCTGCTGGGCGGTGGCCACGGCCGCCGCCAGGTCGCCGGCCGCCGTCTGCAGCTCCAGCAGGCGGTACAGGCCGTCCAGCGCCAGGGCGCGCAGCCGCTCCCGCCGCGCGGCCGTCCAGGCCTCGAAGGCCGGAGAGGGCGCGGTGACGCCGCGCAGGAAGTCGCCACGGTAGAGGGCGGCGGCGCGGGCCAGGGCGGCCGGCGTCCCCTCCGCCACCGCCTGCTCGAAGGCCGCCGCGTCCACCTCGGCGTCGAGCCCGATGCCCTCACCCTCCAGCAGCGCCTCACGGACATGGGCTCCGGCCAGCGCGGCCCGCAGCGCGCCCAGGGCCAGGTCCAGGTTCCGGCGCGCCTGGCTGTCCTCGACGCCGGGCCAGAGCAGGGAGGCCAGCGCCGCGGGCGGGTGGCGGTGCCCGGGCGTCGAGGCGAGATACGCCAGCAGGGCCCGGACCGCGGGATCCGCCAGGCCGAGCGCCGCCCCGCCGGGCACCCGGACCTCCAGGCCTCCCAGCAGGGTGACCGCCAGCGCGCCCACGCGCCGCCCTACTCCGGCAGGCGCCAGACCCGTCCCGCCGGCGGCTCGTCGGTCAGCGCGAACTGGGGCAGGGCCAGGTGGTCGGCCAGGTCCTGGAAGACCACGCGCACGCGCTTGCCGATCGCCGCCCTGGTCTCGTCCTCCATGCGTCCGTCCGGCGTGACGAGGTTGCCGATGATGCGGAGCGCCTCGTCGGGGGTCGGCTGGCCCCGCTGCTCGTCCAGCTCGACCAGGACGACCACGTAGGGCGTGACGTCGCGGAACCCCGGCTGGATGGCGTGGGCCACGACCTCGTAGGAGTGGATCGTTCCCCGGCCGCTCACCTCCCGCCAGGTGGACTCGAGCCCCGTGCACCAGGGGCAGGCCGCCGACGGCGGATAGCGCATGAGGCCGCAGGCCGCGCAGGCGCGCATCACCAGGCGGTGCTGCCGGGCGTGGGCGAAGTACTCCTTCCACTCGCTGTCGTTGTCGGGCACGAGCAGCGTCATCCCGCGGTACTGGACGGGCTCGGGCATGGGGCTATCTCCGGAGTATCAAGGCGCTGCCGGTGGGCGGCATGGACCAGCCCAGGTTCATGGCGATCTCGGCGTCCTTCACCTGGCGGCAGCGCCCGGGCGTGTAGTCGTAGGTGTGCACGCCCTCGGCCGCCCGCGGGCAGTAGTCGTCCACGGTCCCGCGCAGCTGGCGCACGTTCTCGATGACCATGGACATGCCGTGGGTGTAGCCCTCGCACAGGTGGCCGCCCGAGGTGTTGTTGGGCCGCCGGCCGCCCAGGTCGATGATGCCGCTGGACACGTAGGCCCCGCCCTCGCCCTTCTTGCAGAAGCCGTAGTCCTCGAGCTGCAGCATGGTCGTGAAGGTGAAGGCGTCGTAGGAGCCGGTGATGTCCACGTCCTCGGGGCCGATCCCGGCCTGGCCGAACACGATGTCGCGGGCGTAGTGGCCGGCCACCCGCGTGATGGGGCCGTGGGCCCAGTGGAAGTCGGTGCGCGGCTTGGACACCCGCCCGGCCACGCCCATGATGTAGACGGGCCGGTGGCGGCAGTCCCGCGCCCGGTCGGCCGAGGTCACGATCAGGCAGGTGGCGTTGTCCGTCTCCAGGCAGCAGTCGAGCAGGTGCAGCGGCTTGACGATCCAGCGCGAGGCCAGCACGTCCTCCACCGTCACCGGCTCCTTGAGCAGCGCCTTGGGGTTGCTGGCCGCGTGGCGGGAGTGGGCGACCTTGACGTGGGCCACCTGGGCCGACGTCGTCCCGTACTCGTACATGTGCCGCATGAAGGTGGGCGCGAAGTTCTGCCCCGCGCTGCGCATGCCGAACGGCGCCTGGGCCAGGTCCAGGCCGCGCACCGGGGCGGCGGCCCGGGCCCCGGTGCCGCCGATCCGGAACTCGCTGTAGCCGTTCATCGAGCGGAAGATGGCCACCGTCCGGCACATGCCCGCCTCGATGGCGCCCATGGCCAGACCCACCAGCGCCTCGGTGGACGAGCCGCCGCCCACCACGTCCATGAAGAAGTTCAGGCGGATGCCGAGGTCGGGCGCCACCCAGTTCGACGGCGTGGAGTCGTTGTTCTGGTAGCTCATCATGCCGTCCACGTCGCGCGGGGCGAGGCCGGCGTCGAGGATGGCCTTGCGCACGGCTTCCACGGCCATGGCCCGGGTCGTGCGGCCCGAGTGACGGGAGTACTCGGTCTCGCCGACCCCGACGATGCAGTAGCGGTCGCGAAGGTTGCTCATGGGATCACCTGGGCGATCTGGCGGACGATGTCCCGGGACTCGAACGGCTTGGCGATGACGAAGCGCACCTGGTGCTGCTCGATCTGGGCCGGGTCCAGCCGGTCCCCCCACCCGGTGATGAGGCCCACCGGCAGCGCGGGGTAGCGGTCGCGCAGGGCGGCGGCCAGCTCCCAGCCCGACATCCGCGGCATGGACAGGTCGCTGATGACGACGTCCACCCGCTCCTCGGCGCAGCGGGCCAGCGCCTCGGCGCCGCTGGCGGCCTCCAGCACCGTGTAGCCCTCCTCGCCGAGCAGCGCGGCCAGCGCGCTGCGCACGGCCGGGTCGTCGTCCACGATGAGGATCCGGGCCGGCCGCACCGCGGGGGGTGGCGGGGGCGCGGGGCCGGCGGTGTCCGCCTCGAGGCCCACGGGCAGGCGCACGAGGAAGGTGCTGCCCTGGCCGGGCCGGCTCTCGACCTCGATGGTGCCGCCGTGGCGCCGCACGATGCCCCAGGCCATGGCCAGGCCGAGGCCGTTGCCCCGCTGCCCCTTGGTGGTGAAGAAGGGCTCGAAGACCCGCTGGCGGGTCTCCTCGGACATCCCGCAGCCGGTGTCGGCCACGGCCACCTCGACCACGTCGCCGGCCGTGCGGAGCCGGAGCGTGCAGGCTCCGCCGTCGGGCATGGCCTCCAGCGCGTTGACGACCAGGTTCGTGAGCACCTCGCGCAGCTCCTCGGGCCGGCCGGCCACGGGCGCCGCCGCCTCGCCCTCCACGCGCACATCGTAGTGCACGCCCCGGCGCTGGGCGTCGTCCTCCCAGCGCGGCCGGGTCAGCTCGACCACCTCGCGGACGACGGTGCTCACGTCCACGCGCTCGAACGAGCGCGACGTGCGCGTCCGGGTGAACTCCTGGATCCGGCGGACCGTGTCGGCGCCGTCCCGGGCCGCCTGGCGGATGGCCTCCACCCAGCCCGCCAGGTCGCTGCCGGCCAGCCGGCGGGCCAGCAGCTCGCTGCGCCCGAGGATGACCGCCAGCAGGTTGTTGAAATCGTGGGCCACGCCGGCCGCCATCTCCCCCAGCGCCCCCAGGCGCTCGGCCTGGACCAGCCGGGCCTGCCGGCGCTCCAGCTCGAGGTGGGCCGTGCGCAGCTCGTCGTACAGGCGGGCGTTGCGGATGGCGACCGCGGCCTGGGCCACGAAGCTGTCCAGGACCTCCTGGTCGTCGGGGCCGAGCACGAAGGGCTGCCGGCCGAAGAGGCTGAGGACGCCCAGCAGCTCGCCCTGGAACAGGATGGGCAGCGCCAGGGTGGAGCGGAGCCCGCGGGCCCGGAACCACTGGCGGGCCGGCACCCGGTCGTCGGCGAAGACGTCGGGGACGTTGAGCGGCTGCCGGTGCGCCGCCACCCACTCCGCGGCCCCCTCGCCGCGCCGGCGCGCCGGCGCCGGCTCCTCGTCGCCCACCGGCTCGGAGAAGGCCTGCCGCTCGAGCAGGCCGGAGCGCGGGTCGGCGGTCGAGATCGAGGCCAGCGGCGCCCCGGTGAGCGCGGCGGCGGCGCGGGCGATGCCGCGCAGGACGTCGGTCAGGTCCAGGGACGAGGACACCATCTGGTTGACCGAGGCCAGGGTGCGCAGCCGGGTCGCCCGCAGCTCCTGGCCCTCCCACAGCCGGGCGTTGTCCAGGGCGATCGCCGCGTGGTCGGCCAGGAAGCCCATCACCTCGATCTCCTCGGCGCTGAACTCGCGGGCCTCGGCGAAGATGATGGCCAGCACGCCGAGGATCTGGTCGCCGGCCACCAGCGGCAGGCCGGCGAAGGCCCGGAGCCCGCCCTCGCTGCGCAGCCGGCGGTTGAGCCAGCGGGGATCGTCGGCGATGTCGCTGAGGAACACCGGCGCGCGCGAGAGCACGATGCGCCCCACGACGCCCTCGCCGAAGGCGATGACCGGGTAGTCCGTCATCAGGCGCTCCACGTCGGGGTCGATGCCGTAGCTGGCCTGCACGCGCAGGACCCGCGCCGCGCTGTCCGCCATCCAGACCCGGGCGGTGCGGGCGCCCAGCAGCGTCGTGGCGGCCCGGGCGATGGCCTCGCAGGCGGTGACGCTGCTGCGGGCCGCGGTGAGGTGCCGGGTCAGCCGGGTCAGCACGGTGAGCTTCTGGGCCCGCTCCTCCAGGCGGTCGTAGAGGAACGCCGTCTCCAGCGCCAGTGCCGCCTGGGCGGCGAAGGCCTGGAGCAGGCCGACCTCGGCCGGCGTGAACTGCCGGCCGGCGAGGTCGGTGATGGCCAGGGCCCCGACCGTCTGGCCCTTGACCCGGAGCGGCGCGGCCAGGATGGCGGACAGGCCGGACGCCTCGATGCGGCGGCGGAGGGCGTCGGTCAGCGTCACGCCGGGCTCGCGCAGCACGTCGCTGACCGACACGGGGCGTCCTTCCGCGACCGCCCGGCCGGCCACGCCGGCCCCGGCCGGCAGCACGAGGGTGGACGCGAAGTGGTCGGGGTCGCGCCCGGCCGTCGCCACGGCCCGGAGGACCCCGTCACCTTCCAGCAGCCGCAGGCTGGCCGTCCGGGCGCCGAACAGCGGCAGCACGCTCTCGACGATCCGCCGGCCGACGGCCACGGGGTCCAGGCTCTCGCCCAGCGTGCGGGCCACCCGGGCCAGCTCCTCGGCCTCGCGGCGCCGCCGCTCGGCCTCCTCGTAGAGCATCGCGTTGTGCAGCGCCACGGCCGCCTGGCGGGCGCAGTGCTCCAGCACGGTCACGTCCTCGGCGGTGAACGGGCGCTGGTCCTCCCCGCCCCGGGCGGCGCCGAGCACGCCCAGGAGGCGGTCGCCGATCAGGAGGGGGCAGGCGAGGGCACGCTTGAGGCCCGGCACGCCGCCGCCATCCGGCAGTCGCCAGGCCGGGTAGTCGTTGACGACGATGCTGCGGCGCTGCCGGGCTGCCAGCCGCACCGGATCCCGCCCGGCGGGCGGGGAGGGGTCCGGGAACAGCGCCGGGTCGGTGGTGGCGCGCAGGAACAGCGCCTCGCCCTCGGCCACCCAGACGGCCCCGGCCGCCCTGACGAGGCGCGCGGCGCCCTCGGCCACCAGCCGGAGCAGGTGCTCGCTCCGCAGCTCGCTGATGATGGGCCGCTCGATCTCGCCCAGGGCGTCCAGCTGCTCGCGCCGCGCCCGCTCGCGGGCGGAGAGGCGGGCGTTCTCGAGGGCCACCGCGGCCTGGTCGGCGAAGGCCCGGGCCAGGGCGACGTCGTCGGCGTCGAACGCCCGGCCCGCGCGATCGTCCACCGACAGCACGCCGATGACCTGGCCGTGGGCGACGAGGGGGACGGCCAGGGCGGCCCGGGCGCCCTCCCGCCCGATCTGCTCCCGCCGCTCGGGCGGCAGCGTCACCCGGGGGTCGAGCAGCACGTCCGGGCTGCTCGCGGGGGCGCGGTCGCGCGCCGCGATGCCGACCAGCGCCGCGCCCGCCACGGCCGGGCCGGCGGCGGCGATGAGGGCCGCCTCGCCCGAGACCCGGTCGAGGCCATGGAGCGCCACCGCGCGGGCCGCCAGGAGATCCCGGA
>FWPU01013486.1_pt1 | contig 10272 bp, 7 predicted proteins | sample 2228361 | NCBI WGS metagenome assembly FWPU01 (sample SAMEA103939777, study PRJEB20133) | metagenome | reverse complement strand
AATCTCAAGACAACAAATACACTTGCTTCAATTGGCGGATTAAGCGGAGTGCCTTTACTTTCAACAGGACCTTTTACAGGTGGAAATTATTTTGTTTATTTCCCTGCTAAGGGAGTTGGACCATTATCAGGTTCAGGTTTCACATTTGGAATAATAGACCCCGCTCGTTCAATAGGTCTGGATCTTCAGCTATCAGCAATCGAGACAATGGGACATCTCAAGGTTATCTCAAATCCCAAAGTGCTAACAATAGACAATGGTAAGGCAAAAATACTACAGGGTAAAAGCATTCCTGTAAGAAAACTTACGACTGAAGGCACTGTGTCAACAGAATTTAAAGATGTAACACTTGAACTTAATGTAACTCCGCATATAACACCTGATAGGTCAATAAGCATGAGTGTCGAGATTAAAAAAGAAGAACTTGACCCAACGGTTCCATCTGTTGAAGGAGTGCCTGGAACTGACAAAAAAGAAGCAAATACAAATGTAATTATTAAGGATGGCGAAACAATTGTTATTGGTGGAATGTATAAAGTTACTACAAATGACTCGGAATCTGGTGTACCTGGATTAATGAGAATACCAATACTCGGGTGGCTTTTCAAGTCAAACAGAGTTACACAGAACACAAGTGAATTGCTTATATTTATAACACCAAGAATTGTTGAGAAACCATAAAACATTCAATTATGTTATGTCACGACTCGATTGTGGTATTTAATATTGTAATAAAAGATGGTTAATAATAATTTAAAAAAAATGAAGGGGGTAAAATGAAAAGGAGTCTTTTTAGAGCTTTTCTTTTCTATATTTTCATAAGCCTTATCCTGACAGGCTGCGGCGGAGGGGGTTCAGGTTCACCTGGTTCTTCAGGAAGCGAGAACACAGGAATAGAGATTAGCGCAGTATCAATAACAAGTGAAAAAGGACCGGATTTTGATGTTTTTTCTGCTCCTTTAGCCTGCCCTCCTGATAATCCTACAAAATCCGAAGCCCTCTTAACAAGAGAAGATGCAGTTATAACAATAGACGCAACAGTGCTTAATCCAGGTAGCACATTTGACCCATTTCCAGCAAGTGTTGAAGAATGCACAATAACTTATTTAAAAGCTCAGCAGGACCCATCAGCCCCTGTAATAGAATCATGGAAGATATATCCTAATTGCCCAATTTATGATTCTCCTTCTAATACATGTAATGTTTCTTTGATTGATATTACCCGAAAAAATAAATTCTGGACAGATATAAATGATGGAATACATGTTCCAGCAGAATATCCAACACATTATATAGCAAAATATCACTGCAAATATATGAATAGAGTCGGGAAGTATGGTTATTTTGATGTTGAGTATGATATGTGGCTTGCAGATTTCTTAATTTGTGATTAGGAGGAGCGATGAATAAAAAAACAATAATTGCAATTTTGCTTCTTTCAATATTTTTATTTAACTGTGGAGGAGGCTCGGGTGGTTCAAGTTCACCGAGTGGCGAAAAACCAGGTGTGCCAGAGATTGTTCAGGTCCTGCCGTCCCATTATATTGCTCTTACAAATTCTGCAATAATCATAAGGGCAAAGATACTGAATGGAAACGGTGGCCCTGTAAGAAATCATCCTGTCACTTTCACAAATCTATCTCCTATTGGAACACTTATAAATGAAAATGATGTTCCTGTAGGAAACAAAACAGTCGTAAAAACAAACAACAGTGGTCTTGCAACAATAAAAGTGAAATCATCCACAACAGGCTTTGCAACAATAATGGCTGAGGTTGCAAAAGGAGTTGGAATCGTAAGAGACAGAAAAACAGTATATTTCAGTTCAACACTTGCGTCACAGCCTTTTATGTATCTTGATGCTGATGCTGACAGTGACAGCACTTATAACGAACCTTCTGATTATACATTATTTGAAAACAACAGTGCTTCTGATAATCAGGTCTTAATGAGAGCAACTGTATTCAATAAATTCGGACAGCGTGTGTATGGAGCCACCGTTCAATTTGGTTCTGATTATCCATATAAATCCGGCTCATCACCAATCTGTAGTGATGGAACAACAACCTGTTATGTCACTTTTCCCAATGGCATTACAGCAACAACAGATTCAAATGGACAGGCTTATATTCTTGTTCAGGTTGACCCTGTATTGAGAAATCTACTGACAGTCCTGAACATAACCGCTCTTGCAGATGTAAACGGTGATGGATATGCTGATGCCGGCGGAGTCTATTCATTATATCTTTTACCAATAACATTAAACTCAATAACAGTTACAGCAAGCCCGAATATACTTGCTCCTGATGATGAGTCCACAATATCAGCATCAGTGAAATTGAACACTGGAGGCCCTGCACCTGATGGAACAGCAGTTGGTTTTGTTGCTGATTGTGGGTCTGTTGAACCATTTGCACTTACAACAACAGGACTTGCTTCAGTAAAATATAAAGCTCCTTCCTCGCCACCTGCGTCAGGAACCTGCCGTGTAACAGCCACAGTTGATGGCTTAAGCAATTTTGTTGACATTACTATTTCATCAGACCTTACAGTGATACCTGAAACACAGGTTATAAGCGGTGCATCAGGCGGAACAGTTTCTTACGTAATTTCAGGAGGTGTAAGACCATATGCTGTAACTTCATCCAATCGCTTTGCAGCATGTAACAGTGAAGATGCAGACTGTTCTGATGCAGAGGATTCAGGCACATGGAATATATCAACTCCTGATGGAAGCGGAAACTATATATTTACTGCAACAGTGCCACAAAACACACCATCACAAACTGTCACATTTACAGTTATGGATGCAGTTGGCAAAACAGATACAGCAACACTCACAATCAATGTGGCTGCGCTGACAGTTCAACCCGGAACAATAACAATTGACGGAACAGCAGGTGGAAATGTGACCTTTACAATTTACGGCGGAGTGCCACCATATGATATATTCGCAAATATTGCAGACCCTGTCTTTGCTCCAACCCCTGCACAGGTTACATCAAGCGGAAACACCTTTACTGTTACTGTCCCTGCAAATACAACTGCTAAAACCATTATATATACAGTGCGGGATGCCAATGGTTCAACAACAACAGGTACATTAACAATAACAGCAGCAGCGCCTCCCGGGTTGTTAATTATCCCTGCAAGTCAGAGTGTCGTTGCACCTAAAACAGTAAGTTTCAGTGTTTCAGGCGGTACAGCACCATATGTCATAACCTCCACTGACCCATCAAGTGCATGTAATTCAACTGATGCAGATTGCTCTGACCCAACCGACACAGGAATATGGAATCTTGCTTCAGCAGGCTCATTCACTGTAACAGTGCCATCAAATGCAGTTTCAGGAGATGTGACATTAAATGTGTTTGATTCTGTCGGAGCAACAAAAAGCGCTACTTTAACTGTTGTTGCAAGTGGCGTAGCAACAATTACAATAAATCCTGCAAGCATTTCTGTAACAGGATTAGCAGGAAATGCTGATAATGTTACATTTATTATTTCAGGTGGAACAGCACCATATACTGCATTTTCATCAAATACAGCAATTGCAGAAATTGTCAGTGTCGGAGCAAGTTCATTCACAGTTGACCCGAAACCTGTTGCAGCATCAACAGCCGCAACCCTGACAGTCTTGGATTCAAATGGATTAAGTAAAACTGCAACTATTACAGTAACACCATTTTCTTCATCATTAGGAATTAATCCAAGCACTCTTGCAGTAACCTCTGGTACTAATGACATTGGATTTAACATAATAGGTGGAACTGCTCCATTTACTGTTTATTCCAGTAACGCCAGTGTTGTGTCTCTTGATGGTGGCGGTGGAACAGGCCCATTGGTAATATCTACCTCTCCTTATTCATTTACTGCTGATGCTCTTGCTACTGGATCAGCAACTATTACAGTTGTTGATAGTGATGGTAAGCAGGTTAGTTCTAATATTACTGTAAGTGGTACAGCTCCAGACTTTGCGCTGACATGTAATCCAGCGTTGTTTATTATTAATCCTGGATTTAGTGGTAATAGTACATGTACTGTGTCTTCACTAAATGGATTTAGTAGTGCTGTAAATTTAACTTGCTCAGGATTACCTGCTGGAGTAAGTTGCGGATTTTTACCTTCTTCTGTAACCCCTCCGCCTGTTTCTTCATCATCTAGCGCTCTAACTATAAACGTTGGACCGGCAACTTCTTTAGGTTCATATACTTTTTCAGTTGTTGGAACAAGTGGTAGTTTATCACATGTTACAACAATTGATTTGGTTGTTACTATTGGTGTTGTGCCGTATACGAGAACCGTTGACGAAGGAAATTCTACCACCTTTACAATATATGGAGGAACAGGAGGACCATATACAGTTACTTCAAGTAATCCTGCACGGGCTTATGATTCGGCGCCCGGTGATGGTACGTGGAATGTTGCAACAAGTGGTACATCTTTCACTGTTAATACAACTGACACTGATAGTCCTGACAATGTAGTATTGACGGTTACAGATGGTGTTAATCTTACTACAGCTGTTTTAATTATTAACGCTGATTAAGAATGAAAGGGACGGGGAAGTATCTTGCCCCTTGAATAAAGTGTTTCAGTAATCCTGCGGCACGACCGGAGGGGAAAAGGAAGGGACAACCCCCTGACCCCCTTGACAAAGGGGGAATGAGAAGAATGGTGACAACACCTGATCCCCTTAACAAAAGGGGAATACCAAAATAAATTCCCCCTTAGAAAAGGGGGATGAAGGGGGTTGTAAAAAGGCTTATTAATTTTAGATAACATTTTGCTTTAAGAACAAAGGGGGAATGACAACCCCCTGAACCCCTTAACAAAGGGGGAACAAAGAAGGAAAGTGACAACCCCTGACCCCTTGACAAAGGGGGAATAAAGAAATAAAAATCTTCTCAATATAAGAATGCAGGATGTAATCATAAATCTTAATAAGCCTGTTGATATGTCTTCGCAGCAGGCTGTTACAAAAATTAAGAAGCTTTTAAATGCACGAAAAGCAGGACATGCTGGTACGCTTGACCCTGTTGCTTCAGGCATCCTGCTCGTTTGTCTTAACAGTGCAACCAGAATTACAAGATTCCTTTCAGATATGGAAAAAGAATATGTTGTAAAAATGAAATTCGGGGAAAGAACTGATTCTTACGATTTAACAGGTAAAATCATAGAAAAAAAATCTGTTGATTTTTTAACTGAAAAAATGATTCATGATGCTCTGAAAAAATTTACTGGTGCTATAAAACAAAAACCTCCACTTTATTCTGCTATAAAAATAAAAGGTCAAAGATTATACAAACTTGCAAGAAAAGGAATGAATATCGATGTTACTGAGAGAATAGTAAATATCAGTGAAATAAAAGCATTAGCTTTTAATCTGCCTTTTTTCGAATTCAGGGTAGTATGTTCAAAAGGAACATATATTAGGTCATTATGCAATGACATTGGCATATCTCTTGGCACTGTCGGTCATATGGTTTCACTAATCAGGACACGTATCGGAACTTTCAATATTAATGATGCTTTTTCTTTTGGTGAGCCTGAAGATAAATTATTAAAAGCAATTTATTCAATTGATTCAGCTATTTCCCACCTTGATGAAATAATTCTATCTCCCGAAGATTTCAAGAGGCTAAGGAATGGTTTCCCTTACGCAATTACAGACAAAAAAATGGCTTTTAAAACACATTATATCAGATTGAAAACATGCGAAAATACCCTCATTGGGATAGGAAAATTAGATAATAATCTTGTCAAAATCGAAAGATTGTTAAACTAATTTATTAAGGTTTTAAGTGAATGTCCTTGTATTAAATAAAAAAATACTTGACAAGATTATTTTTTTTTGTAATTATTAAGCTATGTTATTTGGTGCAAAGAGCATTATCGGACTGGATATTGGCTCTGCATATCTTAAGGTGGTTCAGCTTAAAGATACAAAAGCTGGCTATGAGCTTGAGCTACTGGATATGTTACAGTTACCACCTGAACTGATAGTAGATGGTTCTATTATAGACTCCATTCGTCTCGTTGAAGCCCTGAGAGAACTCGCAACCAAAGCTAAAATAAAAGGTAGAGATGTTGTTATAAGCATGGCAGGACATTCAACTGTCATAATTAAAAGGGTATCCATCCCTGATATGTCTGAAGAAGAATTATATGAATCAATAAAATTCGAAGCCGAGCAATACATACCTTTTGATATTGAAGATGTTAATCTTGATTTTCAGATATTAGGTCCAAAAGAAGAACCCGGGCAGATGGATGTTATGCTCGTTGCAGTTAAGAAAGATATTATAAATGAATATCTATCTGTTGTTAAAGAAGCTGGGTTTAACTGTCAGATTGTTGATGTTAATTCATTCGCACTTTCCAATATATACGAAATAAATTATGAGATTGAATCTGATAAAAATATTGCGCTGATAAATATAGGCGCAAGTACAATAAATATGAATATTCTCAAAGGCGGCATTTCCATTTTCACTCGTGATAGTGCAGTCGGAAGCAATTTACATACCGAAGTGCTCCAGAGGGAGTTTAATTTAACATATGAAGTTGCCGAGAGACTCAAACGTGGAGAAGCTGTCGAAAACGTGCCACCACAGGATGCATTTTCAGTTATGGAATTGGCATCCGAAGAAATTATCGGAGAAGTAAATCGTTCTCTTGAATATTTTCATGAAGATGTAAACGAAATTATTCTTAGCGGTGGATGTGCAATTGTAAAAGACTTTCCTAAATTGCTTGCGGAGAAAACAGGAGTTGAAACAAAAGTAATACAGCCATTTAAAAACATTAAGATACCTAAAAAATTCGACGTTTCATATATAGAAGAAATTGCTCCGATTTATGCGGTGGCCGCTGGACTTGCTATCAGGAGGCCTGGAGACAGATGATAAAAGTTAATCTGCTTCCTGTAAAAAGAAAGAAAAAGGCAAAACCTTTACCGAAGTTCATAATAATTTCTGTTCTATCAACAGTGATTATCTGTGTTCTTATGGCTTATCTTACATTTTTCTTCAGCTCGAAGCTTTCACAGAAAAAAATGCAATTCAAAGAAAATGAAAGAAAGATTGCACAACTTAAAGAACAGATAAAAGCTGTCGATGATTTTGAAAAAAAGAATAAGGCTTTCCGGGAGAAAAATGATGTAATCGAACAACTTGGAAAAAACAGAAGTGTTCCTGTAAAAATACTGGCAGAAATAAGCTCACTTCTTCCAAAAGGTGTATGGCTACAGGGCATGTCTGTAAGCAACCAGAACATCAGCATAAACGGTTTTGGTTATACAAATTCAGATATAGTATCTTTTGTTGATAATCTCAAAGCATCACAATTACTGACAGATGTTTATCTTGAAGAATCAAAAAGCGCTGAGAAGGAAAAAATATCGGTTTATACTTTTAAATTATCATGCAAGATAAAGGTATAATATGGCATTAAAATTGAATATAAATCTAAAAAATATTCCAACATATTTAAAGGTAATTCTTTCTTTTCTTCCTGCTGTGATAATTGTAATTCTTGTTGTTTTTCTTGTTATACTTCCAAAACACAAAGAGATAAAAGAACTCGAAACTAAAATAGCAGCTCAGGAAAATGAGATAGCGAAAAATCAGGCTAAAGCATCCAAACTTCCTGCGTTGAAACTCGAAAATGAAAAACTAATGAAAAGACTTGAAGAACTCAAACAACAATTACCCGAAGAAAAAGAAGTTTCATCTTTACTGAAACAGGTTTCTGATTTATGCATACGTTCAGGATTAAAAGTCAATTTATGGAAACCAGAGGCAAGAAGGAATCACCCGAGCGGTATTGTTTATGAAATACCTGTAAAAGTCGAGCTTTCAGGAAGTTATCACAGTCTCGGATATTTTTTCAGCAGCCTCACAAAACTTAGCAGAATTGTGAATGTGGCTGATTTTAAGCTTTCAGACCCGAAACCTGATAAGGGTTTTGCCACAATAAAAATAGCTTTTACAGCAACAACCTTTTCAGCAATACCTGAAGAAGAAATAGCAAAAGCAGGAGAAGCAAAAAAAGGTGAAAAGAAGAAATAAAATAATTTTTATTATCACACTTTGTTTCCTGGTGGCTCTGATTGGAGGCTGTAAGAAGGAACAGCCTGTAAAAAAGCCTGGTGCAGAAAAGGTATCCCCTCCTGCGGTTGAGGTTAAAAAACCTGTGGAAGAGGCCAAGAAAGTGGAATACGAAGAAGTTGTATATGATGCAAAGGGCAAAAGAGACCCGTTCCTTTCTCTTGTAGAAATAACAAAACAGAAACCTGTAAAGAAAAAAGGAGCGAGTCCTTTTGAAAGTTATGATGTTGATGAAATAAAACTTCTTGCGATAGCTTCGAGTAAGGAAAAATATTATGCCCTGATACGCCTTCCTGATAAGAAAAATTATACGATTACCGAGGGTATGACACTCGGTCTTCAGGGAGGAAAAGTGGAAAAGATAACGAAAGATTCTGTAATCATAAGGGAATATATCAAAGATTACAGGGGTGAAATAAAACCAAGAGATGCAATTTTGAAACTCCATAAGGGGGATGAAGAATGAAGAAGATTTTTATAGATAAGAGAAGACATTTAACAAAACAGGGTTTCTCTCTTTTTAGATTCAAACAATTTTATATTTTAAAAATGTTATTGGTTATCCTCATGCTTGGAGCTTTATTTAATTTTTTTGGATGCGCTTCATCTGGTAACAAATCCAGTGAGACTCTAAAGCTTTCTGAGCCAGCTGTTATAACATCTATAGATGTTCATGACCATGCAATGGTTATAACTGCAAACAAACCCTTTATATATACAATATATAAACCCGGAGATCCTTATAAATTGGTAATAGATTTGCCGGATGTTTCTGCCGGAACATTTACGAAAAAGATTATAACGAGAAAAAGCGGAATCACTGAAATAACTCCATCACAGATCAGCACGCCTTCACCTGCAACAAGAATCGAAATGCTTATGCAGAGCCCTTATTCTTATGAACAGGAGTATAAAAATAATGTCCTCACTGTGAAAATAAAAGAAGAAAGTACGGCTATAAAGGCAGAACCATTGAGTGATGTTAAAGTTACTGAACTGATTCAGGAACAAAGAAAACCTGTTATAGAGAAAACACCTGAGATGCCCTCTGTTCCATCAGTACCTCTACCTGATGCAACAGAAATCAATAATATTTCTTTTGATCAATACGGCAGGGTCGTAAGAGTAAAAATTAAAGGTAATGGTTCAATGGTTCCAAATGTTTTTCCACTTGAAAATAGAATTGTTATAGATGTGCCAAATGTGAAATTAAATGCGTCTATACCTTCAGAAGTAATGTCTCCTGTAAAAGGGATTCGTTCCGGAAGATATGATGATAAAGTAAGGCTTGTACTTGATTTAAAAGAAGATACAAACTTTGACGTTGCAGCAATCAGCGATTCCATAATAATCAGTCTTAGAAGACCGGGTGAGGAAATTCAACCTGCAGAGATGACAAGGAATATTCTCGCTGAAACAGAAAGCACAGGACCTGTTTCAGAGCCTGTTAAAGTGCCTGAAGTTCTGGCTGGAAGTAAATGCGAGACATATCTTGAAGGCAAAGAAAATGTAAACTTTGATTTTCAGGACCAGGATATAGTGCCAATTCTCAGGCTTTTTGCGGATATCAGCGGTTGCAATCTTTTCCTGCACCCTGAAGTTAAAGGTAAAGCTACCATGAAGTTCCGTGATGTGCCATGGAATCAGGCTCTCGATACAATATTGAAAACCTTCAGCCTTGATAAATCTGTTGAAGGAAATGTCATAAGAATAGCTCCAAATACTGTATTCACGAGAGAAAAAGAAGAGAAAGTCAAGCTTCAGGAAGCCCAGGTAAAAGCAGAGCCATTGGAGCAAAGAATTTATCCGGTAAGCTATGCTGATGTCGGAGTTATTGAAGCGGCTATCAAAAAAGTACTCAGTCCGAGAGGCAGTATCAATGTTGATAAACGGACAAGTACAATGGTTGTTAAGGATGTGGCTTCTGTTTTCCCTGAGGTTGAAAATCTTCTTAAAACACTCGATAAGCCAACACCTCAGGTTTTAATTGAGGCAAGAATTGTAGAGGTAAATACAAACAGTGAGCGAGAACTTGGAATTCAATGGGGCGTTAATCTCAAGACAACAAATACACTTGCTTCAATTGGCGGATTAAGCGGAGTGCCTTTACTTTCAACAGGACCTTTTACAGGTGGAAATTATCTTGTTGATTTCCCTGCTA
>FWPU01013484.1_pt1 | contig 10273 bp, 5 predicted proteins | sample 2228361 | NCBI WGS metagenome assembly FWPU01 (sample SAMEA103939777, study PRJEB20133) | metagenome | reverse complement strand
TGCAGGTGCGAAACCATTTCCACGAGCATTTCACGCGGTTTTCCGAAGAGCACCGGCCCCACCGCGGAGTAGCCTTGTTTTTCGGCGTGGCAATCGTTGCAGTGGTGCATGAAGATTATGCGGCCGACAAGCACGCGATCCTCAGGCTTCAAAGCAAGCAGTTTTCGGGAATCGACTTTGCCGTCTTGCAGAGCCTCGGGAAAGCGTTCCTTGACGTACTCCCGAGTCCATCGCCCGCTCTGGAGGAAGCCGGCCTGCCTGAAAGCCGGCACCTCCTCCTCCAAGATCTGATTTCCCAAGACGACGTTGTAGACGATATACGGCTTGCGGACGGCCTCGCGGATGAACTCTCCGGTACTGAAGGCCGCCAACCCGAAGAGGAATAGCGCCAAGGCGAAGCCCGGACTCATCCATTCCGGGTGACGATACGGTCCCAAATAGAGCAGCAGGAAGACGGCGGCCGTCAGCGCGAAGATCAGCACCGTCAGCACCGTCAGGACGGCGGCCGCCTCCAGGGCCATTCTCGCGGATTCCGGCAGCATGGCGAACCAACCGAGGCCGCCCAGGGTGATCATCACGGCCCCGATCAAGGCCGGCCGCGTCGACCGCCGTACGATCAACTCGCGGAGCGCCGACTCCTTGAGGCTCCACGAGGCGTGCACGTAAACGTACAGGGATGTCAGCAGGACGGCCCCGCCCGTGCGCGAAATCGTTTGCGGAATGAATTGCGGATTGAAAAAGCCGCTCCAGAACGTACGGTGCTCCAACCATGAGCCGGGATGCAGCATGAACGCCGTAATGCCGGTGATCAAAACCAGACTAATCCACGCCGCGCCCGCATAAATCCAGGCTATGGCGACGTGCGTCTTCGGCTCCAATTTGCCCCAGCAGTAGTAGAAGATGAACGCCGCCGTGAGTTCGATCACGAAAAACACCCACTCCGTGGCCCATCCGAAAACGAAGTTTCGGATCAGCACTTCCGTGGCCAGCGGCGAGGCTAGCCCGATCGTCCACCAAATCCCGACGCCGGAGATCGCGCCGAAGACGACGGTCAGCAGGATGAAAAACGGCGCATGCCGTCGCAGGTAGTCCAGGTAATCGCGGTTCGCGGTGCGGTAGGCGAAACCGGTTTCCACGGCGAAGAACAAACCGCCTCCTACCGCGTAATGCGAGACCAACACATGGAGCACCGAAATCGCGGCGATGAGCATCGGTGCCGTGAGCTGCGGAACATACCACCACGGATAATGCATCGCTGGTCCTTTCTTCGCTGAGCGGGGGATCGCAGAACATCGGACCGCCGTCGGATCGCCGACCCGGGCGCAGCTTCAAACCGGGGATTTCGTGAACGGCACCTCCGCGCGCTGCGATATCCGTTCATCATAACCTGTCACATGCGGACTGCCAGACGCAGCTCCGAGAAGCGTCCTTGACTCTCTCGGCGGACCGCCTCCGTCGCCGCGAGGATTCCCCGTCAAAAAAACATGCCTGTCCGGCAAAGAACCGAGCAGGCATGGGCTGAATCCTTCGCCCGAGCATCCGCCTCGTTGCGACAGCTTCAGGAACGCGGCGAACGGTTGCCGCATCAAGCAATGGGGCCGCGCCAAGTCAGATCGGCGTACCGGCAAACGACGCCAAAGCTTTCATGTAGTTTCCGCGCTCAAAGGCCGCCGGGTTGGGCGAATTGCGATGACTCACGCTGCCTTTCATCTGCGATACCGAAACGTAGTCGTTTTCCTCCATCCAGGCCTTCATCTGCTCGGCCATGGCGCCGACGCAGCTCAGTCCCTGTTTGTACAAGGCGGAAGCCAACATGACCACGTCGGCTCCGGCCAAGACGGCTTTGATCGCACCTTGCGACGAGTGCACGCCGCTGGTCAAAGCCAGCGAGGCGTCCACCCGACCGTACAGTACGGCGATCCAGCGCAAGGGCAGGAGCAGCTCGAACTCGGTGCTCAGCACGAGGTGGGGGCGCGTGTCCAAGGTATCCAGCCGGATGTCGGGCTGGAGAAAGCGATTGAAAAGCACCAACCCTTTCGCGCCCGCGCCGATCAGACGACGTGCCATGTGCCCCATCGAGCTGAAATACGGTCCGATCTTGACCGCCACGGGGATCGAGATCGAAGACGACACGGCCTCGACCAGCTCCAAATATCGTTTTTCGACCTCTTCGCCCGTCATTTCCACGTCGGCGGCAACGAAGTAGATGTTCAACTCCAAGGCGTCGGCCCCGGCGTCCTCGATCAGCTTGGCGTAACGAAGCCAGCCGCCGAGCGAGGTCCCGTTGAGGCTCGCAATAACCGGAATCGAAAGCGAGCGTTTTGCGGCCTGGATTCGATCGAGATACTCCTCGCTGCCGATACGGTATTCCTCAGGCTCCGGGAAGTAGGAAAGCGCCTCGGCGAAACTGTCGGTGCCGAACTCGTGCACGCCGACGAAATTCTCTTCCTCTTGCAGGATTTGCTCCTCGAAGAGGGACGGCAGGACGATGGCGGCGGCCCCGGCATCCTCCAATCGCCGTTGGTTGTCGAGGGATTCCGTCAAAGGACAGGCCGAAGCGACAAAGGGGTTTTTCAGCTCCAAACCCAGGTATTTCGTCCGTAGATCTACGCTCATTTTGCAGCCTCCTGAACGGTCGGAAGTGGTCACGCCGGATCCGCGGCAGCGGCGGCCTTGCGACCGCCCTGAGCCAGGGCCGTGCTGAAGTTTTCGTACAGCGAATAACGGAAATTGATATCCTCCTGCCCCAAGCGGAAGAGTTCCTCAGCCCGCTCCGGCTTGGACCGCGAGAGGATGGCGAATCGCGCTTGCTTGAGCGCGAATTCCTTGAACTCGCCCTTGGGAGGCCGGCTGTCCACACGCAGCGGTTGCTCGCGATCGCGCGGATCGAAATGATAGAGCGGCCAGTAGCCGGTCGCCACGGCCTCCTTCTGGTACTCGAACCCCTTGGACATGTCGATTCCCCAGCCGATGCAATGGCTGAGGGCGATGATGATGGACGGCCCGCGGTAGGACTCGGCCGCGCGAATCGTGCGGATGGCGTGCAACGGGTTGGCACCCATGGCGATCTGCCCCACGAAGACGTTGCCGTACGACATGGCGATCAAACCCAAGTCCTTCTTGCGTCCGGGTTTGCCGGCGGCGGCGAACTTGGCGACGGCTCCGCGGAAGGTGGCCTTGGAAGCCTGCCCGCCCGTGTTCGAGTAGACCTCGGTATCCATGACCAGCAGGTTGATGTCCCGTCCCGAGGCCAGGACGTGGTCCAACCCGCCGAAACCGATGTCGTAGGCCCAACCGTCCCCGCCGAACGACCAGATGCTGCGCCGGATCAAGTAGTCCGCGGATGCGATCAAGTCGCGGGCGGCGGAATCTCCCAGGGTGACCAACTTGGCCTTCAACTCGGCCACAAGTCGCCGCTGCAAAGCGATTTGCTCGTCCGTCTCCTGGGGATTGTTGAGCAGTTCCTGCACCAAGTTGTCGCCCACTTGCGCGGCGAGCTTCTTGAGCAGGTTCGTGGCGTGGTCCACCTGCTGATCGACGGCCAAACGCATGCCGAAACCGAACTCCGCGGCATCCTCGAACAGGGAGTTGCTCCACGTAGGCCCGCGGCCTTCATGGTTCGTCGTGTAGGGAGTGCAAGGCAGGTTACCGCCGTAGATGGACGAGCAACCGGTGGCATTGGCGATCATCATGCGGTCGCCGAAGAATTGGGTGATCAACTTGACGTACGGCGTCTCGCCGCAGCCGGCGCAAGCCCCCGAGAACTCGAACAGCGGCAGCAGGAGTTGCGAACCCTTGACCGTATCGACCGCCACCTGTTTGCGATCGATATCCGGGATGGAAAGGAAGAAATCGAAGGCCGCCCGCTCCCGATCCAAGTGATCGAGCTTCGGCAGCATATCGATCGCTTTGTGCTTCGCGACTTCCTTGTCCCGCACCGGGCACACTTCCACGCACAGCCCGCAGCCCGTGCAGTCGTCCGGTGCCGTCTGCACCGTCACCATCATGCCGGGGTATTCCTTGCCGCGCCACTCGGCCGACTTGAAGCCTTCCGGCGCTCCGGATAGCAGGGCCGGGTCGTAAACCTTCATGCGAATGGCGGCATGAGGGCAAGACAGCGAGCAGAGGCCGCACTGGATGCAAATCTTCGGGTCCCAGATGGGGATTTCCAGCGCGATGCTCCGCTTTTCGTACTTGGTGGTTCCGGTTGGAAACGTGCCGTCCGGAGGCAGGGCGCTCACCGGCAGGTCGTCGCCCCGGTAGGCGATCATCATACCCAGCACGTCGCGTACGAAGTCAGGCGAATCCGGCGGTACCGCCGGCACCCGATGCAGTTGCGAGGTGACTTGCGACGGGACCTGGACCTGGTGCAGCGACGCCAGCGCACGATCCACCGCCGCGAAGTTCTTCTCGATGATCGAGGACCCGCCTTTCTTGCCGTAGGCCTTGACGATTTGATCCTTGATCTCTTTGACGGCGTCTTCGATCGGAATGACCTTCGCCAAGGCGAAAAAGCACGTCTGCATCACGGTGTTGATGCGAACGCCCATCCCGGTTTCCTTGGCGACGCCGTAAGCATCCACGACGTAGAACTTCAACTTCTTATCGATGATCTGCTGCTGCACTTCCGCCGGGATATGATCCCAGACCGTATCCGCCGGGAAGGGACTGTTGAGAAGGAAGGTGGCCCCCGGCTCCGCCACCGATAGCACGTCGATGCGTTCCAGGAAATGGAACTGGTGGCAGGCTACGAAGTTGGCCTTGTGAACCAGGTACGACCCCTTGATCGGTCGCGGGCTGAAGCGGACGTGCGACGTCGTCATCGAGCCTGCCTTGCGGGAGTCGTACACGAAGTATCCCTGCGCGTAGTTGGGCGTATTCTCGCCGATGATCTTGACCGAGCTGCGATTGGCGCTCACCGTACCGTCGCTGCCCAGCCCGAAAAACACCGCGCGAACCACGTCGTCGCCTTCGGTGGAAAGATCGGGATCGTAATCGAGACTCAGATGAGTCACGTCATCCACGATCCCGACGGTGAAGTGATTCTTGGGTGCAGGCTTGCCGACTTCCTCGAACACGGCGACGGCCATGGCGGGGGTGAATTCTTTCGACGAAAGTCCGTATCGGCCGCCGATGATGCGCGGCACGGCGGTCCCTTTTTGTTCCTGCCAGTTCTCGGCGACGGCACCGATGACATCCATGTACAGCGGTTCGCCTAAGGCTCCCGGCTCCTTCGTGCGGTCGAGCACCGCGATGCGCCGGACGCTCTTGGGCAAGACCTTGACCAGGGCGGCGCCGTCGAACGGGCGATAGAGTCGCACCTTGAGGACGCCGACCTTTTCGCCTCGAGCCACGAGGTGATCGACGGCCTCTTCCACCACGCCGCAGCCGGAAGCCATGATCACGATCACGGATTCCGCTTCCGGATGCCCGCAGTAATCGAAAAGGTGATAGGTACGACCGAATCGCCGCGCGAACTCGTCCATCGTCTCCTGGACGATTTCAGGGACCTTTTGGTAGAAGGGATTGCACGCCTCTCGGGCCTGGAAGAAGACGTCTGGGTTCTGCGCGGTACCGCGAAGTACGGGTCGCTCGGGAGACATCGCGCGCTCGCGATGCGCTCGGACCAACTCGAAATCGATCATGCCGCGGACGTCGTCTTCGCTGAGCTGCTCGATCTTGGCGACCTCATGCGAGGTGCGAAATCCGTCGAAGAAGTGCAGAAAGGGGACCCTCGCTTTGAGCGTTGCGGCATGGGCGATCAGGGCCATGTCCTGCGCCTCTTGGACCGAGCCGGACGCCAACAGCGCGAAACCGGTGCTTCGAACCGCCATCACGTCGCTGTGATCGCCGAAAATCGACAATGCGTGGGTGGCCACCGTTCGAGCCGTAACGTGGAACACCACCGGCGTCAACTCTCCGGCGATCTTGAACATCTCCGGAATCATCAGCAGGAGGCCTTGCGAGGCCGTGAACGTGGAAGACAAGGCCCCGCCTTGCAACACGCCGTGCACCGCGCCCGCGGCGCCCGCTTCGCTCTGCATTTCCACCACTTGGGGCACCGAGCCGAAGATATTTTTGCGGCCGGCGGCGGCCCAAGCGTCGGGCAACTCGCCCAACCCCGAGGAGGGCGTGATCGGATAGATCGCCATGACCTCGGAGCATAGGTGCGCGATGTTGGCCGTTGCTTCATTTCCATCCACGGTCACGAAGCGTTTGTCTGCCACGGTGTGATCTCCTCTTTCGAACGAGTGAACAGCCTTGCCACCGGTTTCGTCCGCGTGGACGCAGCCGTCGAGGCAGTGCGAATCGTGATTGCTTTACATGACGCCGCCGTTCGGGGTGCCCGCTCTCTCACCGGCGCCACCGAGGGAGGTCCGCTCAAACCGCGCAATCACTCTTTTCGCGGGTTGAAAACGCCTACGGATCTTCGCGAGATTACGGGCCGCCAAGCCGTGCCGTCGGCATCGGCGAGGTGATCGGATGGAGAGAAGAGACAAATACAGCGACGCCGGAACCCGGCGAATTCCGGCCGAATTGTCGTCTCGATTGATCCCCTTTGACGCGCCGAACCTTGAGTCCGCCCGAGGCGAAGACAAGGCTTGGACCGACACGTCGTCCCGATCCCAAATCGCCTGCAAAACCAAATCTCTTCGAACGTGGTCGGCCGAGATTCCTCCTGCCTTCTCGAACCGCCCGGCAACGTCCCAAAATGTCCCAGAAACCATTAAACTAGCGAGTTCCACATGAAGTCGCAAGCTGCGGCGACGCACAATCGGGCGAAAAAACGCAGCTTCTCGCCCCGTCAAGGCACGGGGACGCATCTCGGGCCTCTTATGCCTTCCCGTGCTCCGCTTTTCGTCTTGGCGATCCAATCGCGCCCGCCCGCCGGACGCAACGCTCCACCTCCACCTTCCCCTAGCCTTTTTCCTCGCCGGTGCAATAATTACGGCAGTTCTTTGTATTGAATCAGCGTAAAATGATGCAAATCCGTGCATGCGTTGCCTCGAGGCGGTTGAAGAAGCGGACGTAATGGCGAAATCTCACATTGGCTCAAGCAGTCCGTCCATATAACGAGGCAAGTCACGAACCAAGTTGGTGAAGTTGTGTGCCACCATTCGGCGCTCAGGGAGAAATGATGATGATTGTTAAGGCGATGTCGAGTATTTCTATTGCCGCGGTGCTCTTCGTAACGTCCGGGCTTGCCCATGCCGAAGGGCCCGGCAATTCCCCCGTTCGCAAAGAACTTAAGGTCGGCGATCCGGCGCCCGAGTTTACCCTCAAAGGTAGCGACGGCAAAACCTATCGGCTCGCGGACTTCCGCGGGAAGCAAATCGTCGTGATTGCTTGGTACCCGAAGGCTTTCACTCCCGGTTGCACGCGAGAATGCAAGTCCTTCGGGGCGCAAGGGGACTTGTTCAAGGCCTTGCCCGTGACATTTTTCACAGCCAGTGTAGATACGTTGGAAGACAACCGCCGGTTCGCCGAGTCTCTTGGGATCAAGTACCCCATCCTCAGTGATCCGGATCGCAAGACCGCCATGGCTTACGGCGTCGTTGACGACCCGAACGGCTTTGCCAAGCGATGGACGTTCATTATCGGAATGGACGGAAAGATCCTTCACATTGATAAGGCTGTGAAGGTCGATAGCCACGCCGAGGACGTCGCGGCCTGGATCAGCAATTGGTTGAAGTCGTCGACTTCGCAATCCGGGTCGTGACGGCTCGGGAGCGGCGGGGCCGGGATCGCGACGAATCCCGTCGCGATTCAGATTTCTTTCGTCACCCCCGGGATGGCGCAGGGGAAGATTCCATCCGGCCCCTCTTCGATCGGCGGCTTCGATTCGAAAGTAAGGTGATCGACGTCGTCGACAAACCGGAACTCTGAGTTCATCATTTCTTCCCAGGTGACCCGTTGTCCGGTATGGGCTGCCGTTCTGCCCATCAAAGCCGCGAGGTTGGCCAACCCGGCCCGTCGGGCCTCGTTGTGCGGTTTGTCGTTCATCACGGCGTCGAGCAGCACGGCCCATTCCGCGTGATAAGGGTTCACGTCCGGTTCGGGGTATTCCCAAACGACCTCCGACTTCTCCATGCGTTGGCTCTTGTAGATTCGGGGGTTTGGCCGGCTGAGGCTCTCCATCAGCACGGCCGAGCCTCGCGCGCCGTGGACGTAATCGGAGTACGTTTCCCAGCAATTGTTCATGTGCCGGGAAAAAGCGAAGAGCTTGGCGCCGTCGTCGAAAGTGTACTCCACGCAGTAGTGATCGAAATTGTTGCCGGCTTCCGCAAAGCATCGGCCGCCCATGGCCTGGGCCTCGACCGGCCAAGCGTCTTTCACCCAGCAGGCCTGATCCACGTTGTGGCAATGCCAGTCGATGAAAAATCCGCCGCTGACCCAGTTGAAGCACGTGGCGGCACGAATTTGGAACTCGATCGGGTTGCGATCCGGCGCGCGTTTGGGCACATATACCGGCCCATGAACGCGATAGATCCGCAGCGTGTGCACGTCGCCGATCGCGCCCTCGCGGATGCGCTCCACCAAGGCTTGCCGGGCCTTGGAATGCCGCCACATGAAGCCGCAGCCGATCTTCAGGTTCTTCTTTTCCGATTCCTCCGCCGCCCGGAGCAGACGGCGATTCGCGGGAGCGTCCACCGCGAACGATTTCTCCATGAAAACGTTGACCCCTTTTCGTACTGCGTACTCGAGATGCAGCGGCCGAAATAGCGCGTGCGTGGCCAAGATGGCGATGTCGCCCGGTCGCAGTTCGTCGATGGCCTTCTTGTAAGCGTCGAAACCGACGAAGCACCGTTCCGGCGCGACATCCACGCGGTCCGCAAAATTGGTGCGCAGCGCGTTGAGACTGCCCTCCAGACGATCCTGGAAGAGGTCCGCCACGGCGTGGAGCCGAACGGGCGCGCCGGGCACCGAAAAGGCGTCTCCCACCGCTCCCGTGCCCCGGCCGCCGCAGCCGATCAAGGCGAGGCGAATGGCGGGATCTTCGGCGACGTGGGCACGAACCGTTCCGGACCATGCGACCGCTGATGCCGCCGCCAAAACTCCGCTTTGAGCGAGAAATTCGCGACGGGAACGAGCTTGGGCCTTTGCGGAGCCGTTCTCGTGTGCACGCATCATTCTTCCCCCCGGTTCAAGGTAATGCGAAAGCGGGAAACTTCCGGTAGCAAGCATAGTCCGGGTGCCGGCCGAGAGCAAGAAGGCCGAGGCTCTCCGCGCCCCGGAGGCGGCTCAGGATCCAACCGCGGGCCGCGACCGGCCGGTAGGGCACACCGCGACATCACGTACCGGCGTCGAGCAATCCTGCGTAGCGTTTCAGCAGGTAAATCGCGGTGCCGCTGGGTGCGACGTGGCCCGGCGGAGGATAGCAACTATAGATGGCCGCCCGGAGGTCATCCTCCGCGGCGATCGCCACGACGGCAGGACGATCGAACAGCAATTGCAATTGCTGGAGTCGGCGCGCAGTGGGGGGGTGAGCCGATGCCACCACCACGGCGTCACCGTCTTCTTCGATCGGCAGGACGCCCAGATGGCGGGCAATTCCGCCGTCGAAGTGTTGCACCAAGTCGGATCGAGGCTCCATTCCGGCGAGCTTGACGAAGCGGCAGTTGTGACTGGCCGCCAAAGCTTGCGCGGCTTCCAGGGCGCGGGGATCTTCACGAAAAGCGACCATCGCCGCAAGCCCGGCCGGCGTCGCATGCAGGCGGACTTCCGCAGCGAAGGTCTTGCCTCCGGCCTGGCATTGCCAAACACCGTTCGCGCTCCCCGCAACAAGACGCGACAACAGGGGCATCAGCCAGTAGACAGGCCGCTCGTGATCCGCCAAAACCGTGTTGCGGATGCGGTAGACGAACTCCAAACGATCGTCCCGGGGCACGATCAGCATGTGCGAGGCACGGTAGTGCCGGGCTTTGGCCGTATGCAGGGAGAGCAAGTGATCCACGACGGGATTCTTCTCGTCGAAGACATCGTCCGCGGGCGTATGCCGCCGCAGCCGCTCCAACCATGCCTTTCCGGCGGTCCGGTCGGGCACCATGGCGGGATCTTCCGCAACGGCCGCAATGCGTTCGACCAGTTCCTCCGCATGCCCGGCAAGGTGATTCAGCAGTGCGGCGTGCGTATCGATGCCGGGATTCTGTTTGACGATGTAGCAGAACAAGAAGTTGAACCATTCGTCGAACAACAGCACAGGATCGAACGGGATGCCGCGTTCGCTCTCGGCCAAGCGGCACGCCGCCACGTAGAGAGCATAACTGAGTAC
>FWPU01013483.1_pt1 | contig 10274 bp, 7 predicted proteins | sample 2228361 | NCBI WGS metagenome assembly FWPU01 (sample SAMEA103939777, study PRJEB20133) | metagenome | reverse complement strand
TTGGACTCAGCGTGACATGCGGCAATGGGTCAAGAGAAAACAAGAAGAATCTGAACGACTATCTTAAATTACTTTTCAAACAGTCCACTACCTCAGAGCAACGCTGGGAGAGTGGGAGTCTGAACCATTACCAATTGTCGTCAAGTCACCCAACGGCGACGAGGAGAGCGCGCGCGTCTATGTGGCTCTGAGCGACTATTGGCTGGAGCAAAAAAAGGATTTTGCGCAGGCAGCCAAGTATGCCAAGACAGCAATAGCATTAGGGGAACCTCCGGATGCCCATTACGCCTTAGCAAAAGTCTACAAAGCGCAAGGTCAATGGCAAAACGCCTTGAATGAATGCCAAAAAGAACTGGAATTATGCTACAAAAGGGATCCCCGTCCTCTCGAACCTCCAACAGGTCTGCTTTTCGAAGTTGCGTGGTTGAAGCAAAAACTGGCAAAGCAGGAGACTTCGCCTTCACAAAAATCTCGTCGTCAGTAAGATGTGAACGTGAGTTGTGGAGGTTCAGAAGCATCTCTCTGCACTGGTTTTGAACCGTCGAACGATAATTCATATCAGCCTGCTTTCGGGCAGGCTTTTCTTTTTGACGTGCGTGATGCAGCGAGAGATCTATAGCGTAGAGGAGGAATCAATCATGAAAAGAGAAGTCTCTTTCTTCTGGTGTCTGATATGTCTGATCGGAGTTGGCAATGTTCTGGGTATCATAGAGAAAGGTTTCTGCCAGACTCCGTCTCCTGCCTCCCCACCCAATGAGTTGGTCATGCGGTTCGTCGGGGGCGGAATCGGACGTCCCAAAGAAGTGCTGAGTGGGGAGCCTGTGATGTTTATATTGGGGATGTGGAATGAAACAGCCCAGAAGGTCAAAGATGCGGAGGAGCGACTGAAGCGTATCCGAGAGGATGCTGAACGCCGGAAGTTGTCCGATGCCCAGATGGCTTTGCTCTTGAGCCAGCCGGAGGCTGTCGAAGCCATTCGAGCGGCGTCTGTGAAGGTCGTACCGATAGACTTAGGAGCCAACTGGTGCCGCCGCGTGAAATTCGTGGTCGAACGGGTTGTGGGTAGCGGCAAGCAAATGAAAAAAATCCCTGTGCTCGTGAATTTGGACTGGAGCCGTTATTTGCATGAGGAGGAAAAACGCCAACAAGTGCTGTTGGAAACCTTTCGCCCTCAGTGGTATGTCGACCCTGAGTTCACGCGGAAATTAGAACCGGGAGAATACCATCTTAAAGCGATTTTAGGGAGATGGGGGTCTGAACCTTGCGCCCTGATTGTCAAATCCCCGCGTACGGATGAGGAACAAGCGCGTCTCTACGTCGCGTTGAGCAACTATCACTTGGAGCGGTACAGAGATTTCGTGCGTGCCGCTGAGTATGCCAAGAAAGCCATAGCCTTGGGAGAGCCTCGTGGTGCTCATCATGCCTTGGCGCAAGTATACGAAGATCAAGGCAAACTACAAAGTGCTTTGGCTGAGTACGAAAAGGAACTTCAGGTGTTTTACAGGAAGAACCCCAACGCCTATGAACTACCACAGGGTCTGTTTGCCAAAATAGCACAGTTACGGGAAAGACTGAAGAAATAGACGACTTCGTCTTCACAAAAACCTCATCGTCGGTAAGATATGAACGTGAATTGTGGGATTCAGAAGCACTTCCCCGTGTCGCTGCTGGTGGACTTGGGGTAAGAGTCAGATTCTCCCGTTTGCCTTCCCCCTCTCCGCCGCGACTTATACTACTGCAGCGCGGCGGAAGTTCTTCAACACTTGTCATTCTGAGCGTAGCGAAGAATCTCGTCGTAACGGCTGAGATTCTTCGCTACGCTCAGAATGACAAACTGCTCGGTTATTTCTGCCGCGCTGCATTATGTTGCTCCTCATCAACGACCTGTGTGCCCCTCTCTCGTTGACGTGGAGTTGCCGCGCCCTGGCGCCGTCGTGATATTCCCCCTCGCGAAACGCGGCGCATCCCATGCTTGCGCTTGACTTCTTGGGCGTAACCCCGTATCATAACGACAAACACAAAACGAAAAGAGAGGACAGAACCAATGCGCACGACGATTCTGTTTCTGCTGTTGTTTCTGCCCACTGTGTATGCTGTGATGCCGAACGACAAGCACTTCATCATCACCGTCGTGGACGAGCAAACTGGTCGCGGCGTCCCGCTGGTGGAGTTGCGGACGGTCAACGACATCTGCTACTACACTGACAGCAACGGCATTGCTGCGTTCCACGAGCCGGGCTTGATGAATCAGACGGTGTTCTTTCACGTCAAAAGTCACGGCTACGAGTTTCCGAAGGACGGCTTCGGGTATCGCGGCAAGGCGTTGAAGGTGACGGAGGGCGGGAGCGCGAAGTTGGCGGTCAAGCGCATCAACGTTGCGGAGCGATTGTATCGCATGACGGGCGCGGGAATCTACCGCGACAGCGTTCTTGTCGGTCAGCCCGTTCCCGTCAAAGAGCCGCTGCTCAACGGCATGGTGTTCGGACAGGACAGCGTGGTGAACACGATTTATCGCGGGAAGATTTACTGGTTCTGGGGCGACACGAACCGCCCCGGTTATCCGCTGGGAAACTTCCACGTTCCCGGCGCGACGTCGCGGCTGCCATCCGACGGCGGACTTGACCCGGAGGTCGGCGTTGACCTGAGTTACTTCGTGGACAAAAACGGATTCGCCAAAGAAACGGCGCGGATGCCGGGCAACGGTCCGACGTGGATTAGCGGACTGGTCACGCTGCGTGACGAAACGGGGCGCGAGCGCATGTTCGCCGCTTACGTCAAGGTGCGCAAGCAGTTGGAAGTTTACGAACACGGCTTGGTGGAGTGGAACGATGAGAAACAGCAGTTTGAGAAGTTCGCCCAGTTTGAAGAGGGCGCGCCGGTCTATCCCGGCGGGCATCCGTTCAAGCGCGTGGAGAATGGCGTGGAGTACGTTTACTTTGCTCATTCTTATCCGTTGACGCGAGTGCGTGCCGACCCAGAAAATTTGAAGCGGCTGCCTGAATACGAATCCTTCACACCCCTGAAAGCGGGCAGTCGTCTCAACGAGATGCAACTTGACCGCGCCGAAGATGGGACGCTGCGCTACGGCTGGAAGAAGAACACGCCGCCCCTCGGACAGCGTGAGCAAGCCAATCTCATCAAAGCGGGAAAGTTGCGACCCGAAGAAACCCTGCTGCATTTACAGGACGCCGACACCGGCAAACCCGTCATGGCGCACAACGGCTCGGTTTATTGGAACGAGTATCGCAAGCGGTGGGTGATGATTGTCAGCGAATCGTTCGGCACGTCGCCGCTGGGCGAAATCTGGTTTGCCGAAGCGGACGCGCCGGTGGGTCCGTGGGTCTATGCGCGGAAGGTCGTCACGCACGACCGATACAGTTTCTACAACCCCAAGCAGCCCCCGATGTTCGCCAAAGATAATGGGCGCGTCATCTTCTTTGAGGGCACTTACACGCACTCCTTCTCCGGCAATAACGAACAAACGCCGCGATACGACTACAACCAAATCATATACAAGTTGGATTTGTCTGACTCGCGCCTTGTGCTGCCTGTCCCCGTTTACCAATCATCGGAAGGAGAGCTCGCTACACGTCATCATCTGAAACCTGAACAGAAGCGACTGCCCGTCGTCTTTTTTGCATTGGATAGACCGAAGGAGGGAGCGGTGGCAGTTTACGTAGAAACGACTGGAAACAGCAGGAGGCTGAGGGTCAAGACATCGCCAGCGGAAAAGACTGAACCCGTTTTCTATGCGTTGCCCGCTGACGCAAAAGAGCCGCCCGCGACTGCCGTTCCGCTTTACGAGTTCGTGCAGGAGAGCGGCGCGAAACGGATTTATTCCACTGACAAGGTTGTGCCCGGCTATCGTCGAATGGAGCAGCCGATTTGCTTGGTGTGGCGGAATCCGATGAGAGTTACTCTTCCGTTGGATTAGATGCTGTCAACGAATGAGGTGAAATGCTATGAAGTTCATCATTCTTGCGTCCATCATCACTGTCGTCGCCGTCGCGTGTCTTTACGTCAGGACGTGCAACGGCTTGGCAGAACAGCGCAACGCTTACGCGCAGTGGAAAAACGGTCCGCCGTCGGACCCCAGTTATTTCCCCATCGCCGTCTGGCTGCAAGACCCCAAAAACGCGCCGCGATTCAAGGCAGCGGGAATTAACTTATACGTCGGTCTCTGGAGAGGTCCGACGGACGCGCAACTCGCCGCGCTTAAATCAGCCGGGATGCCGGTGATTTGCGACCAGAACAAGGTGGGGCTGGCGCACAAAGACGACCCCACCATCGTCGCGTGGATGCATGGCGACGAGCCAGATAACGCGCAGCCCATTATTGACCCGGCGACCGGACAAAGAACCGGCTGGGGCAGCCCCGTTCCGCCGTCGAAGATTGTCGCCGACTATGAGAAAATGCGCGCGTCGGATCCGACGCGCCCGGTCTTGCTGAACCTCGGTCAGGGCGTCGCCAACGACGAGTGGAAAGGTCGCGGCAGCGGTGCGCACCTTGACGATTACCTCACTTACGTGAAGGGTAGCGACATTGTGTCGTACGACGTTTATCCCGTTGTGGGCATCAACAAGCCAGACGGCGAAAACTACCTCTGGTACGTGGCGAAGGGCGTTGACCGGCTCATCAAGTGGAGCGAAGGGAAGAAGATTATCTGGAACTGTATTGAGTGCACCCACATCTCCCAAGAAGACAAGAAAGCCACACCGCATCAGGTGCGCGCTGAGGTGTGGATGTCGCTCATTCACGGTTCGACGGGACTCATCTACTTTGTCCATCAGTTCAAGCCGCGTTTCATCGAGGCTGCGCTGCTGGAGGACTCGGAGATGCTGACTGCCGTGACCGCCATCAACAAGCAGATTCACGAACTCGCCCCCGTTCTCAACAGCCCGACGGTGAAGGACGGGGCGACGGTTACTTCTTCTCGGCATGACGTTCCCATTGACGCGATGGTGAAACGACACAACGGCGCGACTTACGTTTTCGCCGTCGGGATGCGCAACGCGCCCGCGAAAGGCGCGTTTGAAGTGCGTGGCTTGCCCGCGACAGCGACGGCAGAGGTCATCGGAGAGAACCGTCACATCGCCGTCAGGGGCGGAAAGTTTGAGGATGCGTTCAAGGCGTACGACGTGCATCTTTACAGGATTCGATAACTCCAAGAGTTACGCGGTTGCTTCCACCGCTTTTAACCCCACCCCCAGCCCCTCTCCGCGTGCGGGGAGGGGTGAGAACCCCTTCTTGTGTGCTCAACTGCGTAACTCTTGAACTCATGTCGCACACGCAAAAAAACCTCTGGATTCTGACCGTTTTCCTCGCGGGGGGCGCGGCGCTGTTGTTAGCGTCGTGTCGCACGCCGCCTGCTTCTTCTGATAAACCTTCTATCACATCAAAGAGAGCAGAGGCTTCCGCCTACGCGGGCAGCGCGAGTTGCCGCGAGTGTCACGAGAAGGTTTACAACCTCTGGAAGAACTCTCATCACGCGCTGGCGGAACGCGAGTTGAATCCCGCGATAGACCGCGTCGCCTTTGACCCGCCGCGAACTTTTCGGCATGGGACGCAAACGTCGCAGGCGCGAGTTGCCGATGGGCGTTTTGAAGTCGTGACGCTGGGCGGCGAGGGCAAGGTTAAACCGTATCGCGTGGAGCGCGTGTTCGGCGTGGCGCCGTTGCGACAGTTTTTGGTGAAAGCCGGGGGCGGGCGGTATCAGGTGACGGAGGTTGCCTTCGACCCGGCGCGGAAGGAGTGGTTCAACGTTTACGGCAACGAAGACCGCAAGCCGGGTGAGTGGGGGCATTGGTCAGGGCGCGGGATGACGTGGAATTCGATGTGCGCCGCGTGCCACAACACCGCTGTGCGGAAGAACTATGACGAGCGCACCGACACTTACCACACGACGCGGGCGGAGATGGGAGTTGGCTGCGAGGCGTGTCACGGCGCGATGGCGGCGCACGTGAAGTGGCAGAAGGAACATCCACAAGCACAAAAAGACAAATCGCTCAAAGCCCCGACCATTCTGCGTTTGACGAAAAAGCAGATTCCGCAGATGTGCGGCTCCTGTCACTCGCGGCGGGCGGAGTTGACAGGCGAGTTCCGACCGGGCGAACTTTACCTTGACCATTATTCGCCGGTGATTCCCGACGAATCAGACATCTATTATCCTGATGGTCAGGTGCGCGACGAGGATTTTGAATACGTTTCGTTTCTCGGCAGCCGCATGTATTCGATGGGCGTTCTGTGCAAGGACTGTCACGACGTTCACTCCGGCAAGACGCGGGCGAAGGGCAACGACCTGTGTATGAGATGCCACAAGAAGAAAATTGACCCCGCGTCGCACGGGCATCATCCTCTGGGCAAAGGCGGAAGTTTGTGCGTCGACTGCCATAATCCCCTCACGACTTACATGGCGCGTCACCCGCGACGGGACCACGGCTTCACGATTCCCGACCCGCTGCTGACGAAAGAGCGCGGCGTGCCCAACGCTTGCAACCGCTGTCATACCGACCGCTCGGTGGATTGGGCGATTCAATGGACGAAACGCTGGTATCCTCTGCTGACGAACCGTCACACCGCCAAACGTGCGCGGTGGATTGCCGCCGCTCGCGCTGGCGATGAATCTGTGATTGCTCATCTGACAAAAATGGCGCGACAGGAAAAAATCGCTTTGTGGCGAGCGATTGCCGTCGGCTTATTGGAGCGGTGGGCGCACGAAGAGAGGGTGCTTCCTGTTTTGATGGAAAGCGCAAACGACCCTGACGCGCTGGTGCGCGGCACGGCGGCGCGCGCGTTGGAATCGCTGGCGGGGGGGGAACACCCCGAAGTCAACGATTCGCTGCGGCGGTTGCTCAAAGACCCGGTGCGCTCGGTGCGCGTGGCGGCGGCGTGGGCGCTGCGGGCGGAACTGGCATTGGACTCGCAGGCAGGGAAGGACCTTGAACGATACCTCAAACACAACGCCGACCAGCCGACCGGCGCGCTGCAAGTGGGCACGTTCTACATGGACAGAGGACAGACGGAAACGGCTCTGAGTTATTTTCGCCGCGCGGTGGCTTGGGACCAGAATTCCGCCGCGCTGCGTTCGCCGCTCGCTATCGCCTTGAGTGCACTGGGCAAAACGGAGGAGGCGGTTGAAGAACTGAAAATCGCCTGCCGCCTTGCGCCGCGCGACGCGGGGTTGCACTACAATCTCGGTCTGGCTCTGGCGGAAGTGAACAAGACGGATGACGCGGCAGCCGCGCTGGAAAAGGTCGTGCAACTCGACCCCAACTTTGCGCGGGCGTGGTACAACCTCGGCTTGGCGCGAGACGCCCTCGGCAAACCGGAGGCTGCCCTCGCCGCCCTCACGCGGGCAGAGGCATTGGACCCGCGCTCCCCCGACGTTCCCTACGCTCGCGCCACGATTTTGCAGCGACTCGGTCGCGTATCAGAGGCGCGTTCCGCCGTGCATCGCACGCTGGCGTTGAATCCGAATCACGCGGAGGCGGCGCATCTGCTGCGGGCGTTGGAGAGTCGCTGAAGTGGAAGAACCATCGAAGGACTATCCATTAACGTCCTGTGACAGAGGCAGTCCCAGCCTGCTCTCTGCGCTGCTCTGGCGGCACGTAGACCACCGCCTCCTGCTTGATGGGGAACCATTCCACCCGCCAGCCCAGCGTCTCCACCGCGCGGTGCAGAGGAATCCACCAGCCCTTCACTCCTGTCGGCTTGCGCGGTTTCGCCCACCAGCCGTAATCGCGTTGCTTTGCCCCGAGCGCCTCACCGGTAAAGACGTGGTCGCCCACCTTGACTTTTACCTCCGACGGTTTCAAGTCCACCTTCGCTTCAAACTTCCGCAGCACCTCGACGCGCACCCATAAGCGATATCGATCCCTCACCGGACTCCAGAACACACGCCCATCCTGAGAACGTAGCACAATGCGCTTCGGGAGCGGACGCGGTGTCCGCCGCCCCTTGCTGGGACCGCCGCCGCAGAGAGGTGCTTCATACCCCATAAATTGCCCGGTAATTGCGTCCAGACGGACAGTATAACGCAGTGTCTCCTCTTCCGGGTCGGGGAATTGCGAAAGCCGCCAGAGCAGCCACTGCACGCCTGTCCCATCGTCCTCTATCTGCAGTAAGATTTCGCTGAAAGGAACGATAGCGGGGTCGTAGACGGCATGGGGAGTGGCAATCTGGATGGCTTGATCCTGGGTCACCTGGGGCACAGTGGGCGCGTTTATTTCCTCTGATGGTTCACCGTATGTTACAACACGCCCGGCGATTCCGTCGACTGTAACCAGAAGATGATAGGGCGCCAGCGTGCCGTGTTGATTCAGCACTTGCTGATAGGCAAAGTAGAACCACGATCCATGCTTTCCGTATTTCGACGGCCACAGATACCACTGACGTTGATCAAACGGTAGATAGTGCTGTCTTACAAACTGCTCGGCAATCACTTGTGCTTGCTCCCGTGTGAGAGCCGGTGGTGCCTCTGGCTCAGAGGCACTCAGTATCATCTTAATAACTCTTCCGTCTATCGCTCGCACCTGATACAGTCCGCACCAAGGGTCGTCCTGCACCCGCAAGTCGTATGACCCACCAATGATGGCTGGCTCATCATCCCAGAACCCTTCTACGGTGACCGGCAGATTGGGGTCTCCACAGAACTGGCGCACTGACTCAATCGCCTGCTCTGGCGTGATGATGTCCTGTGCCTTTGTAGCACTCAACCAGAGTGCGAGAATTGCGAGCAGCAGAAAAATGCGTCTCATAGTTTTCCTCCTCTGTCACTGACCTGAGTTGTATCGGGCAGGATGAATCGTGAAGTTACCGCCCCCTTCGGGAACGATTCTGTAATTTCTAACATTACTTCCGAACGGTGCCTCAAGTGCTGCCCATTTCGCAGCCTCTGCCACGGTCATTCCGTCTCTGTAAAGGTGATGCCAGAAGCCATCCGCCCACTTTGCGGCACCGGGGCTGAAGAGATGCCCCTTGTAACTCGCCATGTGAGCGTCCTGGGCGGCAAAGATGTACGTATAGACCCCATGGTTCTCGATCTTCCTCTGGAAGGGGGCGGTGGTATTCCAGACGGGAGGCTGCGCGTTAGGTGGGTTGGTGACGACCCTGTCGGGCACCTCTGCCCCCACCGGTAACAGGTCGGGACCGTAAAGCCGAACGTTTGCCTCGGTTGCATTCAGTCTGGGGTTGCCAGAATCGGTGAGCACGTAAGCCGCCTGAAGGGTGTGTTGTCCACTACCTCGATCATAGCCCACAATCCACGCATTCCTCTGAGACACTGCGAGTTGGGCAGACCTCAGGAAGTCACTCTCGTAGGGCGTTGCCCCATTCAGTCAAAGGTATAGAGTCCCTTCTCTGCGGGTAATCCTCCCGTCGTTGTCCCATCCCATGTGAATAGGTGGTCACCAGTAAGGTTTTGTTCCGTCCGTTCGCGAACCTGTTGCCCCGTTGTCGTGGAGTAGATTTTTACTGTCAGGATATACTGCTGCTGTTGGGCGCACGCAGGCGGAGGCACGGTAGACCCAGATGGGTTATTATACTGCACTTGAGAAGGCACATGCTGTTCCGGCTGTTCCTCTACTTTCACCCAATCCACAGAGACACTCATAACGGGGTATTTATACGCAGCGACAAAGTGGAAGTGGGGGTTGGCAACTGGGCCCGGATTGTCACAGGAAGCGGGGGTGGTGTCGGTCAGGTCCGGGTCCCAATTGGCGTGTACGGCGACATGAATTTCCGCAAAAGAAGGACAAGCGAACAGGCAGACCAGCAGTGTCAATCCGAAGGCTGTCGGCATAAAGGTTGACCGATAGGGACTGAATTCTGTTTGCACCATCGTTGGTTTCCTCCAAATTCAGCAGTGTAGGCAGTCCAACGCCTCGTCGTTCAACCCCGCCTTTCATACTGCCAATACAATTGTAACCCGAACACGGCAACCGGAGGGGGGGTATTCTACCATATCTTCAGGCAGTTCCGGAAATTTTGGAAGCGTGCAGGGGTTCAGGAGAAGCATTCGTTTCGGAGAGAAGAAGGTCAGTATCCGTCAGTCCACGGAGAAAGGAGGCTCCTTTATCTTCCCTCTTCGCCTACCTGCCGCTTGCAGAAGAGGTGGGGGGAAGGGGCTTTCGCTGAACGTAGTAAACGTCCGCGTCAAAGATGCCCAAGAGTTACGCAGTTGAGCACACAAGAAGGGGTTCTCACCCCACCCCCAGCCCCTCCCCGCACGCGGAGAGGGGAGAGTAAGCCGCCGGGTTTGCCCCCAGAACGGCTTT
>FWPU01013482.1_pt1 | contig 10275 bp, 8 predicted proteins | sample 2228361 | NCBI WGS metagenome assembly FWPU01 (sample SAMEA103939777, study PRJEB20133) | metagenome | reverse complement strand
ACAAAGCGCTTGATTTTCGATTGGTAAGGTGCAATTCACGACCCTGACCCCACGTCAGGGAAAAATCGTTTGTCTAAACTCGAGTTCATAGAATTTTGACTCTATTGCAAAAAGGTATTTTTACCGCTGAGATCGCAAAGTACGCAGAGATTTAATTGATGAAAAACTCTGCGCTCTCGGCGCTCTCTGCGGTTCGTTTTTGCAGTGGACTCAAATATTAATTCTTTAAAAAGCCCTACTTGGCAACGGTGTTGGCTGGCGTTTTGACTTGCCAGAGCCTTTGCTTTTGAAAGAACTACGCTGGTACTCGTGGTCTTACTTCCCGTTCAAGACGGTTGCCTAGTGCGTCAAGCGTAACATCTAAATCATACTCTGCTTGTAAACCGAGCCAAAATTGCGGAGAAGTACCAAAATAGCGAGACAAGCGCAAGGCGGTATCTGCGGTAATGCTACGTGTCCCCAAAACAATTTCGTTGATGCGTCTGGCGTCAACACCTAGATCAATTGCCAAGCGATTCTGGCTCAAATTCATGGGCTTCAAGAACTCTTCGAGCAAAACTTCGCCAGGGTGGACGGGCTTTAATTTATCAGTCATTCTTACCTGCCAATCTAGTGATAATCCGTAATCTCAACGTCATAAGCGTCACTGCCTTCCCACCGAAAACACACTCGCCATTGGTCATTTATCCGAATGCTCCATTGACCTGCGCGATCGCCGCTTAATTTTTCGAGCCGATTAACGGGAGACAGACGCAAATCATTGACGGAAACAGCATTATTTATCATGCGCAACTTACGCAGAGCGACTTGCTGAATATCGGCGGGCAATTTACGAGAGCGTTGACGCTGATAGATTTTCTGGGTTTCATCATTTTTGAAGGACTTTATCACGCCTTTATTTTATGGCGCAACGCACTAAACGTCAAGCGCCCAATTTTTCAAGGAGCCAAGATTTCGAGCGAAGCCAGCATCGCGGTAGGACTGCCAGTTACCCAACAGCCCCCGCACAAATCCCGGCGTGCGGAACTATCGCACCGGCCTTTTCAAGAATACTCACATCCGTAAAGGCTTTCATGCAAGGCCAGGAACAAAGGCCATTCTTACATGTTTGGGGCATTTATTGATGTGCGGTTTCACTACATCGAACAGGGTCAGAAGTTGCCTGAACCCTTCCCAATTATAACTCTTGCGCTGACTGCGCCGGTTGAGATACTTCCATACCTGACGAATGACCTGATAGTAGAAGAACTCCAGGCTTCGGATGTTGCCATGCACGCCAAAGTGATTGAAGTATCCCGTCAGTTTCGCATTCAGCAGCCTGAACAAATCGGGTAAGCGGCGGTGTCGGTTTTCCTTTAGCCATTGCTTGAAGCGTGTCAGGGAGTTTCGCAGGCTCTTTCGAGCCGTGCGCTTGTCCACATGGGGTTTCCCTTTTCGGTCTTTCCCCCAGCAAAATTCAAACCCCAGGAAGTCAAACGACGTGCTGACTGTTCCGTTCGGACTGAACGGGATGATGTGCGTTTTCTCGGCGGAGAGTTCCAGGTTGAATTTCTTCATCCGTTCTCCCAACGCTTCGTAAAAGCGGCACGCGTCTTCTTCCTCAAAAGCGCAGACAAAGTCGTCCGCATACCGGATGAGACAAGCGTCTCCGCTACAGTGCGGGATTACCACTTTCTGAAACCACAAATCCAACGCGTAATGCAGGTAGATGTTGGCGAGGATGGGAGAAACAATCCCTCCCTGCGGTGTACCCGTTACCGGATGCACTACCTTTCCATCTGTTTCCAGCACTCCGGCTTTCAGCCACTTTTCAATCAGCCACAGAAACGACTTGTCATCCACTCTTTCAGAGCCAGCATTTTGAGCAGCCACTCATAGTCGATGTTGTCAAAGTAGCCGCTGATGTCTGCCTCGACCAGGTAGTTTCAATCGTTGTCTGTTTCCCATGTCTCTATCTTACACGATTATTCCCTAAACCTGTGGCAAAGGGGTGCGGAATGTGGGTTATATAACAGAAGCGAGATAATTGAGCAAAGATAAAGATCACATTAACCTCCTCTCATCCTCTGCTTGCGCGCCTTCCTTCCCAATGGTAAGATGGCGGTATGTATCTGAAAGGCAGCAAATGGAGCATGAATCGCCGTCGCAAGCGGCCTAATTGGTTTCGTATCGCTATTCTGGTGGTTTTGATTGCGGCCGGCCTATACCTCGACCGTGTCATCATTCCCACCATCCCACAGCCTTTCGTGCCGACTGCCACCCCCACACGCGACCCGGAGTCGTATGCTGTGGAGGCTGAGGCTCTCTTTGCCGAAGGCAAACTCTTGCAGGCCATAGACACGTACACAGAGGCTATCCGCCTGCGTCCCGATGACGAGACCCTGTTCATTTCCCTGGCACGTGTGCAAATCTATGCCGGCCGCTATCAGGAAGCTCAAACCAGCGCCGAGAACGCCTTGTTACTCGACCCCAATAACGCCCTCGCCCACGTCATGCGCGCCTGGGCGCTCGACTACCTGGGCGATTACCTGGCAGCCGAAGCGGCCATCAAGCGCGCCCTCGAACTCGACCCTAATAACGCCATGGCACACGCCATCTACGTCGAAATCCTCATTGACTCCTACCTGGATGGCGCCGGCACCTTCGAAGGAATCGAAAGAGCCGCCGAAGAGTCGCGCGTGGCGCTCGACCTGGCGCCCAACTCCCTCGAAACACGCCGCGCGCGCGGCTACATCCTCGAAGCCACTGCCAACTACGAAGAAGCCATCCGCGAGTACGAGGCCGCCGTCGCCATCAACCCCAACATCGCCGACCTGCACCTGGCGCTGGGACGTAACTACCGCGTCCTCGGCATCTACGACAAGGCGGTGGAAGAATTCACCCGCGCCAACGCCCTCAACCCCGGCGATCCCACCCCCGACCTGTACATCTCGCGCACCTACGCAACGGTTGGCGAATATGCTAAGGCCGTCCAGTATGCCGAGACCGCCCGCAACGACAATCCCACCGATGCCAACCTGCGCGGCAACCTGGGCGTCATGTACTATCGCAACTTCCAATGGCCCGAAGCCGTGGAACAACTCAAACTGGTCGTGGCCGGCGGCGCCACCGAAGACGGCCGTCCCATCGAACCCATCCCGCTGGCCAACGATACCCGCATCGCCGAATACTATTTTACGTACGGACTGGTCCTTGCCCGTCTCAATCGCTGCGGTGAAGCCTTACAGATTGCCCAACAAATCCAGGCCCGCGTCCCGACGGATGAAATCGCCGTGGCAAATGCGCAAGAGGTGACCAACATCTGCAAGACGAACCTCGCCTCTTCCCCGACCCCCGACCTGCTCCCGTTACCCAGCGAGACGCCCGCGCCCGAAGAGGCCACCCCCACCCGCTAGGTCGACCCGCCGGGTCGAGTTCATCGAGACCTGCTAGGTCGAGTTTATCGAGACCTGCTAGGTCGAGTTTATCGAGACCCTGTCGAGGCTCCTGAATCATGAACGTACCTCCCCGCCGCACCTTGTTCTACCGCAGACAAGAAACGAACATCTACCGTTTATTCTTCCTGGTCGTCATGATACTGGGCGGTGTGTGGTTCCTGCGCCTGTTGCAACAAGGCGAGGTCAAATCGCCCTTCGAGCCTACCCCCACCCCCACCCGCACAGTCGAATCGTTCGTGCTGGAAGGCGACTCACACTTCACCGCCGGCGACATGGACGCCGCCATTCGGGCCTACCAGCAAGGCGCACGGGTAGACCCGAACAATGCCGAGGTATGGGCCAAACTGGCGCGCATCCAAACCTATTCCTCGGCGCTGCTCACCACCGACGACGCCCAGCGCGCCCGCCTGCAAGAGGCGCTCGAATCCGCCACCAAAGCCACCGAACTGGCCCCCGACGACAGCCTGGCGCACGCCATCCGCGCCTTTGCCCTGGACTGGAACGCCAACCCCTTACTCGTGGACGAGAAACAAGCGCGGGCTTACCTGACCGAAGCCGAGCAGGAAGCCAACCGCGCCTTGCTGCTCGATAACACCAATACCCTGGCGCTAGCCTTTTACGCCGAAATCCTGGTAGACCAACAAAAATGGTCCCAGGCCGAAAAGAACATCCTACAGGCCCTGGAACGCGACCCCTCCCTCATGGACGTGCATCGCGTCTATGCCTACGTTCTCGAATCGCTCGGTCAGTACAACCAGGCCATCCAGGAATACGACCGCGCCATCGCCATCACGCCCAACCTGACCTTCCTGTACCTGCGTGCCGGTGCCAACTATCGCCGCCTGGCCTTTGGCAGCCCCAACCCCGACTCGGCCCGCTCGCTGTACGAAAAATCGTTGGAATACTTTGCCCAAGCCGCCCGCATCAATGAGCAACTGGGCGTGAAGGACCCCGTCCCCTACCTCTCGATTGCCAAGACTTATTCGCAGATGGGTGAATTCTTCATTGCCGCCCGCAACGTGCAGAAGGCGCTCGAATTTCAACCCGACAACCCCGATACCTACGGCCAGTTGGGCATCATCTATTTCAAGTCGCGCAACTACGAAGGTTCCATCCCGGCTCTGAAATGCGCCGTCCGCGGCTGCACGGCCGAAGAATCCTGCGACGGGCGCGGTGGTTGCGGCCCCAATGACACCCCGGCCGAAGTGCGCGGACTGGCCCTCTCGCCCAGCACGGTGGTCTATTATTACACCTACGGCTCAGTGTTGGCCGCCCTCAGCCGTCCGCAGCAGAACTATTGCCCCGAAGCCCTGGCAGTGCTTGGAGAAGTCAAAGCTGCCTACGGCAGCGACCCCGACATTGCCGGCATCGTCTCTTCGGGCGAGATCATTTGCGCCTCGCTGGGGACGGGGGAAACGCCCCTTGCAACCCCCACGCAGGCCGCAGCGTCCACACCGATCGCCACCCCCTCCCCCTGACCCCACCTCACTTCCCCCTCCCATATCAGAATTTCGTTAACGTTTCCTGTTGTCCCTTGACTTGCATCCAAAAGACCGTTATCATACGGCCATGTTTAGCACTCACTGTCTTTGAGTGCTAAAAATTTGAATACTTGCTCATCACTTTTATTCAGGAGGAACAAATGGCGCTATCTCTCAAACCCCTCGGCGACCGTGTGGTGGTCGAACCCATCGAGCAGGAAGAAGTGACCGCCGGCGGTATCGTCTTACCCGAAACCGCTAAGGAAAAGCCCCAGCAGGGCAAAATATTGGCCGCCGGTCCTGGCGCGCGCGATGAATCTGGCAATCGCATCGCCATGGATGTCAAAGTAGGCGACAAGGTTTTGTACGCCAAGTATGCCGGCACCGAGTTCAAAGTGGATGGCAAGAAATTGCTCATCCTGCGCGAGAGCGATCTGCTCGCGATCGTCGAAGGTTAATCACCCAACCCTTTTGGAGGTAATCTACTATGGCTGCTAAACAACTCGTCTTTTCCGAAGACGCACGTCGCAAACTCAAGAACGGCATCAATGTGGTTGCCGAGGCTGTATCGGCTACTTTGGGCCCCAAGGGCCGCAACGTAGCCGTGGACCGCAAATTCGGCTCCCCCACCATTACCCACGATGGCGTCTCGGTTGCCAAAGAAATCGAACTGCAAGACCCCTTCGAGAACATGGGCGCGCAGTTACTCAAAGAGGCCGCATCCAAGACCAATGACATCGCCGGCGATGGCACCACCACGTCCACCGTGCTGGCGTATGCAATCGTCAACGAGGGCTTGAAGACCTTGGAAGCCGGCTACAACCCCATGCTCCTGAAGCGCGGCATCGAACTGGCCACCGAAAAGGTCGTGGAAGAACTGCGCAAGATGTCGGTCAAGATCGATACTCGGGAAGAAATCGCTTCCGTAGCCACCAACTCCGCTGCCGATACCGAAATCGGCAACCTGATTGCCGATGTGATGGACAAAGTCGGCAAAGATGGCGTCATCACAGTCGAAGAGTCCAAGTCGCTGCAATTCGAGACCGAATACGTCGAAGGTATGCAATTCGACCGCGGCTACATCTCGCCCTACTTCATCACCGACGCCGAACACATGGAAGCCGTCATCAGCGAGCCGTATGTCTTGATCCACGAGAAGAAGATTTCGGCCGCTCAGGACATCGTCCCGCTGCTAGAGAAACTTGTCCAAATCGGCAAGCGCGAACTGGTCATCATTGCCGAAGACGTAGACGGCGAAGCCCTGGCTACCCTGGTGCTGAACAAACTGCGCGGCATGTTGAACGTCCTGGCCGTCAAGGCTCCTGGCTTCGGTGATCGCCGCAAGGCCATGCTGCAAGACATCGCCATCCTGACCGGCGGCACCGTCATCAGCGAAGAGACTGGCCGCAAACTCGAAACCGCCACCATCCAAGACCTGGGCCGCGCCGAGAAAGTCGTCTCTGATAAAGAGAATACCACCATCGTCGGCGGCAAGGGCGAAGCCTCTGCCATTCAGGGCCGCATCAAGGAAATCCGCGCCGAAATCGAGAAAAGCACCAGCGACTATGACCGCGAAAAACTCCAGGAACGCCTGGCCAAACTCTCTGGCGGTGTGGCTATCATCCGCGTGGGCGCTGCTACCGAGACCGAGTTGAAAGAAAAGAAACATCGCGTAGAAGACGCGCTCTCCGCTGCCCGCGCAGCCGTAGAAGAAGGCATCGTGCCTGGCGGCGAAATCTCGCTCATCAATGCCGCTGCGGCTCTGGAGAAAATCGAAGCCGAAGACGAAGAGACCAAAGTCGGCGTCAACATCGTCCGCAAGGCGCTCGAAGCCCCCATTCGCAAACTGGCTGCTAACGCCGGCCAGGACGGCTCGGTCATCATCGACACCGTGCGCCGCACCGCTGCCGAAAAGAAGAACAAGAACATCGGCTACAACGTGCTGACCGGCGAATACGTGGACATGATCAAGGCCGGCATCATCGACCCGGTGAAAGTGGTGCGCGGCGCGCTCGAAAACGCCACCTCTATTGCCGCCATGATCCTGACCACCGATGTCCTGATTACCGACCTGCCCGAAAAAGAGAAACCCGCCGCTCCGCCCATGCCGGAGTACTAAAATTCACTCCTCGAATTCAGCAGGACAACTCGGTCGAGTTGTCCTGCTTGCTTTTTTGCTCGTCTGTAGGACAACTCTTCAAGAGTTGTCCTACACTGCCCTGCCCAGGAGAGAGGAATAGCGGTGATATAATTCGCCCGCTATGTCACTTGCTGAATTCATCTACACCGAAGTTCTCAAACCCAAACCGCTCAAGGCGCTCACCAACGCCATTCTGTTGCGCATCATCCCCGCAACCTTGCAAATAGGACCAGCCATCTTACACCTCGACCTATCCGACCCGGTCGTGTCGGGCGCGCTGGCCTTGCGCGTATTCGAGCCGAGCGAACTGGCCTTCTTCCAAAAATATTGCCGCGGCCCCTTGACCCTGGTGGACATTGGCGCCAACGTCGGCCTGTACACCGTACTAGCCATGCACCAACTGGATGCCGGCGGACGCATCGTGGCCTTCGAACCGCACCCCGGCACCTTCGCCTTCCTGCAAAAGAACGTGGCAGCGAATCGCGCCGCCGCCTCGGCCTGCTCCCGCGTGGAAACTTTGAACCTGGCCGCAGCCCCCGAACGCGGCCCCCAGGAACTGCGCCTCAACCCCGAGAATCGCGGCGACAACCGCCTATATCGCGGCACCTATCAGGGCAAAATCGAACAGTGGCCGTCCCTACCGGTTGAAGGCTGCCCCGTAGACGAGGTGCTAAACGACCTGGGCATCGAGCAAGTCCATTTTGTCAAGATAGACATCCAGGGCTACGAACAAAAGGCCATCTCTGGCTTTCGGAAGACCCTGGCGCGCTCCCCAAACGTGATTCTGATGAGCGAATTCTGGCCCAAGGGCCTGCGCGAAGCCGGCGGCGATGCGCGCGCCTACCTGGAAATGCTGGCTGCGTTGGGCTTCCGCCTGTATGAATTGAAAGAAAGACCGCGCGGCCAAGTGACGCCGCTCGACGATTGGGAGGCCCTCATCGCCCGCTTGCCAGAACGCAAATACGCCAATATCATCGGGGTAAAAGGGTATAGCCTCTAATCTTCTGGCTGCTCTACCAGGCCGAATATCTCGTCTATCATGGCCATGACCTCGGGCGTGAATTTGTCCACGAAGCGTAGGGCCTGCATGTTCTCGAGGACCTGCTCCACGCGGCTGGCCCCGGTGATGACGGTGCTGACGTAGGGATTCTGCAAGCACCAGGCCAGCGCAAACTGCGCCAGTGTGGCGCCCATCTCCTGCGCCAGCGGTTCCAGCGCGGCTACTTTAACCAATTTCTCCGCGTCGGTCAGATGCTCTTTCAGCCACTCATAGCCGTTCAGCGCCCCGCGGCTGCCTTGCGGTATACCCTGTTGATACTTGCCCGTCAACAAACCCGAAGCCAGCGGACTCCAGGTGGTACTGCCATAGCCATATTCCTTGTACACGCGCACATATTCCGGCCCAAAGCGATGCCGCTCGAACAAATTGTATACCGGCTGTTCCACGATTGGCTTGTGCAGGTGGTGGCGCTCCGCAATCTCGATGGCAGCCACGATCTCTGCCGCCGACCATTCGGACGTGCCCCAATAGAGCGCCTTGCCCCACTCGATGATATTGTGCATAGCCCAAACGGTCTCCTCGATGGGCGTGGAGGGGTCGGGGCGGTGACAAAAGATGAGGTCCACGTAATCCAGGCCCAGGCGTCGGAGTGAACCGTTGATGGCCTCGATGAGATATTTGCGGTTGAGGGTATCCTTCTCGTTTGGGCCGTCGTGCAATCCCCAAAAGAATTTGGTCGAAATCAAATAACTACCGCGCCGCCAGCCCAACTTCTTGAGCGCCGCGCCCATCACTTCTTCCGACTTTCCGCCGGCATACACCTCGGCGTTGTCGAAGAAATTGACGCCTGCATCGTAAGCGGCAGCCATCATCTCGCCCGCCTGCTCCACCCCGGCCTGATGGTGGAACGTGACCCATGAGCCAAACGAAAGTTCGCTTACCTGAATCCCCGCTTTCCCTATGTGACGATAGTTCATAGCGCCTCCTGAGAAGATTTTGGAATGTGGTAGAAGCACGGCCCCAAAAAGATTCTTGTTAGCGCGCCAAACCGATGGGGCGGCAGTTGCCCCCGTAGGGGGTGCCGCCCAAACTCAATGGTTATCCCAGCACTTTGGCGCGCCAAGGGATTCTTTGGAACGACGATTGCCTGCCGGCAAGTATAATCCAGATATGCGATTCATCCTCTTGCTTTTTACACTTCTGCTTGCGGCTTGTGGGCCGGTCTCTGCCCCTTCGACGCCCCCTGCAACGCTCGTCTTGCGCCCCTATGCCACGCGCACACCAACCCCAACCCCCGCCCTGCCGGAAGGCCTGATCATTGCCTGGGAAACGCCCCTGCCCTCGCCCACCCCTTCGATTTATGTAGTGCGATCCGGCGACACGCTGAGCAGCATTGCGTATGCCTTTGGCGTCTCGCTGGATGAATTGTTGGCCCTCAACCCTGACGTTTCCCCCAACAACATGCCTGTTGGGACGAAACTCAACATCCCGGCCGCCTCGGCCCGACCGGTCGGCGCTTCGACGCCCACGCCTGTGCCTGCTCCCGTTGAACAAATCGCCTGCTACCCCTCGGCGGAGGGCGGCGCCTGGTGCTTTGTGTCGGTCTACAACGACGCGGCCACCGCCCTGGAAAACCTCTCTGCACGGCTCACGCTGCTGAATGCAGCCGGGCAGGAGGTGGCTTCGGGTTTGGCGCTCCCCCCGCTCGACATTCTGCCGCCCGGCGCCCGCCTGCCATTGGCGGTTTACTTCCCACCGGTCATACCCCAGGGTATTCGCCCGCAGGCGCAACTCCTGAGCGGCATTCTGCTGCCGGCCGACGACACGCGCTACCTGCTGGCCAGTTTGCACAACAGCCTGATACAGGTTGACGCTTCGGGACGCAGCGCCCAAGTCAGTGGAACGGTGCGCTTGCCGGAAAACCTGCCGCCAGCCCGCGTGGTATGGATTGCCGCCACGGCATACGACCGCGCTGGCCGCGTGGTGGGGGTGAGGCGATGGGAAGCATCCAACGTCCTGCCACCGGGCGGCGAGCAAACATTCGATTTCCTGGTTTCTAGTTTGTCGGGGGAGATTGCGCGCGTGGAATTGACAGTCGAGGCCAGGGTACGATGAGGACGTACCAGGGCTTTTCAAAGTTTTAATGTGGACTGGCTTTGGTGCATGAATAATTTTCTTCCCATTCAGAGCCAATTTTCGGTGAAATTTTGACTAGTT
>FWPU01013481.1_pt1 | contig 10275 bp, 10 predicted proteins | sample 2228361 | NCBI WGS metagenome assembly FWPU01 (sample SAMEA103939777, study PRJEB20133) | metagenome | reverse complement strand
GTTGATACTTGTCAATCTCTATCTACAGGAGGTCTCCTCTCTTTTTCAAATTCCACCGAAAGGGATCACACTACCCTTGGTTCAAGCTAGGGTATGCGTAGGGACGTGGTGTATGGTACACTACGTCCCTACGTTTTTTCTTTATTTATTTGGGGCGCTGCTCTTGTGGAGTAAATCCCGGCAGAAATTCGCCGATGGTTTCCACCAGCGGTAGTGCCGCCGAATTTCTGCCGTGGTATTTACGCCAGACTGTTGTGGAGTAAATCCCGGCAGAAATTCGCTGATGGTTTCCACCAGCGGTAGTGCCGCCGAATTTCTGCCGTGGTATTTACGCCAGACTGTAGTGGTTCTCTTGGACGGGGCTCCGGGCGAGGTAATGCTCCTTATGGAAATCAGTGGGAAGGTCGCCCTAATTACGGGAGGGGCTCGCCGGGTAGGCAAGGCCATCACCCTCATGCTGGCCGGGGCGGGCGCCCATGTGGTGGTCAACTATCACACGTCGGCCGCAGCCGCCCAACAGACCGTCGCCGAAGCCAGGGCGCTGGGCGTGACGGCCCTGGCGGTTCAGGGGGATGTGGCCGACTGGTCTGCCGTCCAGGCCATGGCCGCCACCATCGAGGGCCACTTCGGCGGCGTAGACATCATCGTCAACAGCGCCAGCCTGTTCCAACGGACACCCTTTCCCACCCCAGAGATCGACACCTGGAAGCAGGTGACCGCGGTCTCCATCGATGGTCCTTTCTTTGTGTGCAATAGCCTGGTACCCGGCATGAAGGCCCGGGGCGGCGGCGCGATCGTCAACCTGGTGGATCTCTCGGCCTGGCAGCCCTGGCCTCACTTCACGGCCCACGCCGTGGGCAAGGCTGCGCTCCTGGCTTTGACTCGGCAGCTGGCCCTGGAGCTGGCCCCGACCATTCGGGTGAACGCCGTGGCAGCCGGCCCTGTGTTGCCGCCGCCGAACATGGAGCCCAACCGCGCCGCGGCCATCGCCAGACGGACCCTCTTGGGCCGCTGGGGGCACCCAGGCGATGTGGCCCAGGCCGTCCGTTATCTGATCGAGGCCGACTACGTGACCGGCGAAGTGTTGACGGTGGATGGCGGCGAGCGCTACGGATGGGGCCGGCACCCGGGCTGAACTTCCCCGGTGGCTGACGGTAGCGTTGCCGCGGCCGTGAATGTGGTGAATGAGGTGGCTGAGAAGCCTTGCAAGGCCGAATTCGGTGAGGAGGCAACATGCTGACGCGGGAAGAACTGGAACGGCGTGAAGAGCAGTTTTTGGCTCCCTACGCCATGCGTAGCAGCCAGAGCCGGGGCCGGGTCTACCCCGAGGAAGAGCACCCCTATCGCACAGCCTACCAACGGGATCGGGATCGGATCATCCACACCACCGCCTTCCGCAGGTTGGAGTACAAGACCCAGGTCTTTGTCTATTCTGAGGGGGATCACTACCGCAACCGGCTGACCCACAGCATCGAAGTAGCCCAGATCGGCCGCACCCTGGCCCGTGCCCTGGGCTGCAACGAGGACTTGACCGAGGCCATCTGCCTGGCCCACGACCTGGGACATCCGCCCTTCGGCCATGTGGGGGAAGCGACCCTCAACGAGCTCATGCGCAACTATGGCGGCTACGACCACCAGCGCCAGACCTACCGTATCCTGACGGTGCTGGAACACCGCTATCCGGACCATCCCGGCCTGAACCTGACCTACGAAGTGCGGGAAGGGGTGGTGAAGCACGACACCGACTACGATGTGGTGGATGCCCGGGACTATCATCCCGAGGAACGGGGTACCCTGGAGTGCCAGCTCAGCAATCTGGCGGATGAAATCGCCTACAATACCAGCGACCTGGATGATGGCCTGCGCAGCGGTATCCTCAGCTCCGACGCCGTCCAGCAGCTGGGCATCGCCCGCAAGGTGCTGGAAAGCCTGGGCATGGACGGCCGGGTGAACCTGCACGAGACCATGAACCGCCACCGCTTCATCCGCCGGCTGGTGGGTATGGAGGTGACCGACACCATCCAGGCTACCCAGGCCGCCCTGAAGGAGGCGGAGGTCCGCTCCATCGAGGAGTTGCGGGCGCTTCCCTACAATGTGGCCGGCTACTCCGAGGAGATGCGGGAGCTCAACGCCGAGCTGAAGCGCTACCTGTTCCGCAATTTCTACCGCCACTATCGGGTGGTGCGCATGGCCAGCAAGGCAGCCCGGCTGCTGCGGGATCTCTTCACCGCCTACATGGAAGAGCCCCTCCAGTTGCCACCCCAGACCCAAAGGCGGGTGGATGGCCATCCGGAAGGGCTCGCCAGGGTGGTCTGTGACTACATCGCGGGGATGACGGACCGCTACGCCATTCAGGAACACAGGCGCCTGTTCGACCCCGAGGAGCGGGCCTGAAACGGGGCGGACTCAGGCGTGGCGGTAGACGGTCAGGCGTAGGAGCACCTTCTGGAAGATCCCCCTGGTCTCGCCCCGCTGCACATAGGACGCCTCTTCGACGATGCAGTCCAGCAGGAGGGCCGGCCCTTTGAGCTGGAACTGGAGTCCCGGCTGGGCCACGATGGGGGCGGGCCCCTCGTGGCTCTCGGGCGTGAAAATGTCCGCCAATCGATGGTCGATGACGTACTCGCTGATCAGCACCCGGGTCTGGGTGGTTGGGCTCTTGTCACTGGCCTTGTCGAAGAGCCAGACGTCCAGGGCAATGACATTCTCCGGGTTGTTCTGCAGGATGCCATTTTTCAGGTTCACGCCCATGCCGCATTCGCCGATGTACCGGGTGCCGTCCTCCGGCGCGGCGATATTGAAGGCCTGGTCGTAGTCCAGGTCACCCAGTTGATAGCGGGCGGTGAATTCGGCCACTTTTTCCAGCCTGACGGAAGACCGGGTGGCCGGGCGAGGCGTTGGGGTGGGCGTCGATGTCAGCCCATAGCTGGGCCGCTCTTCCCGCACTACAGGAGGAGGCTGGGATGGGGCCAGGTCCTCCCACTTGCCCTCATTCGCCACGGTTGCGTCCGCATCCTCGTCTAAATCCTCGGTCAGCTCCCCGGGCAGGCTAACGCCATCTGCCGGATCCCAGACCTCCTCCTGGGAGGGCGAGGCACGCCGCTTCCAGGCATCCGTCCGGCCAGCGTCGGTCAGATCCACGTACCTGGTGTCGGACTGGGTCGTATCTCCTATGTCCAAGCTGTCGTCAAAAAAGGCCTCATCCTCCAGGGGGTAGCCGGCCTGACGGACGGTGCGGGTATCATCCAGCTCCGCTTCGAAACCGTACTCGTCCTCCCCGGCCGGGGAACGGGGACGGAGGGGGGCGCGGCGGGCCGAACCGGGCGTGATGGGGCGGGGTAGGCGCTCCGCGGTGTCCTCCGCCTCGTCCGTCTCCTCCGCTTCGAAGGCATCCTCCCCCTCCGCATTCAGCTCGTCCACGTCCATCCCTGCACCGGCGTTGAGGCCGCCCTGGCTGGCCACCCGCCTCAACAGATAGAGGCCGCCGCCCAGCAAGACCACCGCAGCCAGGGTGACCAGCAGCCAGTTGAGCCAGGCTGGAATGCCCTCCCTGGCCGGAGGCGACACCGCGGCCGGTGGCGTGTCTGGCGCGCCGGCCTCTGCCGTGGTGGAGACGCCCAACTGGGCCGCCAACAGGGCCAGGTTGTCGATGTGGACTCGGGAATGTTCCTTGGGATGTTCCCGGACATAGGCCTGGGCCAGGGCGATCTCCTCAGCCAGGTTGTCGTTCAGGTCCAGCAGACGCTGGCGGGCCAGGGCAGCGGCTTCCTCATCCCGGTAGTAGACGTAGGCCTCGGCCACCGCGGCCAGGTAGTTCGCTCGGGCTTCCGGGTTGAGATCCTGGAGGAGGGCATTCCGCCATTCCACGGGCCAGATCTGCCAGCCGATGAGCAGGCCTAGACCCAGGCCCAGGAGGATGCCCGCCACCAGGGATGGAAGCTGGAGGCCGGCTGCCAGGGTCCAGGGCATGGCCGACCGGCGGCCCGGCCCGGCATGGGAATCGAATGGAGTCATGGGCTCTTCCTCTTTCTTGGCGCCAGGAGTCATAGCCCTGGGCCCGTCGGTCTGGCCGGCCGGTCAGAGCAACTCAGAGCGCCCCTGGGCGCGCAACGTCTCCACAATTTCCTTGACCCGCTGCATCTGGGCCTTGTGGCCGATGAGCAGGGTGTCGCCGGCATCTACCACCACCAGATCGCGGACGCCGATGAGGGCCACCATGGTCTTGTCGCTGTAGACGATGTTGTCACAACTGTCGATGGTGAGGATCTCTCCCTTGGCCACGTAGTTGCTGCTCTCGTCCTGTTCGAGCACAGCTTCCAGGGCATCCCAACTGCCCACGTCGCTCCAGCCCGCCTGCATGGGGACCACGGCCACCTGCCGGGCGCCTTCCATCACGCCGTAGTCCATGCTGATGCTGGGCATCTCTGCCCAGATCTCGGCAATGGCCTGCTGGCGTTCCTCCTGGCTGCCGTCCCAGCCCAGGCAGGCCTGAATCTGGAGCAACCTCTCGTACACCTGGGGCAGTTGACGGGCGAATTCCTCCAAAAAGGTCCGCACCTGGCCCACGAAGATGCCGCCATTCCAGTAGTAGCCCCCTTCCGCCAGAAAGGCCTCCGCGGCCGATCGGTTGGGCTTTTCCGTAAACAGCTCCACCTGGTAGACCGGGCCGTGGTCCAGGGCAAGGGGGGGACCGGCCTTGATGTACCCATAGCCGGTGTGGGGGAAGGTGGGCTCAATGCCCAGGGTCACCAGATAGCCCGCGGTGGCTGCCTGGCCGGCCACCGCCAGCGCCTGGCGGAAGCGCTCCGGCTGGGTGATCACATGGTCCGCCGGCAGGACGGCCAGGATGGCATCTGGATCCCGGCGTTGCAGGACCACACACGCCAGGCCGATGGCGGGCCCGGTGTTCCGGCCATTGGGCTCCACGATGATTTGGTCGGGCGGAATCTGGGGCAACTGCTGGGCCGCCAGCCGGGCGTACTGGCTGCCGGTGATGACATAGAGCCGGTCTGCATCGACCAGGCCCTCCAGGCGGCGGGCCGTCTCCTGGATCATGGTGCGGCCGGAGCCGGTGATGTCGGTGAACTGTTTGGGGCGAGTCTGTCGGCTGCGGGGCCACAATCTGCTTCCGACACCGCCCGCCAGGATTGCGGCGTACATGCTGGACTGGATCCTCCTCGTGCAGTCTGTTGGCTGCCGGTTCAAAGTCAATTCCGGCAGAAATTCGCCGATGGTTTTGACCAGAGATTGGCGACCCAAATCAGGGTTGCCGAATTTCTGCCGTGGCAGTTGTGCCCGGCTGGCCGACATGGCGTTCAGGCGCGGACGTAGCTCATGGTGCCTACCTGGCGGACCAGGCCTTTCAGCTCCATGATCGCCAGCAAGCTGGCCACCTGGGGCGACGGCATGGCGCTCTCCCGCACGATCTCGTCCACATGGCGGGGTTCGGTCGATAGGCAGCGCAAGAGCTGCTCCTCCAGGGGATCGGCCGGCACTTGGGCCCGAATCACCTGCTGGGCCTGGACGTCGGCCATGTGGAGCTGTTCCAGGACATCCTCGACTCGCAGCAGCGGCATGGCTCCCTGCTGGATCAGCTCGTTACAGCCCATGCTGCCCGGGTGGAGGATACTGCCCGGCACTGCGAAGACATCCCGCCCCTGCTCGGCGGCAAAGCGAGCCGTGATCAGGGCGCCACTGCGCTCGCCCGCCTCCACCACGATGATGCCCTTGCTCAGGCCACTGATGATCCGGTTCCGGGGGGGAAAATTGCTGGCCTCGGGGCGAGTACCCAGGGGATATTCGCTGATGAGTGCGCCGTTGGCCATGATTTTCTGGGCCAGCCCCCGGTTGCTGGGCGGATAGATCTGGTCCACCCCACTGCCCAGCACGGCCAGCGTTCGTCCACCTGCGTCCAGGGCTGTTTTGTGGGCCACCGTGTCGATGCCCAGGGCCAGGCCGCTGACCACGGTGACACCATGCATGGCCAGTTCGCTGGCCAGTTTGTGGGCCACCTCCCGGCCATAGGCGCTGGCCCGACGGGTGCCCACCAGGGCTACGGCCCAGTTGTCCTGCTGGGTCAGGGTGCCACGGACGTACAGGACCGGTGGCGCGCCGTCCACCTGGCGCAGATTCTCCGGATAATCCGGATCGTTCCAGGTCAGGACCGTGATGCCGGCCTTGTGAACCCGCTCCCATTCCCGTTCCGGGTCAATGGTCCGGCGGGCGGCCAACAGGTTCTCCAGGCTGCGTCGATCCAGGCCCGCTGCCTGGAGCGCCGGCAAGGGAGCTTTCCAGGCGGCCTCCAGAGAACCGAAGTAGTCCAGGAGAGCGGCCAGGCGGATCGGGCCCACGCCAGAGACTTGATTGAAGGCAATCCAGTATGCTTTCTCGTCCACGAAACTGTGTGCAGCCAGGTTGTGATCGGGGTAGTCACGCCTGGATCCGGCCGGCTTTCCCACGGGATGTGCGCCGGTGCCGCCCCTCCGGCAAATTGCCCCTGCCGCTTCCAGTCGATGGGCGAGGTGGCTGCAGTGGAGTGGGGGACGGCGGCTGAGTGGCCGGATCCAAAAGTCAACGGGAGAATACGACAAGCTGACGGCTTTGTCAAACAGCCCAGGACCATCCGCCTATTCGTCCAGCAGGCCGGCCATCAGTCGGATGGTCATGACGCCCGCGGCCAGATCCACGGCCTGGATCACCTCGGCGATGGCAGGCAGGAGCAGGGGCCTGCCCTGGTTGACATCCGCCGGTGTATCGACCACGTAGACGTCGTTGGCGCCGGTCTCCAGCACATCCTGGACCACGCCCAGGTAGCGCCCCCCTTCTGTCTGCACCTGCAGGCCGATAATGTCGTGGACCCAGTAGGTATCTTTGTCCAGCTCGGCCGCCTGGCTTTCGGGAATGAACAGCCATTGTCCCCGCAGGCTGTCAGCCGTATTGCGTTCGTGGATGCCTGTCAGCAGGAGCAGATACTGGCCCTTGTGGGGCCGCGCCTGCAGGATCTCCACTTCCTGGAGGGATTCACCCAGGTACAGGATGGCCCCGGGCGCGAAGCGTTCGGGGAAGTCCGTGTGGAGCTCCACCTTGACTTCCCCTCGGATGCCGTGGGGGCCGGTGATCATGCCTACCGCCAGGTACCCGTCGGGGACGAAGACGGTGCGGTTGCGGTAGACGAAGCGTTCGCCCCGGCGTCCCCGCCCCCGGCCAGGAGGTTGGGAGGATGTTTCGTGTCTGCTCATGGCTCTCTGATCCAACATGTAAAACAGCGGAAGGCACGCTTCCGCTGTCTCCCTGGGCTCTCGTGTTGGCCGCCCTGAGCTGCCCCAGGGGGCAGCCGGTGTCTGGGGACTTATCCCATTCTGCCCTGCCGGGCCTCAGGAGTCTGGCTCCCATGGCGTGGCCATGAGCCACGTTCAGTCAATTTCCAGAATGACCGGCTTGGCTTCCTGGCGAGTTGCAGCCCGCAGCAGCGCGCGCATGGCGTTGGCCACACGGCCACCTTTGCCGATCACCCGACCTGTGTCTCCGGGGGCCACCCGCAGTTTCACGATGGTGGCCCGCCGGGTCTCTTTGCGGTAGACCCGGACCTGATCGGGTTCTTCCACCAGGGATTCAGCCAGAAATTGAATGAGCTCTTCCATGGGATCTCCCGAACTCCTGACAGGCGAGCTGCCCCGGCCACCCATGCACAGGGAGGATCGGGTCAGCCCAGGTGAGAAGGCCGTGCCGGCTGGCGACGGCCGTCGTTGGATGGCCCGCTGCGGGGCCGAATTACGCGGCCGATGCCGAGACAGCAGAAGCGTCTCCGTTGCCCTGGGTTTCTGCATTGCCCTGGTTCAAGGGGATGGGACGCCCGTTTTCGTCCAGCAGATTCAGGCGGCGGAACATCCGTGCCACAGGTTCACTGGGCTGTGCCCCCACGCTCAGCCAATAGGCCGCCCGGTCGAGTTTGACCTCCACCGTTTCTGGCTCTGTGCGTGGATTGTAGTAGCCCAGGATCTCGATGAAGCGTCCATCCCGGGGCGCCTCCTTGGGCGCCACGACGATGCGATAGGACGGTTTCTTTTTTGCGCCAACCCGGCGAAGTCGAATACGAACCACTGTTTCTTTGTCTCCTTATCGCTTTCAAAATAGATAGCTTTCAAAATAGATAGCTTTTAAACTTGGGTCCGCTGCCGAAGCCACCGATTTCACAAGGGCCATGGAGCTTCAGTTGAACCCACCGAACAGGTCCATCAGCCCCCGGGGCACGCCGCCCCGCTGGCCCCGTTTCCGTTTCTTTTGGCCCTTGCCGTTCCCCAGCAGCCCCATCTGCTTCATCATTTTCTGCATGTCCCGGAACTGCTTGATCAGCATATTCACATCTTGGACGGTAGTGCCGCTCCCGGCGGCAATGCGACGGCGGCGGCTGGCGTTCAGGATGTGGGGGTTGCGCCGTTCCTGGACCGTCATGCTGCTGATGATAGCCTCGGTCTTCTTGAGGTTCTTTTCGGCCTCGTTCATGTCCAGGCTCTTGGCCATCCGCCCCAACCCGGGGATCATGCCCAGGATGTCGCCCAAAGGGCCCATCTTCTTGATTTGCCGCAGCTGGTCCAGGAAATCGTCAAAGTCGAAGTTGCCTTCCTGCAACTTCCGTTCCATGGCCGCGGCATCTTCTTCGGTGATGTTCTCCTGGGCCCGTTCGATGAGGGTGAGCACGTCCCCCATGCCCAGGATGCGGCTGGCCAGGCGATCGGGCTGGAAGGGCTCCAGGTCGGCCAGCTTTTCACCTGTACCCAGGAACTTGATGGGCACCCCGGTCACGTGCCGGACGCTGAGGGCGGCGCCACCCCGGGCGTCGCCGTCGATCTTGGTCATGATCAGGCCGGTGAGGGGCACCCGCTGGTTGAAGCCTTCGGCCACGTGTACCGCTTCCTGGCCGGTCATGGCATCCACCACGAGCAGGATCTCGGCGGGTCGGGTGACCATGCGTACCTGCTCCAGCTCCTGCATCATCTGATCGTCGATCTGGAGGCGGCCGGCCGTGTCCAGGATCACGGTGGTGTAGGCCTTTTCCCGGGCCAGGCGCACGGCGTTCTTGGCGATGGTGGCCGCGGGGACGTCGGTCCCTTCGCTGTGGACCGGCACGTCGATCTGTTTGCCCAGGATTTCCAGCTGCTGGATGGCGGCCGGGCGGTAGATGTCCGCGGCCACCAGTAGGGGGCGCTGCCCCGATTTGCGCAGGCGGAGGGCCAGCTTGGCCGCCATGGTGGTTTTGCCTGCGCCCTGGAGGCCCACCAGCATGATCACGTGGGGGGGCGGGCCCGAGAGATCCAGTGGTGCCGGCTTGCCCAGGAGCTCGATCAGCTCTTCGTGGACGATCTTGACCACCTGCTGGGCCGGCGTGAGGCTGTTCATCACCTCCGCACCCACGGCGCGGGCACGGATCCGGTCGATGAACTCCTTCACCACCTTGAAGTTGACGTCGGCCTCCAGCAGGGCCAGGCGCACTTCCCGCAGCGCGGCGTTTACATCGCTTTCGCTCAGTTTGCCCTTGCTGGCCAGCTTGTCGAAGACGGCCTGTAATTTGTCGGTTAGACTTTCAAACACGAGCGGCCTCGCCCTTTACTGTCGCCAATCCTCAATAGGGCCTCAATAGGGTCCCCCTGATAGGGTCCCCGGCGTGGGTTCCCAGCCAGCTGACCCAGACCCTCCCAAACAAACCGCGGCCAACAAAAATGATGCGCTCTAGTGGTGTGTTGACACGGCCCATCCCACTAAGCGCAGAACAGATATATTCTACTTGCTCTCCTGACATCGGTCAAATACGGCGCACAGGCTTCGCCAAAACGGAGTTGACACATCTGGCCGGCCTGTGTACAATGGCAGCGGTTGAGCCGTCCTTTCTGCCGGCCATGCCGGTCAATAGGGGCACGATCCCGTGGGCATGGACGGACGTGAACCGCTGCGTGTCGACACCCAGCACCAGGGATGCGATCTGAGATGCCATCTGAGGTATCCAGGGATACAGGCATCGACTGACCCCGTCGACCTGGAGCATCTGCATCCACTAACATCCATGGCCACGCCCCCAAGTTGCCCGATCTTACTCTGTCCGTGCCTGAGTTGACCCGAATTCTGATCCCTGTCTTTTGAAATTTGCCCTTTGAAAGACTTGTATTGAAAAAAAACTTGCCCCTTGGAAAATTCGACTTTTGACAATGAGCAAGTGCCTCAACGAGTGTTGAGTTGAGACAGCACCTTTACAATTGAGCAATCGAGCCAAGATCAAGCCGC
>FWPU01009272.1_pt1 | contig 10278 bp, 8 predicted proteins | sample 2228361 | NCBI WGS metagenome assembly FWPU01 (sample SAMEA103939777, study PRJEB20133) | metagenome | reverse complement strand
CGTTCGGCTGTGCCCAGCTCGTCGAGAGCGAGCTCGAGCTCGAGCGCATCTGGCTGGTGCGGGCGCCCGGCCATGGCCTGTTCGCGCGCATGGGGACGCTGCGTCTCAAGGACGCGGTGGTGGCGTCGGTGCGCTCGGAAGGGACGGGTGCATCGGAGACCGGCGGCGATGGCATCTACCTGCACGGCACGCGCGGCCGGCTCGAGGACGTGACGGTGGTGGATGCGCGCGGCGCCGGTCTTTTGGCTCTGGCCGAATCGAGCGTGACGGTGCGGGACCTCACCTGCGAGCGCTGCCGCTTCGGAGCGCTCTTCGCCGACGCGAAGGCGCAGATCGACGCCATCTCCGTTCGCGCGCGCGGCTCGGAGGCCGCCTCGGTGGTGGTGCCCGGCGACGCGCGGGTGCGGGTACACCTGCTCTTCTCGCAAGGTGCGGCCCAGGGCCCGGTGTGGGCCGAGTGCGCGCGCGGTGCGCTGGTCGAGGTCGGCCGCGTCTTCTCGGAGACGCCGCTGGCGAGCTCGCGGTGCGTCGGGGAATGGCGCAGGCCGCGCCTCGCCGAGCCGTAGCGCCTTGCCGTATGGTGGCGCGGTGACGGTCCCCGGCTTCCGACGCTTCGCTCCGCTCGGGCTGCTGTTGGCCCTGGCCTGCTCTCCGCCGCCGTCTCCGCCCGATGGAGGCGAGGACGCCGGTGTCGACGCGGGTTGCCCGGTCGGGACCATGGCCCGCCCCGAGGGCTGCGCCCGCGTCGGGTGGCACGACCGTCCTTTTGGGTTCGAGAAGGCTCCCTCGGGCCCGGGATGCATCGACGTGCAGCCGGCCACCGACCGCGGCCCGGGCACCATGCCCAGGCTCGGGTACCGCGAGTGCCAGCCGGTCGGGTGGACGCAATGCCCCGCGGGATTCGAAGCGGATCCGTCGGGCTGGGGCTGCCGCGAGGTGCTGCCCGACGGGGCGTGCTTTGGCGCCGCGCGCGAATCGCTGGGAGATCGCACCTGCCGGCCGGTGGGCGACTGCAATTCTCCGTGGCCGCCTGCCGCGGCGACCCATTTCGTCGACGACGGCTTCGCGACGGAAGACGCCACGCATCACCGCACGCTGGCGCGGGCCATTCGGCAGGCGCCGGAAGGAGCGGTCATCGCCGTCGACGAGGGGCACGTACGCCGGGGGAGCGTGGTTTCAGCGGCCGGTGACGCTGATTGGCCGGTGCGCCCAGAAGGTGGTGCTGCAGGGGACCGGCCTGAACGTGCCGGGGCTCTACAGCGTGGGCGTTCAGGGGGTGAAGGCCCGCGGGTTGACGCTCAGCGGCCACTTCCAGGGAGCGCGCGTGCAGGGCGGCGGAACGATGGAGTTGGAGGACGTCGTCATCGAATCGCCGCGGCTGGCCGGCCTCATCGCCTGGCAGGGAGGCTCGCGGCTCGATGCACGCCGCGTCGTCGTCCGCGACGCCGCTCAGAGCCAGGGCCAGTTCGGCTGGGGCATCAACGCCGACGAGGGCGGTCGGGTGAGCTGCGAGGATTGCTCCATCGTTCGCAGCGCCGAGGCAGGCGCGGTGGTGACGCACGCTCCGGCTGCGACGCGCACCGAGATCGTCCTCGTCCGCACGGTGGTTCGCGACACCAACCCCGCATCGGTCTCTCCGGCCGGCGTGGGCGCGGGCGTGTTCCGCGGCGGCAGGCTCGAGGTGACCGACGGCGCCATCCTGTCGACGCGGAGGACGGGGCTCATCGCGGCCGAGCTTGGCGCCGAGGCCTTCGCCACGCGGGTCGTCATCCGCGGCAGCCTGATGGACACGAGCGGAGCCATCGCCTCGGGCGTCGAAGCCTCCCTCGGTGGCAAGGTCGAGCTGTCGCAGGCGGCCATCCGAGCCAACCTCCAGGCGGGAATCGCCGTCGACGGCAGCGGCGCATCGGTGCGCGTGACGGACGCGGTGGTCGCCTCGAGCCTGCCGCAGCCCGACGGCGTTTTCGGCATCGGAGCGTCGGTACAGCACGGCGGCAATGTCGAGCTGACGAACGTCGCGGTCGTCGACAACAGCTACTACGGCGTGTCGGTGCTGGATTCGGGCAGCACCGCCCGCCTCGGGCGCGTGCTCGTCCGCGGTACGAAGCACGACGCCAGCGGAGCGCTCGGCCGCGGGCTGAACGTCGAGTGGGGCGGGCGCGCGACCATCACCGAGTCGGCCCTCGTGCAGAACCGCGACGAGAGCCTCTTCGTGCGCGGCGAATCGCCGTCCTACGGCCGGTCGTCCGTGTGGGCCACGCGAATCATCGTCAAGGAGCCGCTGCCGCGGACGTCGGGCAACTCGGGCGTGGCGATGTTCGTCTCGACGGGGGCGGTCCTCGAAGTGGACCAGGCGGCGATCTCGGGTGCGCGCGAGGTGGCGGTCGGGGGTGAACGATCGCCGGGGCGATGGCGGCGTGCTCCCCGAGGCGTTTCTCTCGCGCGTGGTGATTCGCGACACGCTCCCGGCGGCCGACGGTCACGGCGGCGCGGGCGTCGCGTGCGGCGGCAGGCTGACCCTGGTGTCGAGCCTGGTGACCAACAGCCGCGAGCTCGGCGTGGTGATCGGCAACCCGGGCAGCTCGGCGGTGGTGAAGGGCTCGGTGGTGACGAACACCGCCGTTGCCACCGACGGACGCTTCGGCCACGGCGTCGTCGGCCTGAACGGCGCGTCGGTGGTCATCGACGACACGGAGGTGGCCGGGAATCAAATCGGCATCGCCTTCGACCGGAGCGCCGCGGTGGTGCGCTCGTCGTTGGTGCGGGGAAATCAGGTCGGTATCCACGTGCAGGGTGGAGTGGCGCTCGAGGAGGCCGCGTCCGTGCCCGACGCGCCCGTCGAGGGCCGCGTGCTCGTGTCGCAGAGCTCGCAATTCGTCGGGAACCAGGCGCGCACCGGCACGGGCGTCGTGCCGCTGCCGTCGAACCCCGTTCCGAAGTGACTCCTGATGGCTGGTGGCATCGGCCGGCACCAGACTGGGCGGCGCATTGAAACATCGACCCGCCGTCACCCGCCCCCGGCTCGCCGACTCCGTCAGGGCGTGACCGCCTGCGCCGCGGGGATGGGCGGCGGCGGCCGGCGCTCGACGGCGTTCTTCACCGGCGGCACCGTGCGCAGGTACGCGTAGAGGGCGCCGAGGTCCTCCTCGGTCATCTTCGCGAACGCCTGCCATGGCATGACCGTGTTGTGCTCGGGTGCGACCTTGATGCGCGCCGACTCGGGGTGGGCGAAGGCCTTGAACCGGCCGATGAAGGCCTCCTTCGTCATCGCGCCGATGCCCGTCTCCGAATCCGGCGTGATGTTGGAGCTGCGCACCGTGCCCCAGGTCTCCTCGAGCTCGCGGCCGCCGGCGAACGCCATGCCGGGCATCGGCTGGTGGCGCTCGTCGAGGGGCGTGTGGCACTCCTCGCAGCCCGCGATGGTAGCCAGGTAGCGGCCGTAGGCCACCGGGTCGGCGCGGTTCGGCTCGGGCACCGGCCCGTCGAGCGGCTTGGGCAGAAGCTTGATGAACGCGCTCACCGGGAAATCGATGTGGCGCGGCGGCCGTTCCTTGCGCGCGGCGGGCAGCGTGCGGAGGTAGGCGACGATGCTCTTCGCATCCTCGTCCGAGAGATGCCGATACGAGCCGTACGGCATCGCGGGGAAGAGCGCCTCGCCGTCGCGGCCCACGCCCTCGCGCATCGCGCGGAGCAGCTCTCCGTCGGTCCACCTGCCGATGCCGGTGTCCGGATCCGGCGTGATGTTCGGGGCGCAGAGGTGGCCGGGGAAGCCGATCTCGCGCGTCAGACAGAAGCCACCGCCGGCGCCCAGCGGCTCCTTCGCCGGCTGTCCGAAGAGCTGCTTCTCGTGCTCCGAGTGGCACTCGAGGCATCCGGTGACCGCTTCGACCAGGTACTTGCCGCGCGCCAGCCGCTCGGGCGTGGCCTCGATGCGCTCGGTCGAGGGAGGACGCTGCGCCGGCTTGCGCAGCACCAAGAACCCCAGCCCGCCGCCGACGACCACGACGAGCAGAAGCAGCACGCCCAGGAGGATCTTCTTCATGACGCCCCCTTTGGGCGCGCATGCTATCACCGCGCGGGTGAGCCGGCTCCTTCAGGGTACCCGTCCCTGTGCGCCACCTTGGTCGCGCGGGCCTCGAGCCAGGCGCGAATGACGGGGAAGACCTCGTCCGGTGCGTGCTGACCGAAGACGAGATCTCCATGCCCGTAGGCCTGCCGATCGCCGCGGTCCTTCCCGAACACCACCAGCGTGCGATCCGCGGATCCGAGCAGCTCGATCTGCGCGCGGGCCACCTCGGGCGGGGCGAGCTTGTCGTCGCTCCCGGCCATGACCAGCACCGGCAGCTGGATGCGCTTCATCCCCGCGCGGTAGTCGATCGAGCCATCGAGCGATCGGAACGCGTCGTGGGTGAGCCAGTCGTGAAGCTGCGCCAGCATCCTGCGGCCCACCGACGAGAAGACGTGCCGCACGAGCTGGCGCTGGAGCCGCGCGGGCACGTTCTTCGGGTTGGCGACGTAGTCGGTGAACGGCAGCGTCACCCACCCGAAGAGCGGAGCGAGCGAGGCCGCCACCACCTCGTGGCGCAGCGCCCGCGGCCAGGCCGCCCACAACGCCACGCGCAGGGCGGCCCGCACCGCGCGATCGGCCCCCGCCAGCCCCGGAGCGCCCAGCACCGAAAGCCCCGCCAGGCGGGCGCCGTGCTCGAGCTGCGCGACCCCGTAGCCGATGAGGCCCCCGAGCGAGTGGCCGAGCCAGAACGCCTTCTCCGCGCCGACATGGCGAAGCGCGAGGTCGATCAGCGCCGGCCCGTCGTAGCGGATGTGATCGTCGACCGTGTAGTCGCTCCAGTGCCGGCCGGGCGGTGGGCGGCGCGAGCCGCCGGTGCCCCGCCACTCGACGGTGAAGCACTCGAATCCTGCCTCGGCCAGGTACACCGCCACCGAGTGCGGCGGGTCGAAATCGAAGTAGTAGTGATTGGCGGCCAGCCCGTGGCAGAGCAGCACCGGCTCGCGAAAGCGCCGCACGCGCGCGGGCCGGTGATGGACGGCGAGCTCCCACCCGTCGGCGCAGACGGCCTCGAGGACGTGCGGCCGTTCACCCACCAGGCGGTACCGGCGGCCCACCCACCACAGCCAGAAGCAGCCGGCAACCACGAGCGCCAGAACGAGCAATGCGAGCGCCGCGAGGGTGGTGTACGGGTCGGCCGCCATCGATCCGCCAAATAATTCCCTGTTATGGTGCGTTTGCTCACCGCGCGATGGAGGTGGGACCGTTGGTGAAGCTCCGGAAGCTGATGTTCGTCCTGCCGAACCTCTTCACGGTCACCTCCATCTTCTGCGGCTTCTACGCGCTCACCCTCTGCGCGGGGGAGGCGACGCCCAACCACCTCTACCAGGCGGCGCTGGCCATCTTCTTCGCCATCTTCTTCGACGGCTTCGACGGCCGGGTGGCGCGGCTCACCAAGACCCAGAGCCAGTTCGGGGTCGAGCTCGACAGCCTGGCGGACGTCATCTCCTTCGGGGTGGCTCCGTCGATGCTGGTCTACAAGTGGGCGCTGCACGGGTTGGGCTTCGCCGGCATCTTCATCGCCTTCTCCTTCGCCGCCTGCGGAGCGCTGAGGCTGGCCCGCTTCAACGTGCTGGCCCAGAAGCACGGCGGCGCGTCTCGCTTCTTCATCGGCCTGCCCATTCCGCTCGCCGCGGGGATGATCATCTCGATGGTCATCGCCCACCACGGGGCGAAGGGCGGCACCCTGTCGACGCAGGCGCTGGTGCCGATCGCGGCGGTGGTGGCGGTGCTGTCGGCTCTCATGGTCTCGACGGTGCGCTACCGCACGTTCAAGGACCTGCGCCTGTCGAAGAAGTCGGCGGCGGTCTTCATGTTCATCGTCGCCGGCGGCGTGCTCATCGCCACCAAGCTACACCCGGCCTACGTGCTGGTCGCGTACTTCTCGATGTACCTCTTGTTCGGCCTGGTCGAGTCGCTCTTCATGCTGAAGAGCTACCTCGTCCAGCGCAAGCAGGCGGCCCTGGCCATGGTGCCGGTCGCCGACGAGGACGAGGTCGAGGACGAAGAAGAGCCTGCCGGCGTCGACGAGCAGGAGTATCTCTAACGCGTGCACATCGAGATCCTCTGCACCGGCGACGAGCTCCTCACCGGCCTGACCACCGATACGAACACGCCGTACTTCGCGGCGCGGCTGCTCGAGGCGCTCGGCGAGAAGGTGGCGCGTGTCACCACGGTGGGCGACGCGCTCGAGGAGATTTCCGCCGCGCTGAAGGACCTGTCGTCCCGCTGTGACGCGCTCGTCGTCTCGGGAGGGCTCGGGCCCACCGCCGACGACGTCACGCTGGAAGCGGCGGCGCACGCCCAGGGCGTCGAGCTGGTCACCGACGAGCGGGTGCTCGAGAGCATCCGCCAGCGGTTCGCCGCGCGCGGCATCGCGTTCACGGAGAACAACGCGCGGCAGGCCCGCGTGCCCAGAGGGGCCGAGGCCTTGGTGCACCCGGCGGGCTCGGCGCCGATGGTGGTACAGCGCATCGGCCGCTGCACCTGCTTCTTCCTGCCCGGCGTGCCGCGCGAGTTCCGCTGGCTCGTGGACCATGAGGTGCTGCCGCGGCTCGAGCGGCTGCGCGGGCCGGCCCCGAGGGTGCGGCGCATGCGGCTGCTCAAGGTGGTGGGCCTGCCCGAGTCGCACCTCGACGAGCTGGTGAAGCCCATCGCGCCGCATCACCCGGCGGTGACGTTCGGGTTCCGCACGCAGGCGCCGGAGAACCACCTCAAGCTGCTGGCCGAGGGAGCCACCGCGCAGGAGGCAGCGTCGGCGCTGGAGGCCGCCTCGGACGAGTGCCGCGCGGTGCTGGCGAAGTGGCTGTTCGGCGAGGGCGAGCAGACGTTGCCGTCGGTCGTGGCCGAGCGGCTCCGCGAGCGCGGCGAGACGGTCGCGGTGGCCGAGAGCTGCACCGGCGGCATGGTGAGCGCGCTCTTGACGGAGCCGGAGGGGGCCACCACCTGGTTCGCCGGCGGCGCGGTCGCCTACCACGACTCGCTGAAGCAGCGGTGGGCCGGAGTGCCCGCGGATCTCCTCGAGCGGCACGGAGCGGTGAGCGAGCCGGTGGCGCGCGCGATGGCGGTGGGTATTCGCAATGCGCTGGGCGCGACGTATGGCTTGTCCGTCACCGGCTACGCGGGGCCGACCGGCGGCACCGAGGAGGAGCCCGTCGGCGCGTTCTGGTGCGCGGTGGCCGACGCGAATCGGCAGATGGCCGAGCGCTCGCGGGTGCTGGGCGGGCGAGATCGGGTGCGACAGTTCGCCGCGTGGGGAGCGGTGGATCTCCTCCGCCGGCTCATCGTCAACGACCCTCGAGGAGATGGCGAACGCCGTGGATCCGCGACGTAGATGGACTTGTTCCGACTTCTCGAACGCCGATCTACACGCAGCGAAGTCGTCGCAGCCCACGACGAAGTTGCAATGGAGCAGCGGCAGCGGCACGTGCCGGCCGCTCCGGTCGATGCTCGTGGCGGCGGGCGACGGTGGCGAAGCCGTCTGCGTCACGCGGCCTCGCGAAGCAACTGCGTGACGCTGGCTTCGGGCGTCGCGATCGCGCCTGGGTCGCGGGCGTCAGCCGCTCCCTTCGAAGCCAATGCCCCAATTCACGTCCAGCGTCGTCGACGCGCCGAGAGTGTAGCCCACCTCGATGCCCCGGCGACCTTCCGGCCGTGCGCCCGCATGCCGTCGCGACCGACGCGCGCCCGCATCAGGGCGCACGTGAGCCGGTGTTTCGGGTATATCGCCGGTCCGGTTCGCGCGGCGAAGGCGCGGCGAATGCTTCGAGAGGGCGCACCGACGTGAGCAAGCGCGAGAACAAGGGGGCCGACGTCTCCGGGGAGGCTCCGGCGGGAGCTGCCCCATCGGCCGAGGCGGCGGTGGCGAACGTGGCGCTCGATGGGCCCGCTCCGGCTTCGTCCGAGGGCCACCCGTGGCTGGACGCCGTGCGCATCTGGGCCAGTGCGTACCGGGTCGAGCTGATTCTCTTCGTCGTCAGCTACGCAGTGCTCGCGTTCTTCAGCTCGCAGCGGTTCTTCCGCCAGAGCGAGGCGCCGCACTTCGTCTGGCAGGCCAAGGCGTGGCTGGACGGCCGGCTCGACCTCGACCCGGACACGCTGCCGGAGTCGCGGGCGCCGAAGGGAGTTCCGGTTCCGACGGTCGTCGGCCGCACGCCCGTCTTCGAGGACTGGGCCTGCGTGCGCGAGGTGAACGGCGTCAAGAAGCCGTGCGAGGACGCGCAGCGGCGGCCGCTCCCGGTGCTGGCGACGGACAAGTGGTACTCGAGCTTCCCCTGGTTCCCCGCGGTGGCGATGCTGCCGTTCGTCGCCATCCACGGCTACCAGTTCAACGACACCTCGTTCGGCGTCTTCATCGGAGCGCTCGCCGTCGCGTTCTTCTACTCGCTGCTCCGGCACCTCTCGCAGCTCGGCGAGAGCGAGCGCAGCCGCAACGAGAACATCGCGCTGGCGCTGCTCTTGGGCTTCGGCACGGTCTTCTTCTACTGCGCCATCCGCGGCGAGGTGTGGTTTCTGGCCGAGGTGATGGGCGTGGCCCTGACGTGCCTGTACGCCCGCAATGCCATCGGCGCGCGCAGGCCCCTCTTGGCAGGGCTCTTCTTCTCGATGGCGGTACTCACCCGTACGCCGCTTCTGTTCGCCGGCGTCCTGTTCCTCATCGAGGTCTTCCTGCCGGGCCCCAACCGGCTCGAGCAGCTCAGGACGCTCCATCAGCGGCTCGGGCCCGCTCTGCGCAAGCTGGCGCTCTTTTTGGCCGGAGCCGCTCCGCTGGCCCTGTTCGCCGCCTGGTACAACCACGTGCGCTTCGGCCGCATCACCGAGTTCGGCCACGCGTTCCTCTACTGGAACCGCGTCAACCACGACATCGAGCGGTACGGCCTGTTCAACCCGGTCTACCTGCCGCGCAACCTCGAAGCCGCCTTCCTCAAGCTGCCCGGCATCAGCCTCGACCCGCCGAGCCTGACGTACGACCCGCATGGGCTGACGCTGCTTCTGACGCTTCCCGTGTTGGCGCTGATCTTCTTCGCGCCGAAGCGTCGGTGGGCGTCGTGGCCGTTCCTTCTGGCGCTGCCGCTTCTGGTCCTCATCGTCTCGCCCGAGCTCTTGCGGCGGAACGGTTGGGTCGCGTGGCTCTTGCTCTTCAGTCTGGTGGCGATGGCGTACTTCGGGCAGCCCGAATCGCCGAAGCGGCTGCACTGGCCGCTGTGGCTCACCGTCGGAGCCTGCGCGCTCCCGGGGCTCTTCTACCAGAACACCGGCTACATGCAGTTCGGCTTCCGGTTCAGCCTCGATTACACGCCGTACCTGCTTTTGCTCTTCGCCATCAGCGGCTGGTCGCTGAAGAAATGGTGGGTGCAGGCGGTGGCCGGCCTCGGTGTCGTGGTGAACGTCTGGGGCGCGGCGGCCTTCAAGGGCTTCACCGAGATGATGCGAAATTGGTGACGTGACCGGGCCGACGAAGAAGTGGCACACGCGTGAGGACAGCGGCATCCGGTTGGACCGCGAGCTCAGGTGGTGGCATGACGACGAGCCGGTCGAGCACCCCAACATCGTCGAGGCCTTCAACCGCGGGCTGAAGCCCACCGACGACGGCCGCTTCCGGCTCGAGCTCGGAAACGACTGGTGCTTCGTCACGGTCGAGGACGCCGCCTACCAGGTGCTCTCGGTCGACGTCGGCGAGGGAGCCGTCTGGGCCGAGCTCTCCGACCGCACGCGCGAGGTGCTCGACCTGTCGACGCTCTCCCTCGACGACCGAGGAGCGCTCGTCTGCCGGGTGAAGGGCGGCCGCGCCAAGGCGCGCTTCTCGCGCGACGCTCAGTTTCAGCTCGGCAGCCATCTCGAGCAGGCGCCCGGCGGGCTGGCCCTGCGCGCCGGAACGCAGCTGATCTCACTGCCTCTGCAGTCGCTCGGTTGAACGGCGAGAGGGCGGGCCATCGGCGAGCGCTCGCACGTTTCGGCGAATCCACCGGCCCGCCCGCGTGCCAGGGGCGCATGATGGCGTCGGCCGGCTCGCGTCGCACCGCCGGCTCGATGTTGTCGGGCCGCGGAATCGGCGCGACGAGAACGCGACTCATCTCGCGGAGCTCGGCATCGGCCGGCGGACATCGCCCGCCGCCGGTGCCGGGCTACTCCTCGAATTCGCGGCGCGTCGGCCTCGGCATCGGCCGGCGGACATCGCCTGCCGCCGGTGTGCTCGTGCGCCACGCGTGAGC